>SDBT01009295.1_pt1 | contig 15975 bp, 33 predicted proteins | sample 2277101 | NCBI WGS metagenome assembly SDBT01 (sample SAMN10404973, study PRJNA504765) | marine sediment metagenome | isolation source: marine sediment core GS10_PC15, 103 cmbsf | place: Arctic Ocean: Southern Knipovich Ridge | collected 2010 | reverse complement strand
TTAACAATGCTCCTTACAGCTTGGACACATCATAATGTCATTATCTAATACGTACCCGCAACACGAGAGTCTTTCCATGTTCTCGTTTAGGTCGTAGCCGTCTGCATCTATGAACGGCTCGTCTTTGTTGTCTATCCTGTATTGATTGCCAAAGTTAGTTAATGATGCCGCTAATAGTTTAGCCATTTGTGTAGCGTCTATATCGTCTCTCCTGTACTTGTTAAATAACTCTGTTATCTTGTTAGCTGTTTGTAATCTGTTCATGGTGTTAATCATTTAATACAGACCAAATGTAATACAAACTTTTGATATACAAAAACATTTGATACTTTATTTACTATTTATTTTACATTAGCTTAACGTCTTTCTCTGTGCTTATCTCAAAATCATAGTGATAGCTTACCTCTGTCCCCGCATTCAATTGATAGCTTATTGAGTTGTGGCTTATCGTTATGCCTGTTACGATCCTAGGCAACTGCTGTATGTCTGTCTTTAGATATACTAAGTCTGTTACGCTGTGCTTTATTGATTTGATATTCATGTCTTGTTATAGTTATATGTTTCTCGATATAAACCCCTATATTCTTTTGCCTCTTCCTTTTATAGTTATATAGACTACCCCACCCTAGGAACAAAGCTATCTCCCTTGCTAAAGAATCTCTCTAGTATTTCCATAATCATACAGTCTAACATATCGTCGTGTGCGCTATTAGGGAACTCTGTGCACTGATCTATGAACGCTGTATTCCAATCCCCCTCTATTAAATACACTCTCTTGCTGTCTAGTATCTCGGTAGAGGCGTTAACTCTAGATAGCTTATCCATTCTAGCCGCGCTCATCCCTTCTATCTTAGGGTACTTGTATTTGTCTATGTTTAGCTTGGTGCTTCTTTTAATGGTCTGTACTAGACTTAAACCACTTGCCTTAGGTTCTACCTTAATTTTACTCTTAAAGCTGTACCCGTCCTTTGTTGGTGCTTCCCTTACGTGTCCGCATAGCTCGGGAAACTCATAGTAAAAGTCCTCTGCGTTCCTTATGTATAAACAGTTATCTACAAAGGCGCAAGATATATAGCCTGTAGGATCGTTAGTAGTCTTGTCTGTGTATGCTGTATCGTATATGAAATCCCATACAGGGTGCTTGTTCTTAGTCCTTGTATTGAATAACTCCCAGGATATAACCTGTAGCCATTCCCTTTTGATTATACCGCCCTCGATAGCTCCAAGCTTTCCCTCTCCATATACTTTCCACTTATAAGAATTGCTTTCCCTGTACCTCTCGATCTTCTCTATGATCTCATTACCTAGGAAAGGGTTGTGCTTGTAGGTGCTTATGATTAACCGTGTGTAGGCTGCTTCCATAAACTCCTTAGCCATTAACCAAAAGTATTTAGTTGGGTTATAGTCTACGTATGTGTGCTCCCTTGTCCTATCGTATAGCTCCTCAAATATCTCTTGTGATATACCGTTTACTTCATTAACGAATAGATAATCCCTCTTACCGGACTTAGCATCCTGTGGGCTATCGTAACTGTTAAACTCTATAATTGATCCATTGCGAAACTTATAGACTCTCTCCTGTGCTTTATACTGTGACTCTAACTGCTCCTGTATATACTCGCTGCTATCCACTATCATAGCGCTGTCCCTAATAGCTCCCTTCTTTAGGTTAGGTATGTCCTGCCCTGCTACTGTAAGAATAGACTTAGGGTGCTCAATAGCTTTTAAAAAGAACACCTGCATTATAGAGTAGGTCTTAGTGCTTGACGTGCCGCCCTGATTAATACTAAGCTTGCAGCCCTCGGGTATCTGATAGTTAACATCAAATACTTTGCTCGTTCTAAATGGTTGTATTTCCATTGTAAGTTGCTTTTGTTTTTATCTTGTGTTTATTAATAATCCAACTCACTTGGTTTAGACATTCCAAATCTATTTAATATCTTTTCTGCTGCTATTAATGCTTGATTTTCAGACATGTTTGACGTTGTGTATATCTCTGCCCTCAAATTATTATATTCAACCTCAATGTCAAGCAGGATGTCAATTATCATTTTTCTTTTTCTGATATATTTTTTAGCTTGTTTATTCATTATTGCTTAATGTTTTTGTTATGTCAATCTCCATTATAATATTTCTGGGTCTGCTCCCTCTGATTTGATTATAACAGAAGCTCCTAATAGATTGCCGTTAATCTCCTTGGTCTCCTTAGCCCTGCCTATAAGCTGTTCTAATATGTCCTTTACTTGTGAATAGTTGCCGGACTTGATAGCGTTCTGTAATGCCTTAGCTACTACCTTAGTGATCGCGGGGGCTTCCTCGTTATCGTATAGCTCCTGTAGTTGAGCCTCGGTATAAAAAGCTATCTCGTTAAAGGCTATCCTTATATCGTCTTGACTGTAGCCTAATTCTTTTAGGACGTTATATATCTTTGGCTTCCTTCCTCTGTTAAGTGGTTGGTTATCACTACTAAACCTAGTGCCTTTACTATCTTCTGCTAGGTTTGGGTTACCTGCTTTCTTTGGACTACTCCTATCCATAATTATGTTACCGTTTGTTTACCGATTTAATTCAAAGATACGTTTATTAATTTAAATGGTTGTAAGATTATACTTTCTCCCATCTAAGAGAACGCATATTCCATTTCTCTATTGCTCCACATCTTGTACACTTATACTCGTTAGGTAGTATATCAAAGTTGAATTTCTTCTTATGGCTGAATAACATACATAGTATTTTATTGATCGTCTTCATTGTCTAACTGTTCTCTATTTGTTTTACCCTTAGGCTCCCATGCAGGGAAATTTATTTTGTTACAAGTAAGGCAGTATTGGCAGTCCTCGTATTTGCAGGTGGTACAATTCTTTACTGCTTTCATGGTGTTTATGTTATCGTTATTTTAATGGCTTTTACGTCTTCTAAAAACTCTGTCCTTATCCCGTAATTCTTTTGTGTTATAGGGCATTGCATTATTCTAAACTCTAAGGACTTGGTTTTAACATGCTTCTTATAGTCTGCGTGTATATCTGTTTGGGCTTCAAACCTATTCTTAACAAAGTATCTAATAAGCCGAAGCTCTACTATCTCCCTCCAACTTTTATCCGTAGTGCTAACAGCAAACCAATTACTTATGTGGTTATGATTTAATAATTCAATGTTATGTATGATGTCTTTCATGGTGTTATTGTTTATAGTCCTCCTAGTGTTACGTCTTCTCTTGTTACTACTCCTGTGTCTAAGTTCTTATTGATAAAGGTTATAGTATTCTCTCTCCTCTCTAGCTCCTTTTGTATAGCCATTATAGCTGACCTGTGCTCGTATGTTTTGCGAAAGGATAGAGCGTTCATTCTTAACCTTATCTTCTTCTCCTTGTACTGTAGCTCTACCGTGTCCGTCTGCTGTATTGTCTTTCTCTCTTGCATGGTGCTAATCGTTAAATATTTGCTGTAAGGATTTCTCTATGATAGGCACTATTAATTTTAATTTGTCTCTTTTGCTTTCCTCTACGTCCTCCCATTCCATAGACAATAAATACAGTACAGGCACAGGAACTTTAAATGCTTCTGCTATTTTTTTTAGAGTAGTCTTGTTTGGGTTTTTGCCTGCGCTCTCTATCATTGAAATAGTATTCTGTCCTACTTCGCACATGGTAGCTAACTCCTTCTGTGTAAGATTCCTTTTACCTCTTATATCTTTTATTGTTTTTCCTAAATTCATGGCGTTGTTTGTCTTGGTGTTAATTATAAATCACTTGTTTAAAATCTGTTGTATATAAGCACTCCTCTATATCAAACACGTTAAAGTGCATCCCTATTAATTCTAGTAGTAGCTTACGGGGTATTAATCTAAAGCACATATCTCTTTCCTTAGCGCTTATCTTTGTATCCCTTACTACATCTGTAAATATTCTTATAAACTCCTCTAGGTATATGTCTTTGTTGTCTAGGCTTAGCATATAGCTAGGCTTAACTATCTCCCCGTTGTGTCTTATCTCCTCGTTAAATTCTTTCCAAGGTCTAAATATGGGTTTGATCTTGTCCCACTGTATGCACTCTATATCAAGCTCGGTAATTATTCTACTGTCGTCGTATGAAGTAGTAACCATTAGCCCGGTATATAGATAATGCTTTAAGTAGTTCATGTCGTCACCTTTTTAATATACTTCCTTAATACCTTGCAGCCTTGTCCTGTTGCTCCCTCGGGTCTTATGTAGTAGTAACCGCAACCTATTACCGTTATCTCTACGGTGTCCTCTTTAAGTACTACGTTGCCTATAGTCTTAGTGTTCCATAAGGGAGAGATATACTTAGCTTTGTATAGTGTGTCGTAGTTATCCATTGTATTTTAACTCTTCTCCTGTTAATGCGTGGTAGAGGTTTTGTAGTTGGTGCACGTGTTTAATCAAAATGGAATCAGCGCCATCAATTGTTATTCCGTATTTTCCTATACAAGAAGTTTCAACGCCTTTGTATTTATAATAACTGTAATCTCCTATGCTATTTGCGTTATCTGTGATCTTTTTAAAACCTAACTTAACTAACCACTCCTCTGTTAATGGTATGGGGGATAACTGATTTTCTTCTGAGCCAAGTTCTTTGAACTGATAATCTTCATCAATCTGATCCATAAACAGGCATATATTAATCCCTTCACTATTTATAGATTCCACTTTTACAGGCACATAATATTTGTTATCTGCATAAGGGTATACATAGTTACCTATTCTTAATTCATTCGCTTCCATCGGTGTTAATCTTTATGGTGTCTCTCTATTATTTTCTTAGCCCTATCCCTGTCCTTAATCAATACCTTTCTTAATCGGGTATTCATAAAAGGCTCTATAATCTTTAGCCTCGATAGTTCATTGCTTAAAGTCATTGCATCGCTTGAAGTTATTTCCATAACCCTTTGAAGTCTTGACGGGCTTACTACGTTGTTATCTATAAACTCCTTTGCTGCTGTGTATAGTTCTTCTGCGTTCATTATCTTCTAAATAAAAATGTCATGTCATGAGAGGCTTTAGCTTGTCCTCCAAAGTAGGGAAATAAATAGTATCCAGGTCTAGGCTTTATGTTCTTTCCGTAATCTATCTGCCCTCTGTTAATGTGCCCGTCCTCGTCCTTTGTTCGCATCATACATCTATCCTTATGAATCTGTAGTATAATGTCTACCGAATTATTTACATAACAATTACCTATCGCTTGATAAAATCTAGTGCCGTTGTTGTAAGTGTATATACCTAGCTCTATTACTTTGTTATCCTCAGGGTGTACTCTCCATGCTGCCCTATAGCTATTCTGGTGGTGCATGCCATACGAGAAACCAAATAACTTATTCCAGTCGTTTTCACTATCTGCCTTATACAAACAGGACTCGGTAAATATAACCGTCCGGCTCATATTTGTTTTGCCTAAGTGTAAAGCAAAGTCCCACCAATTAGAATGCGTATCTTTTTTAATGATTACCACCCCTCGGTTAACCATGTACACTTGGTAAAGGATAAAGGCTAATATGAATACTAGAATGTACATTATTTCTTTAAGCTTTTAATCCATTGTCTTACCATCTTGAAAGCATATACGGCACTGTACACGAGTCCTATTAGAATTGCATACGCTATGTTGCCCGAGAAGATAGCCCCTCCTATCCCTGTCGCTGTGTACATCCACTCATAGCCAAGTATAGCAGAGCCAAGACCTGCTGCAATCATTACTATTCCGCCTATGCCTACTAACGCCCCACTCATTAATACAGAGTGGAATATTACTATATGTTGTATTATCTTTTTCATGTCTTTTTTATTTAAATATACTAATTAATTGTTTACTATTCAATTGATAACAGCGCTTAAATTGCATTTCTCCTAAGGTCGGAACGTCGCTCAAGCTCAATTTAGCTGCGTGTTACCCTTAATACTAAAATACTAGGTTGAAATCAGCATTAAAGCATCTTAGCAAAACAAATAATTCAGGCTTTTTAGTAATGTCTAAAAGCACATCATTTGCCACTTCTCCAATAATTGTTTTATGATACCAAGTATATTTTTGTTCGGTTGTATTGTAATAGAAATATCCGTTTATAGTTTTTATTTTAAAGTAAGTTTTAGCAGTATTCATTTCGTCTGCATCGCTCTTGCATTCCTTAAATCCTATTCCTAGGAGTTCTTTATTACTTAGCTTTAATTGGCTCATCTTGTTGTTTTTTAATTCTGTTAATTAATTCTATTGTTGCATTTATTCCATCTATAAAACCACTACATTCATCGGTATTATGTTTGTCTTTCACGTATTTTTCAACGATTCTTTCTTGTTGTTCTTTTGTTATAATCATGATTCAAATTTTTAGTTAAATAACCCGTACTAAGGGTAACACTCTTTATATTTCATAGCGAAAAGCTACGCCACATACAGCAGTCATTACTCAGGTAAAAATAAGTCTTCTCTCTTGCCCGTTATGTTTAACGGTGGGTGCGTTGTGCCTTGTACGTGCAACCATATTTTACCCGTTCTATTAATCTCTTCTAACTCTTCTGCCGTTGGCTGCCAACATGATACTACAAAGCCTTTGATAGGTTGGATATGCACGTGTAAGTCTGTACAGTCTTTCACTTCCTTAGGGCATCTTAAAACCGTGTTCGCCTCTTTAAACTTTTTGGGTATCATTCCTATCTAAGTTATAATGTTCTTTGTACAAAAATATCTCATCCTGTACCCTCTCGTACATGTCGTCTCTGTGGGTATCCTTATATAATTCACTCCATGAATACAGAGTAGTTAAGTGCTTGATAGCTGCCCCCTTTGATAAGTTGGTTTTAATCCCTATCCTACTTTCTTCCATTTCTTTCGATTAAATAAACTGAAATATAATAACTCCTTATCATTGCCCAATAGTATGGGCTCTAGTCCGGTGTTCTCCTGATCTGCTACGAATACCTTAAACTCTTCTTTGCCTAAGTCTCTCACAATGTATAGCCCGTCGTTGTCTACCACTACATATATCCTACCGTCTGCTGTAAGGTGTGCCGTCATACCCTTTTTATCGTATGGTCTAGCACCTAACAAAAAATTAATATCTACATGAAGTATGTCAGAGGTTTGTATTAACACATCTAAAGGACAGTCATAATTACCCTTATCCCAGTGGCTCAAGTATTCTGTAAGCGTCTTGTCTGCCATCTTAGGATATTGTATTAAGACTGCTAATCCCTTCTTAGTCATTTTAATATCCTTTCCTCGTTGAAACATAGCATTATAAATTACTATCGCTTCCTTTATTCTTACTCTTGGTTTCTTCATGTTATTTCTGTTTAATAACTTTTAATTCTTTTGCTACTATTACTGATTTATTATCTAAATCTAATATAACAGAATAAACTCCCTTGTTTTCCTTCTCAATAGATGAGCTGTCCCATGTTTTGATAGTAGCTGATGAGCTGCCCCATGTTTTGATAGTAGCTGATGAGCTGTCCCATGTTTCGATAGTAGCTGATGAGCTGCCCAATGTTTTGATAGTAGCTGATGAGCTGCCCCATGTTTTGATAGTAGCTGATGAGCTGCCTAATGTTATTATTAAAGAATTTTTAGAAACGTTTATTTCATGCTCTCCTTTAAAATATATGTCAGCCTTAACTAAGGTATCGCTGTTAACCCGATCTAATAGTTCAATGGTTATGGTGTCGTTACTTAAACACCAACTCATGTTTTCTTTAAGAACCTCTAATAATGTTGAATACTTTTTAGATTCTAATACTCTTTTAAATTCTGATTGGCAAGCGCCATTGTTTTTGCATCTGTTTATAATCTCTTCCTTGAAGGATTTAAACGTTAATTGTTTTTTACTCATGGTGTTAATCCCTTAAATATTCTCTAGCCTCTTCCTCGTTCTCTTGTAGTATCTCAGACTCGTTAGCGTTTAAATGCTCCTCTATCCTTTCGTCTAACTCTTCCCTGCATTCTTGGTGCAGCTTACCGAAAGCGAATCTTATTAATAACTCTCTCTTAGATTTGTTTGTTAAAGGCTGCCCCTCTCTGCATATCTCCGAGTTATTAATGTCTAACTCTAGCTTAGTGATACCCTTGTATTCTATCTCTCCTCCGTAGGCTGAATAATCGTAATCATAATCTAAGGCAAAGCTTATCTCGTAATTCTCGTATTCTTTTTCAATGATGTTATCTATATCTGACATGGTGTTTTGTTTTTAATGTGTTAATTTAAATTTATGTCGCCACATTCTTTTGTGTATAAAACAGGCTTCCCTCTTTTTTGTGCTCCTGTGTGTGGTATTTTTTCCATGGTTTCATAATTAACAAAACCTTCACATGGCTCATGAGCAAACACTTGGCTTAAATCCCTAAGATCCATTTCTTGCCCACAAACTTGACAATTCATTGAGTGTTCTTTTGGCGTTTTATTTGATTCTTTCATACCTGTATTTACCTTTTACGTTTTCAGCCATAAATGTACCTATGTCTTTTGCCTTATTTAAGTCTCTCCAAATGGTCAATGGAACATCTTTGTACAAATAGACATTACAATTTACTTTGTATCCAACCTCTAAACAATTTTCATTTACATGATAATTAGTATATCCTATATTACAACTGTATATCCATTGCTTTTTAAATACCTTTGGGTTTAATAAGACAACTAGTTTTTTAGATGTTTTATCCATTAATTTAAATATCTTTTCCATGGCGTTAATTAATTGGTATGCTCAAATGTAGTATTATATTTTGATATACAAAAACTTTCTTTGCTTTTTTTATAAATACTTTTCTACACCTCGCTAAAATACTTATTAAATATCATACTATCTGTGCGCTTTATATACTCTATCTTCCTATCAAAGTTTAATAGTTTCTTTTGCTCCTCTAGTGTCCCTGTCTCCCAAATGTTATGACAGCCCTTAACGCCTCCCCAGTCTAAACACTCTAATTCTAAGTTATCCTTATCTAGCTCTAGGTCTTTACGTTGGCTCTTTGCTATAGTGTGGCTGTGGCTTAATGGTCTGCTGCCTGATCCACATCCCCAACAATAGTACTTGTTATCGTCTATAGCTTCTTGGTCTATCTCCTTACACAAATCCCTATACTCCTGTCTTCTCTTTGCTCCTTTGCTTGATAGGTTGTTAATGCTGTATTGCTTCTTTAATTTGTTAAGCTCGGGGGCAGCTTCTCCCTTATCGAATATAACCGCCTTACGCTCTCTGTCTTTACTCTTCTGTGCTCTTGCCTCCTGTAGTCTTAGATCGTTGCATCTGTGGCATAGTACCCCTTTCTGATAAACGATTACTTTAGTGTGTCCGCATTCCTTACAGGGCTTCTTTACTATCTTTCCGTCTAGTCTCATAGTATTCTATACAAATCCTTATACGTCTTCTCCCCGTCTGCTATCTGTTTAAAGTATCCCATCATGTCTTGAAATTGAGGTTGGTTACAATACTCTATCATCTTTGCATTCTCCCCGTCTTTGCCCTCGTGCTTCTCATACATCTTGGCTAGGTTATTAAACTTCAAGCAGTAGTGTAACAGCATATCAAATACTCCACGCTCTCCCCCGGTCTTATTGACCTTCTTAATCCTGTCTGCATAGTTTATCGGAGCCATTTTATTATTAAATACCTTATACTTTTGTTTAGGGTCATGGTCTTTCTTTTCGCTCCTATCGTTTAATTCTGATCCTGATACAATCTCGTGTAGCTCCTTACGTTTCTCAAACGCAGGAGGCATAACAGGGGCTATACTTTCTATAGCCGCCTCTATTTCCTTTTTAGTTAACTTCTTCACTTTCTAATGTGTCTGTTTTTTTAATTTACTCATGCTTTCTGATTGTTATATTTATAATTGGGGTCAGGGTCGGGAATGTTTAAATCTATATCCCTTGCTGCCCATTCTCTTATACTCTCAATAAACAACATCATTGTAGTAGTGTCTACCTCTGCTGCTACTTCTTTAAGGCTTAGTACCTTTGTTTGTATTTCTCCTGTTACCGTGTTAACTTCTTCCTCACATAGCCAAGTTATTCTAAAGTCGTTGTCTAGCTTGTCCATACCGTACCGCTCTCCATGCAGTTCGTATAGCCTTGACTCTATCATTGGAATTACTACCCCGAAATAATACGCTATCTGTGGGTTACTCCTAGTCTTTACTTTCTTACGGGCTATTAGTTCTATCTCTTTGCCTGCAAACTTATTACTGATGTTGTCAAAGAATAAAGCTTTATTAACAAAGGTTAATTTTCCCTCGTCGTCTACTTTGCCCTTGGTTATTATCTCGTTTTTCATGGTGCTAGAATAATTCCTTTTGTTCAAACTCTTTACCCTCTCCTACAAAGTCCTTTAAGCTTATAACATTCTTATACTTTATCTTTCTAGCCTTGCCTGACTTGTTAGTAGTTAAGAATCTGTTAGGGGTAAAGGTTTTATTAAACCACTTCTCGGGGACTATCATATTAACAAAAACAGCGTGCTTCTCATACGTCCACTTTTGATTAATTTTAAATAGCCTAGTCATGTTGTTCTGATCGAACAAAGGTTTAACCTCTATTATAGTCCTGCTGCCGTGAGTACTTATAAGATATTTTAAAGAGTTCTTTTCTTTCTTCCTGTTTAAAGAACCTATATGCTCATAAAATAATCCCTCTGCTTTTTCACTCCAAACTATTTTAAAGTCGGGCGTATAAATATGTCCCTTAATTAACTCCTCGGTTTCTTCTTTAACCTTGGTCTTTAGCTGCTTCTCGTATTCTCCTATTACAGGATCGGATAACTTATAAGGCATAGGGTGGTGCTCAATACTATCTATGTATCCTGCTTCCTGTAGTTCCTCTAACCACCAGTAGAAATACATTTCCTCGTCTGAATCAAAATTTAATTTTGTCATGGTGTTATGATTTAATTATACTGCATCCTATTTGCTCGTCTCCTGGATCGGAAACTATAAAAGGATCGCTCTTGAATACTGTCACTGTTTTTTTCATGGTGTTAATCATTATTGGTAAATAAATCCTCGTCTTCTTGTTGGTCGTCTAACTTTGTCCAATTGCCCGTATTAGGTAATTCTACGGGGACTCCATCCGGTGTTAACGTATAGTCTATAAACTTAGTAAATTTTGGAATGAAAGACAAATTAATATTATCTAATCCTCCGCTCCTGTGCTTCGCAATTATTATTTGAGTAGCTCCTTTACTCAACGGATGACCGTAAGAGTCCTGCGGTTCTATGCCGTAATACTCGGGACGATATAAAAAGCTTACCATGTCTGCGTCCTGCTCTATACTGCCTGACTCCCTAAGGTCTCTTAGCTGTGGTCTCTTATCTCCTCCTCTAGTCTCTACCGCTCTGCTTAATTGAGACAATGCTATAACGGGTACGTCTAACTCCTTAGCTACCTTTTTAAGTCCTCTGCTAATCTCTCCTATCTCCTGCTCTCTGTTTCCTCCTTTACTGAATGCTGTCATTAGCTGCAAATAATCTACAATGATTAATCCTATCTTGTGCTGCTGCTTTAATCTCCTTGCCTTACTTCTAAACTCTCTTATGCTTAGTGCCGGGGTGTCGTCTATATAAATCGGTGCGTCCGTAAGCCTACCTATTCTACTGTGCATTCTGTCGTACTCGTCCTTATCTATATTCCCGAGTTTAATCTTTTCGTTGTCTAATTCACTCTCTGTGCTTATCAACCTTGCCCCTAATTGCTTTGCTGACATTTCAAGACTAAAGAATGCTACGGGTACTTTAAAGTCTATAGCTGCATTCCTAGCCATTGTTAATACTAATGCAGTCTTTCCCATACCTGGGCGGGCAGCTATAATAACTAAGTCGCTATTCTGCCACCCCCCTGTACATCTATCTAAATTATTTAAACCTGTAGGGACTCCTGTTAACCCTCCCTCTTTTGACATTCTAATATCTATGTCCTTAACGGTCTCCCTAATTACGCTACGCATTGTCTCTACCTGTTTTGTAGCTGTCTGACTTGATACGTTAAAAAGTAATTGCTCGCTCTCGTCTAGTAGATTAAATATGTCCTCTCCGTCGTTATAGGCTTTATTCATTAACAAGCTACTTACAGATATAACCTCTCTCCTCATGTGCTTCTCTTGTAGTATCCTACAATGAAACTCTATATTTCCTGCGCTGTTAACCTGCTTAGTTAGCTCGGTTAAATAAAAAGCGCCTCCAATATATTCTAACTTATCTTTCTTGCGTAAGTCTTGTGATACTGTAAGAATATCTATAGGCTCTCCTTTGTCGTACATGGATAATATAGACTCGCATATAATTTCATGTGCTTCTTTATAAAATATCTCAGGTCTTAGTAAATCGCTTATAGCCTCTATCGCTCTCTTATCAATTAGTAAAGCGCCTAATACTACCTCTTCTATGTCCACTGCCTGCGGTGGTATCTTACCTAGCTCTGCCTGTATTGACTGTCCAATGTTTTTCTTTCTCTGAGCTGTGAGTTTTTGCCTTGCTTGTTCGTTATCCATAGCTTTACATTGTTACTGTTTTAGGTTGGTCGGGCTGTCCAAAGTTACCGCCTGTTTTCTTTTCCTCTTTAGGCTTGAAAAAATCAGACCATCCATTATTAACAGATTTCTCTAGTATCTCTAAGGCTACCTTCTTCTTACCTGCTGACAGACTACAAAGCTTATCGAATTGCTTTTGTAATATCTTAGGAGCGGTAGAGGCTCGCTTTCTCTTCTTGATCTTTAAGAACTCTAACCAATAGTATTTTATTTCTTTTACTTCCAATAAAGACAAAGGGTCTTTTATACTTGTATTATTAATACTTGTACTATTATCCTTGACGTTTGCGTCAATACCCCTATTGACAATATCGTCAATACCCCCCTGACAAATTTGTATATACCTCTTGTCGATTTCCTTGGAGTCTTTCTTATAGGTTATCATTACCTTTAAGTACCCCTGCTTCTTTAAGTTCGATACTCTCCTGCTTATAGTTTCCTTACTTACTCCGTATAAGTTTGCGAAGTATTTATTAGAGGCAAAGCACCTGCCTGTAAAATGAGTTAATGTTGTTATCTCTGCGTATAGTAGCTTCTCGCTGTCAGTTAGATTATTATCGTATCTAACGTTAGCAGTCAAAATAGCATAGTAACTTGGTTGTTCTTTCATTGCGATTATTTAAAATGTAGTGCGATTTTTTTAAAAGACGAGGGAAGCAAATCGCATAGCTTTTACATGGATGCCTCCATAACCTCGGATCAAATATAGTAATTTATATTTAACTTAAATAAGGCTTAGTTGAATCTTACCATCCTTAAATCTTTTGTCAGTTTCTTTTAGATTTAAAATAGCCTGTTTATAGTAGCTGTCTTTTAACTCGATACCAATTGCTTTACGACCTAATGACACAGGACTATACACTTCGCTACCAACTCCCATAAAAGGAGTTAGAACTACCTCCCCTTCATTAGAATACATTTCTACTATTCTATCAATTACATCTAACTGTAAAGGGTGTACGTGCTTTTCGTCGTCCTCTTCTTTACTATCTCTAAACGGTAATACATTATCTATTCTAATATCATCCCAAACACTAGAGGCGTAACGCTGCCAAATGTAATGACTTAGTTTGTTGCTCTTAGGGTCTTCATGGTTTTCAAATTTCCTATTTAATAAATCCCACAATTGAGACTCATTAATATTAGATTTGTTAGCGTTGTTCCATGCCGTTAAAATATTAGGCAGTATAGGTGTTTCTCCGAAATATCTTTTTAATCCGTTAGGGTGTGTCACGGGTACTTCATTCTCTCCTTTCTTAGTGAATATGATTACATAGTCAGGCATTGCGGTAAAACACTTTGTAGAATCTTCTACTATAAACTTATGCATTAAGCTTTGCACCATAGTACGCATACGAACTTTCAAGGGTTCTTTCCAAATAGTAATACGGTTTCTATATTCAAAGCCGTACTTAGTGTGTATCCTAATTATTTCATTCGGGAAGTCCCAAAGCCTAGAAGTATTATCAAACACGTCCGCACAATGTACTGCGGTTATTCTACCGTCTTTTGTAACCCTAGCAATCTCTTTTACCAAATACTCGTACTGTTCTAAAAACTGTTCTTTGTTTTCGCAGTTGCTAAAATCCCTTTCGCTCGAGCTGTAATTATAAAGCCCTGCAAACGGTGGAGAATATATAGATAGGTCTACGCTCTTATCTCCTAGCGTTGGTAACACCTCCATGCAGTCACTGCAATATATGGCGTAATCATCTGTTATTAATTGTTCCTTTGTCATGTTAAATAAATTTAGGTTTCTCTATTTTCTTATTAAATTCTTTTACTTTATTCTTAAAATCACTATTAACATTTTCTGTTAAGTTCTTATGTAGCTCTATTGCTTTTTTGGTCTTTTGTTGCAAAGCATCCAATACTCTTTTCTGACCGTCAGAGATTACTAAATCAATTGTAACCTCTTTAGTTTGTCCGAACCTCCAAAACCTTCTTATAGCTTGATAGTACTGCTCATAGCTCCATGTAGGAAAGAATACAGAATGATTACAGTGTTGCCAGTTTAACCCCATGCCCGTAATCTTAGCTTTAGTAATTATCCTTTTAATTTTTCCACTAGCAAACGATAAAAGTATTTCTTCCTTTTTATCAATGCTCATATTTCCTTTTATTTCTACAGCTTCGGAATCTAATTCTTTTAGTAGTGCGCTTTCTTCGTTTAAATTACACCAGTATACAGACGTTTTACCTTTAGCTAATTCTACCGCTTTTTCGCATCTCTGTACAATAGTCTGCTTTTGTTCATGCCTTACCTCTGTCATTGACTTAGCTATAGGGGTAAGCATTTGTACTTGACCATCTACAGATATTAAAGATTGATTCTTTACGGTGTGTTTATTTATTATCAACTCCGGTAAAATATATCTTTCATCACTAAATCCTAAGTCACTAGGCATCTTTACCATTATAGCCCACTGATTAACCCATGCAAAAAAGTCTTTCTCTGCGTGTGGTTTCAAATAAAATTTTTCTCCGATGTTTCTATTGTTACTGTCTACGCTATTTTGGTTGTTCTTAAAGAACTTCCCTAACATATCCATATATCCCATATACCCCAAAGCCTCCGAGCTTGTGCCCAACTCTATGAAGTCGTTAGGGCTAGGGGTTGCTGTACTCAAAAATCTATACGGTATCTTCTTTACAAAGCTAGTTACCTGTCCTTTTATTTTACCGTCAAAGTTTTTAAGTATTGAACTCTCGTCTAATATAACCCCCTCAAAGTCTTCTCTATTAAAATAATGTAACCTTTCATAATTACAGATTACAATACTCTTTGAATGATTACCGTCTTTTGAATATTCAACGTCTGTTACTCCTATCTTTTTAGCTTCTATAATAAATTGAAAAGCTACAGCCAAAGGAGTTAATATCAATACTTTTTTATTTGTATGGTCAACTATGTTTTTAGCTATTGATAACTGTATTAAAGTCTTTCCTAATCCAGTGTCGGCAAATATAGCTATTCGCCCTTTCTTTGTAGCCTTGTCTATAATGTACCTTTGAAAATCAAAAGCCATGTCAGGAATAAAGTTAGGCTCAAAACCAAACTCTCCTAATGTGTGTTTCTTACCTTCTAAAAATTCTTTATACTTCATAATTAAAACATTTGTATTCCGTTAACTCTCATAAACAACCCTTTGCTAGGCGTTCGCTTTACCGCCCTTCTCTCTCTGTCTCTTTTGTTCCTGCACTTCTTACATGTTCTCTCTACCTCATTAGGGAAGTCAATAATATCCTTTATCTCTCCGCACTTTCTACACTCTTTCATAATACTATACTTTATTAATTCCTAATCTAAACTCAGGCTCTAATTGTGTCTTCCTTTCTTTCCAAAGCTTACCTCTTAACTCGGGGTAATCGCTTTGTAGTAACCTGCTTAGTCTTGTTATACTATCTGCCGGGCAATACCGACGTTTAGCAAATCGAATAGAGAAAGA
>SDBT01009294.1_pt1 | contig 15975 bp, 19 predicted proteins | sample 2277101 | NCBI WGS metagenome assembly SDBT01 (sample SAMN10404973, study PRJNA504765) | marine sediment metagenome | isolation source: marine sediment core GS10_PC15, 103 cmbsf | place: Arctic Ocean: Southern Knipovich Ridge | collected 2010 | reverse complement strand
ATCGTGGTAAATATCATCTCGATGGCATCAATCGGCTGAATACCAATCAAGAGGAACAAATTGGATCCTGAATTATCTTCACTATCATCAATGACAACAGTATAGTTGTCAAGGATGTCCCGGGCCGCAACTCTTGTGTCTAAGAAGTCCTTAATAATATCAATCACAGACTCCTGACCAACTGCATCATTAAGCTGTACACCAATTATCAAGTTTGCCGATGCTGTAGTTAGTGCATCTCCAATACCGTCTACAATTCTAAGCGTTCGGATCAACTTAAAGTCGGCAATGTCATCACCGGTAGGATTGAATAGGGTGGTCAATCCTCTTTCAATACGAGCTCCCGGAGATGTAGCAATAGGATTCTGTGAAATAACCAGAACACCACCAGCTAGAGCGGTCTTAACTTGAGCATTAGTAAGGGCAGTTTCAACATCTGTTGCCGTAGGCAAACTGATAAAGGTAACTGCCCTACCAGTAGTTCCCGCTATTATTCCAGCTACCATAACAGCAATCGTCGCTCCATTATAGGTAGTCGATGCTCCTGCCACATTAGGCATAACAGCACCCGGACCGGTATACACTACACTCTCATCATTGAATGCCTGAGCATCGGTGGTGATCCCCGCAGCAGTATCAGCAGTATCGCTGCCCAAGGCAGCAATAACACGGTATCCTTCTGACCGACGAGCAATGGCCCAATCTCCAACCACAGTTTGAATGGCTGCAACAGCACTATCCGTCGTAATCAGATTTACTCTATCTGCAGAGAATAAATTAAGAACAGTAGTAAATTCACTTGCTGTTACAGCATCGCCATTGGCACCAGAAGCCAAAGATGTCTCTGTGGCAAGGTTGGCAAGGTCATTGAGACCATCCACTAACTTAGTTGCAGTAATCCAAGGACTACTCAGGGCGGTAAGTAAAGCAACAATCTCATCAACAAAACCGGCATTACCATGACCGACTGTGGAAATAACTTCATGAACAAGAGCACTCTCTACAAAGACTTGAACTCTTGTTTCTGCGGCATCTAATGGGTCATCACCAATAATCAGACCAATGTTATTTCCGAACGTACCCTCATAGAGAGCATCAATCCTTATAACATCTGTACCACCACCACCATCTGTATCATTTAGATTCAAAGTGGCTTTTACAGCATTGGTCGTATTCATTACTCGGGCAGCCTTGATAGTTAAGGCTCCACCCAAGAAACACAACCTAGTTAGATTAAACAGACGAGCAGTAGCATCTTCGTCATTTGTATATGCGTCTTCAGAAGCGCCGATACTTGCGAGTTCAACTATGGCATTTGGAGTACCCCAGTCTGACTCGGAAATAATTCCAACAATACCTCTAACACCCGGACTAACTGCCGCAATGGCAGCCGAGATAAAGTTCATATAGAATCCAGGACGCGTACCAGCAGCGTTGACGTCTGCTGGAGTCCAAGGCCCGCCTACCATGAGGCTTCTCCAATCCTACTTCTAGTCATCAAAAAGCCTTTACTTTTAGGAAATCCTGACACACTTTCGTAAAATCCTTTACAGTCATCCTCCCACTTCTATCAATGTTGGCGTGTCTTAATGCTCCCGCAGCCATATGACGCGATATTGGTTCTGGAAACTTCTCGCTCAAACTAAGTAATTCCTCAATATCATATTCCCCGGGAGGAGAAACAACAGGAACGGACTTAGCTGAACTTTTCTTCGGAACCTCTTCTGCCTTATTCTCTTCACTCACGGAATCTTCCGGCATTATCTTCCTTTCTAAATCAGATTATAGGCCAGAGAAAGATTTCTAATAGGATATGTCTGAGGAACAATAGGTTCGTGAACTGCTTTAATGGTCAAAGTAATTAGTCCCATATAATTTCCAGCCTCAACACTTGGTTCAGGCATAACATAGGAACTAAAGCTCTCTTTCACAACTTCCATAATTCTATACTTAATCTGATTAGGTGCCACAAGGGGTGACGACCCCGCTGGAACAGTGTCAAGATTATATACAAGAGGAGCTGGATTTAATGATTCATCTACTGGCGAATCTGCAGTCTTTTTCAAATCAGTAATAACTGTCCCCACATAGACATTATATTTCTTGAACCAATTAAACCCTCTTGGAAATCTAGGAATAATTACTTCTAATCTTCCATTAGCCGCTGTTGTCGTTACTGTCTGAATTAAACTCGGAAGAGATTCCTCATTTTCATCCATGAAACTAAGTCCAGCAACCGCTATATAATAAGTATCTATTGGTAAAGAACCGGCTCCTACATCTTCGAAGACTGCAGGAGAGGGATAATTGAAATCAATTAAAAGACCAGTCATCCTCCAGTTATTCGTAACCAGCTTGTCCTGTACTATAGAAATCCATTCTCTACATCTTAATATACCCTCGGGACCATCTTCATCAAGATACATAAGATTGTATCTTTGTTCAAATGAAGTTAGTATTCGCCCCATCTGGGTAGCCCCTGCAATGGGTACTTCCTCAGCAACCCAAAGGGGTCTGCTTTTGGGGAGACCTGACACACCAGCAAGAATAGATGGATTTCCAAATTCTGCAATGTTGGGGTGTTTAACCGCCATTTCTGCGGCTCTGTTCACAATGAAATTATAGAGTGAAAAAGTAATGTCTCGACTATTCGTTTTATACCTCCTTTCGTGCCCATTAAGCCCACGAAGTAATCGATCCTAAGGCGTTCCTACGTGAAATTGGCGACTCTTACTATTACTTAGTACGCTCGATGCCGAACCCCTACCCCAGCGATCCGTCGCTCTCTACAGAAGAATCCTCAAAAGCATCAATTCCAGCCTCAGAAAGCCTTATTATTCTCTCATCACCTGTTGGTATACTCAATGTTCCAGGAGTAGGATTGGCAACTCTTGTCTTTAGCTCTATCACCACCATACCCTCTTCTATTGACACATCAATCTGATGAGTACCAACAGTGGTATTTTTGAGCTTGATTGGCATCGGCTTAGTAGGAAGCTCTATCCAAGGAAAAATAGCTTCGGCTATTTCTCGAATAGTCTTCTCTTGTAACTTCATAACAGTGTCTTCTGTTTTATTCATCGTACAGAATTCCAACTAAATTCAAGCTGCTCCATATTACTATTAAAGATTTCTTGTAACAAAAGTGGATCTGAATTAAATTCCGCCTGTGCTCTATCGAGAGCATGAATACCTTCAAACGAAAAAGGTCTTACGGTTATGAAACGACCCTCTTCTGGTAAGAAGACAACTCTCTTCTCAGAAACAGTAAATCCTAAGAATATAGGAACCGCGTACGAAACAGTAGTTCCATATTCTACAAAGAAAATGTTGCCTCTAGTTGTTTCTACCCAATAGGCGTCAGAAGGACTAGAACCAGTTCCTTTTCGCTTAAGATAACCCGGTTCATAAAATCCGATGCTGGCGGCGAGGCGTCCGCCGTCACTAGCCTCAGCTGCGACAATATCCTTAGCTATCTTGGCAACAGCCCGCGCAGAATCATGAGCCGTTTGTTTAGCTATGTTTCTAGCTAGAACAATATTCTTGTTGCTTAAAAGCTTCCTCATATCGCGCTGAATATCCCGGTAATTAAATTCCCATGCAGAACCTAAAAAACCACCACCAACACTAGAAGCCATTCCCGAGACCATTACGGCAACGCCGTAATATCTTTTTTGACATTATCGCGTAACGTGACAGAACACTCTAAATGATGAACTCCTATGCTGTCAATAATAGGATCGGCATATTCTACATCATATTGCTTACCTGCATAAATGCTTCCGCCAACAATATCATCAATGGTGATTATATCACGAGCCTTAACATCCACACCCGGGAGAACAAATAGAATCGCACTTGTTCTACCTACGTGTTCTTCTGTTACCTGATCTGGTCTTGAGCGGTTACGAAAAAAGAAATCTATTCGACAAGGAACATCCTTGGATATTTCCGCCCAATCATCACTCTCAACAAATCCAAGTCTCTTAGTTGCTCCTTCAGTAGCGCGAGATATAACGCACGTCTGTATGAGAAGCATCGTCATTGGATATCCCAGCCGAGAGCTGGGTCTCCATAAACGATTCTATTGAAGTCTTCTGTGTCTGAAACTAAGCCTCGGACCTTTATCGCCCTCTGTGTTCTGTTGGAATATGAGTCAACTGCATCCCGCACGCCAGTTTCGGGATTATGATCAATAACTTGGAACACTCTCGTACCTATAGCCATCGGAGTTGAATGGTCTTGTAGGTGAAGAATCAACGGCCAGATAATATCGTTATCTTCTATTAATTCTCTTTGACTACTACCAGACCCTTTATCATACGCATAGCCACCTATGCGTTCTGATTTCATAGGTGACACTATGGCTTTTACATTTTGACTCCAGAAGTGCATAGACTCAGCAGTATAGTAAACCAGATCTGTTATCAATGTTATAAAATTTACTCTACCGCCATCATACGGACCATACACCTGAAGTAAAGACTGAGCGCGCTCTATTAGTTTTTCAGAACGAGAAGGACCGGCAAGTTCTATCTCTGGCAACAGAGTCCATGTCATAAGACCCTGACCAGTTCCATAAGGGGTTAAGACCGATATTGACATATTTTATCACCCCGCAACAAATGGACTAGATAAGACCTTAAAAGTACCGTCCTCAGAAATCTGTGGGGTGTCCGTTCCCTCAGCTCTCCAAATCCACATTCCCTCGCTCGCCACATCTAGAAGCAATTTGTATACACCCACACCAGGATTTGCTATGGCAGATGCTCCAAACACTAATACCACCTCTGCACCATCTATGGGATCCAAATACTTGATAGTCACTGTTACAGGATCTATAGGATCGCCATTAATATCTGTGAACGTAGCAGTAAGCTCTACTCTAGTTCCCGAAGAATATTCATTGGGCATACATAGATACTCCTTTCTAATCTAAGATGAAGAGTCTTCCAAAGAAATAAATCCGAATGGATTATCACTCAAATCAACAAATCCTATAATTTCTGTTCTACTTATAACTAGGGTTGATAGCGAAGGTAACAGAACGGCAGAACTTCCGATATTATCAGCAGCCACCGCAGATATTGCGGCTACTAATGATGGTAGGGATGCAACAGAGTTTCCAGTTATTCCTATTGCTCCTATTAATCCTGTCGCTGAGGAAATTAACGACGGAAGGAATACCGCTATAGCTCCTTCAGGTTGCATCAATCCTGTTGAAGAAGATATTAATGATGGGAGAATAACTACGGAACTACCAACGTGTGATTGAATGCCCGCCGAAACTATTAACAGACTAGGCAGCGAAACAAATGACGTTCCTTCCGGGTGCATTAATCCGGAAGCGTTAGTTATTAGTGAAGGAAGAACAGTTACCGATGTTCCTGTTTGTCTATGAATACCCGTCGAAGCTATGGTAAGAGAAGATAAACTAACAGCTGAAGATCCTTCTGGCTGCATGGCCCCGGTCACATTAGATATTAACGAAGGAAGGATAGTAACCGAAGTTCCAGTTTGCTTATGCTCGCCAGTCGCACTTGCAATAAGCGAAGGAAGGGCTACAGCAGACGTCCCTTCCGAATGCATAAATCCAGCAGCTGAAGAAATCATTGAAGGAAGAGTGGCAACAGATGTACCAGTAACTGGCGCAGATTGTAGACCCGAGGCGGAAATTATGAGCGATGGAAGAATTACAGAAGATATTCCCTCAGGTTGCATCAATCCTGTTGAAGAAGCTATAAGAGAAGGAAGGATTGCAGCAATAGATCCTTCCGGCTGCATCACTCCAGTTGCAGAAGCTATCAATGAAGGAAGAGCTACTGTTACAGTTCCTTCTTGTTTATGAATACCAGAGACTAACGTAATTAACGATGGGAGAGATACTACAGACGTTCCTTCAGAGTGCATTAATCCCGATGATGAACTTATCAGTGAAGGAAGTGTAGCAGCAGCCGTTCCTGTTTGCTCATGAATCCCAGCAGAAGATATTGTTAATGAAGGAAGAGTTGATGCAACAGCTCCTTCAGGATTCATAAATCCTGTTGCTGAAATTACTAACGATGGAAGATTAACATCGGATGTACCAGTCACCGGTATGGACTGTTCACCCGTGGCAGATACAACCAAAGAAGGAAGAGTAGCCGCAGACGTTCCTTCTGGATGCATAAATCCAGATGCGCTTACTACAAGAGAAGGAAGAATAGACGCTACAGTACCAGTTTGTTCATGAACACCCGTAGAAGAAGATATCAGCGAGGGGAGTGTTGCAACACTTGTTCCTTCAGGATGCATTAATCCAGTCGCTAATGCGACCAAAGAAGGAAAAACTATTGTAACAGTTCCTTCTTGTTTATGTATCCCTGACGCAGAAGTAACAAGACTAGGAAGAGTCACAACAGAAGTGCCTGTTTGTGTCTGTAGCCCGGATGCGGTAGCCCCTAGTGCAGAAAGAACCACTACTACAGTTCCCTCGGGTTGCATCACGCCCGTGGCTGATGCCGTTAATGAGGGTAGTGTAGCAGATATCGACCCTTCTTGTTTGTGAACTCCAGTAGCAGAAAGCACAAGTGAAGGAAGAGTATCGGCAGCGGTACCAGTCTGTTTATGAATACCACTTGCAGAATAAATAAGAGAAGGCAAAGTAGCTACAGCATTTCCTGTTTGCTCATGAACGCCAGTTGCAGACGATATCATTGACGGGAGAGTAGCTGTCGAAGTTCCTTCCGGTTGCATCAAGCCTGTTGCGGCAGTAGTTAACGAAGGAAGACTAATGGTAGTAGCAGTTCCCGTAACAAGAGCAGATGGAGTGTGCAGTAGCATCGCGATCTGCTCGCGGATCTCAATATTCTGCGCACCGTCCGTCCCCGCACCCATCGCGAAGTCCTCAGTCGCCAACGGCACGAGCGTCGCGGACTCGGACACCACACTGCGCAGGGTGTCGGTGCTGTTGGCGATGCTGCTCATATCAAGGTTCGCCATCGTGTCGGCGCTGTTGCCATGGCGGAGACGGTGTGTCGTCCCTCCACCTGTGCCGCGCTGGTAAATGCCGAGCCACATCGCACCCTGAATCGTTCCGCTTACGTCGTGCGGAGCGGCACCGCTGGACGGCCCACCATCGTGGCCCGAATCACCTACGTCATCAGCGTCGAAGAATACCGCCCCCTGCACGTTAGAAGCGCCGTAACCCGACCAGTCACCGGAGGTGATCGGGACTTGAGCAACGCGGCGCCAATCGGGCGGAGACGTGCTCGTAATGTCGAGGTCCGTGCCGCCATCGTCGGCCGTGCCGTTCGTAGCTTGCCCCTGATACGCGAACACCTCCGAGGGGCCGAGGTTGTTGCCCTGTAGGGTGGCAATATGACCGATGAAATAGATATCGTCGAAGTCTACATTGCCATCACCTGACCCAGCTCCACCCAACCTCCACCCAGCGATGTTCGGTGTGAGTGTATCTATAAAATCGCTGGTCCCCGACCCCGCGGACGTGTTATCAACCCACAGCTCATAGGCTCCAGTTGCGGTAAGTTGGATGGCTAACTCAATCGTTGACCACTGATCAACCGTGAAAGGCGTGGACACGGTAAGAACCGTCGAGCCAGCCTGATCCTCGAAACGCAAGTCACCACCAGTTTCTAGGATGAGACTTGCAACAACTAAATCTGATTGGTCTAGCAGGTAGGCGAAAGTGTACTCAGTTCCCGGACTCAAATCAGAAAATCTAACAGCCAAACATGCAAGATGGTGCGTCTGTGCTGTCGGGGTAGTCTGGAATGTTCCTTGGAAGCCCGGACGGACTTGTGTGTCGTAGTCCTCCTGTGTCGCGGCGGGGTTCAACCGCAGCGCAAACGCACCCGAGCGTCCAGCAGGTGCAGCGATGGTGCCGAGAATCGTTGGGCTACCCGTGGTAGCGCGATTTAGCTCAAGGCCGCCTATCTCAAAGCCTTCCATGTAGTTGAGCGTCCCGGTGGCAACCACGGCTCAGCCTCCGTTGCGCTTGTGGACTAGCTGCTGCTGGCGGCGGCGCTGCTCCGCAGTAGGAGGGCCGATCACGGCAACGAACGCGTTCTCAAGACGTACTCCGTGCCGTCATGCGTCACCGTCACCACGGAAACGCGCTCCACCACGTCGGAGCCATCCCAGAACACGCGCTCGGTCGCGGGGTCAGCGATACGCACGGGGTCATCAGGATGGAGGTCCGTGATCGGGTAGCGCACGTCGATCTCTAGCTGAAGCAGCGTCGTCATGGCGGTAGCGATTCGCGTCGGGTCATTCTTCTGCTGTGGTCCACCAACGATCATCGCCTGTGCATCGTTGACTGAAACTTCCTTCGCATTGTCGGCGTGCAGCCATATCTTGACCCCGATTCCGTCTGCTGCCCTACCAATCTTGTGAACCATGTATCCCCCTATTATCAGTTCGGCCTATCTCTTAAAGTTAGATTTCCTGTTACTACACCACTATCACTCAGAGAAACAGATCCTGTTACAATATCTCTATCGAGAAGCGCCAAACCACCTTCTGCGACATCAACTAAAACGACAGAACCTTTTATTGTTGTTCTCGAAATAGCAGAAGAGAATAATGAAGGAAGAGAAACCGTTATTATCCCTGAAGCGTGCATAAATCCTGAAGAAGAAATCACTAACGAGGGTAAAGCAACTCCACTCGCTCCTACTATAAAACCAGTAATAAATCCCGCCGCAGAAACTGTGAGGGGGGGTAAGTTAGCAGAAATTATTCCTGAAGGAATCATATTTCCAGTAGAAGAAACGATTATAGAAGGAAGACTTGAAACAACCGTCGCTTCTTGTTTATGAATTCCTGTTACAGATGATACTAATGAAGGAAGATTAGTTACCGACGTACCCGTCTGCTTATGCACTCCCGTAGCAGAAGCAATTAGAACGGGAAGAGTTGCAGTAGCTATTCCAGAATGTGTTTGAATACCGGAAGCCGAAGTTATAAGAGAAGGCAAAGTAGAAGTTACAGTTCCTTCTGGATGCATCAATCCACTGGAAACCATAACGAGAGAAGGAAGGGTAGCGACTACCGTTCCTGTTTGTTCATGAACGCCCGTAGCAGAACCAATTAATGAAGGAAGGGTAACTACTATCGTTCCCGTCTGTTCATGAATACCCGTAGCAGAAGTTACCAGTGGGGGTAGAGTTGCAACAACCGTACCCGTCTGTTCATGAATTCCCGATGCGGAAGTAACTAAGGAAGGAAGAGTTACCGTTGCAGCACCGGAAGGTTGCATAACTCCAGTAGCCGAAGAAATCATGCTTGGAAGGGTAGCCGCAACCGTACCCGTTGTTGCTTCTCCTGCCGTTCCAGTAGCGGATGCAACTAGAGGCGGAAGGGTCGCAACAACAGTTCCTTCTTGTTTATGTATTCCGGAAGCCGAAGTGATTAGGCTCGGAAGAGAAACGCTTGATGTTCCCTCAGGATGCATCAGTCCTGTTGCAGAGGAAACTAAGGCAGGGAGAGTTACGGAAACCGTACCAGTCTGTTCGTGTATTCCTGATGAGGAAGTAACCAATGAAGGAAGAACAACTATCGCAGTACCGGAAGGATGCATTAATCCAGTAGACGAAGCTATCACACTTGGAAGTGTGGCGACTATTGTTCCTGTTTGTTCGTGAACGCCCGTAGCTGAAGCAACTAGGGAAGAAAGAGTAAGAGTTGCAGTTCCCTCTGGATGCATCACGCCCGTTGCCGACATAACTAAGGCTGACAAAGTTACAATAGACGTCCCGGTCTGTGTCTGCACTCCTGTAGCAGCCGAAGCTATAAATGGAAGAACGACAACAACGGTTCCTTCAGGATGCATTAATCCCGTAGCAGAAGATATCACTGAGGGCAGAGTTGCCGTAACGGTTCCTACAAACCCATTAAATCCAGTTGCGCTAATCACCAAGGATGGAAGAGTAGCCGCAACAGTTCCCTCTTGTTTGTGGATACCTGTTGCTGAAGAAATTAATGAAGGAAGGGTGGCAGCAGCAGCTCCTTCCGGTTGCATTAGTCCTGTAGCGGAGGCCACCAAGGAAGGAAGGGATACAGAAATAGTACCCGTCTGCTCATGTATTCCAGAAGCAGATATTATTAGTGACGGTAACGCAACTGCTGAAGTTCCGGTCTGTGTCTGTAGACCAGATGCGGTAGTTCCCAAAGCAGGAAGCGTTACTGCGGCAGAACCTTCTGGATGCATAACTCCAGTAGATGAAGACACAAGAGAAGGAAGGGTAGCCGTCGCCGTACCTGTCGTCTCCTGCGCTCCGGAGGCCGAAAGAATCAGTGAAGGAAGAGTAGCTGTTGCGGTTCCAGACGGTTGCATAACACCCGTAGCAGAACCAATTAATGAAGGAAGGGTAACTACTATCGTTCCCGTCTGTTCATGAATACCCGTAGCAGAAAGTATTAATGAAGGAAGACTAACTGCTGCTGTTCCTTCAGGGTGCATCAAGCCTGTAACAGAAGTAGTCAAAGAAGAAAGGGAAACAACAATCGTTCCCGTTTGCTCATGAATGCCCGTCACGGCAGTTAATAATGAAGGAAGGATTACGACAGAAGTTCCTGTTTGAGTTTGCTCTCCTGCAGCAGTAGTTCCCAGGGCAGGAAGAGTTGCAGTTACAGTTCCTTCCGGCTGCATTACGCCGGTGGCGGATAATATTAGTGAAGGAAGCGCGGTTGTGACGGTTCCTTCTTGTTTGTGAATCCCTGTTGCTGAACTCACCAACGAAGGAAGAGTAGCAACCACAGTACCAGTCTGCTCATGGATACCTGTAGCAGATGATACCAAACTCGGGAGGACCACAGTTGCGGTCCCCTCGGGCTGCATTACGCCCGTTACACTAATCACAAGACTAGGCAAGGTAACTGCGACCGTGCCTTCTTGCTTAGGTGTTCCACTTGCAGAAGCAACAAGACTAGGGAGAGCTAGGACAGACGTTCCTTCAGGTTGCATCAATCCCGTTGCTAATGCACTTAATGAAGGAAGGGTAGCGTCAACTGTTCCCGTAAATGCAACAGCCCCCGTCAACTGCAACACAACGGCAGTCCGCCACGACGCATGGGAAGTGTCAGCGGTACTATCTACCAGCATGTCGTAGTCGAGATCGAAATCGGTTCCCGGCGTCAGTCCAGTCTCGTGCTTGGCAAAGAACGCGGGCAGTTCGTCTGTATTGTCGTCGCCACTTATAAGCGCAACGTCTGTAAGAAGATCGGTACCACCCTCTTGTGCTTGGACTGAAAAGGTCTTGTCATTATTTTCAGTATCTATAGCTGCATACACAATCCAGAGGTAGTTTTCACTATCAACTACCGTAGGCAAAACACCTTGGACTTCAGTGAACCCTGTACCGATGTTCACATCGCCATCGGTCTGCACGCCGTCACCATTCTCGAAGTTCGAGCTATCCACCGAACCGCCGGGAATCTCAAAGACTACTATGCAGCCATACTCATAGTCGTGAAGTGTGCCCTCGTCATTACGAGTTTGGAGAGATCGAGTGACACTTGACCCAGCGCCTGTAATTACCTCAGCTAGAGCGTTATAAAAAACATCGAGAATGTCATCAGGTTCTGCGGACCAGAACGATTGAGTTACGTCGCTATCAGCAGTTCCGTCTGCGATTCGCGCTTCTAGTTGAGTAGCCGTCCCATCTGCTTGTATACCAGCGCACGCGAGAATTAGGTACTTCTGATTGTTAGTCGCAGTAAAGACGACGTTCTGGCGGTCCACCCACGTTGTGCTTTGGGCCGTGTCTTGAAGACTTGACTCCTGTGAAAAGCTAAAGTCGGTTAGGTCAGACGTTTTGATTGCAACAATAGACGCGCGATGGACCGTAGCAGTTGCGACAGCATCTGAGGTGCTTAGTTCTATAAGCACGTCGGCAGGAGTAGCGGCGGTCGTGAACACGCGCATGAACGACCACGCCATCAGGTGGTCTGGGGCTATTACAATGGCTTCCCTTACGCCTACAGGACTTAGCCCGACACCGCTAGGTTGAATCTGTGCCTTGTCACCAGCATTATTTATAGAAACGTAGCCGTTAAAAATAAACAGGTACTCAGTGCTGCCGTCGAGATCACCACCAGAAAGAGTTAGCGCAGTAACAGGTGTCTCACTCGCTGTTCCAAACGAGTTCGTATAGGCGCTGGCAACAGCAACAGTCATTACGGTTCCGTCTCGTCAAAGCTACCTGTCGAACGGTGTACGTGCCACGTCGTGCTTCCGTTAGGAGTGCCCAAACTCGTCTGCGAGTCAGAAGCAATCGCTGATCGAAAGATATCCTTCCAATCATCCAACACAGTATCGAAGCCAGTATGAAGCTGGGCGAGAGAACGCGTCGTATCTACGGTAAGTGAGCCCTTAACACGCAGCTCACCAGTGCCATCGTCGCGCACATAAACTCGCGCCGTGGCCTCATGGCTAACGTGAACCGTCGCTGCATCCGCGTTCAACGTATCCACCATCGACTGACGTAGATCAGGCCACACTTGCGCGTTGAAGCGATTTTGTAGTCCCGCCTGCGAGCGGGTGGTGGTGATTGTAACCACTAGCTTAGGAATCTTTAGAGTAACAAGCGGCACGTTCAACTACCTCCGACCATGTCTGCCTACGGACATCACGAATATCATCACGCTTACGACGACGGCGTTGTGGGCGACTTATCTACTTTTAATTTGCTTTGCCAGCCGCAAACCAGAAATATTCTGATCATTGGCTGGCGCTGCAAAATACCTTCATATTTCTACCTAGGCTTCTGGCATTGTCACCGTCATGGCCGTGATAGAAACAGTAGAGCCCGATGTAATCTCAAGAGTGTTAAGGTTCAGGTCTGCGCCTGAAGTACCGGCTTCCCCATCACACACATCATCCGGCGTACCAGAGTTATCATTACGAATGCGGAAATAACCAGCAGTTCCAGTATTATCGGCATTTGTATCATCAGCAATGGCTGCTGCTGTAATTAATCCACCCGGAGCAGCGTCTGTGGCTGCACCGAAAGCAACGGCAGTCATAAGTAATTCAGCTAAGAGCAGTCCGGTTTCCGCCGTATCTGGATCTGTTGGCTGGCCTCCGACCAGAATACGAATAGAAGCCACCGCTGCCCCTACATTAATTTCATCATCAAAAGAATCCGCAAGACGCTTGGCGGCTACGTTACTTATCCGGAAGTTATTAGCCATTTATTCTACTCCTATCCAAAGTCACCATATCCTCCTTTGGTTCTCGAATAGAATTTTCCAACCCTTTGTTTCCTTCCATGGTCCTACTATACGCATTCCATACCAAGTACATCTAGGTAAAGCTCCTGTAGGGGGAATGAAATATCCGTGATCTATAATTGCATCATCTACTTCTTGACCAAACACGGGAAAGGATCCACAATTATATGGACGTCTTTCTGGTTCGGGCTGTTCGTAAATGCCACAACTCGCCAATCCCTCTTCATCTCTCTCTAGAAAAGTACATCTAAACGCGCGATGGGGTTCTCCATTAGATTGGATCTCAAAATCTTCCGCCTCTACAAGTCCACCATCACCCCTCACGAGAGGTATGATCATCTCCTTGCCAAAACGAGATTTGTATCTATCTTCAGGGAGATTATTTCCCCACACCCATAAAGGAACAGAATGTTCCTTATCTAATTTAACATACTCTCCTGAGGAATCACAACAGTCTCCACAGCGATTACATTCCATCTCTCTTGCTTCTCTTAAGGGCACATCAACTAATACGGTTCCCTTTTCATAAGCAAGCATAGCTTTTGGAAGAATGTAAGTAGGACGTACGTTTTCAATCATTAAGGACTCAAATCTGAATCCTCTAATCCTTCAACGATTGGATCCGGAAGTACTCTCGTCTCCTTAACTAATTCCGTAGGAGATTCTACTCCCGTGTTAATATCACGAACCCTAGAGTTCAAGGCATCGTATTCTCTCTGAGCCTCAACTACTGCATCAGGGTCGGAATTCGGGTTATTTATAATCTCTTGCAAGTGATCTGCTTGACGAACCATGAATCCCAGAGCTCGTCTAATTTCTCCAGTAGAGATACCAAGATCAAGACTACCCGATACAATTTGCTTATCAGTTAAATTTAAGGTACGAGCGGCCTGATTCAAAATAGCATATTCGGCTTCTGCCGCCACTCTATCTTGAGGATCTCCATTTGGATTATCTTTTATTGAAATAAGTTTATCTGCTTCTACAACTAATTCATGATGATCCATATTTGAATAATCTGTCATAACCACCTCACGATAACTTGTTACGTATCACGTAAGCAATCAATCCACCTAGAGCAGTAGTCATGAGAGCGGAAACTGAAGCAAGTATGCTCGCCTCGATTCCTTTATCAAAAGCAGCTCTTAAAACTATTCCAAAGATGATAATTACAACATACAGAACTACTATTATCTTTGTAACCCAAACCAAAAGAGGGGTTAATTTATCTCCATTTATTTTTGTTTTTGTCTTCTGTTTACTCAAACGTCCCCCCCTTTCTTTCCTTAAGGATATGGAACGTGTGCCAACCGACAAACGGTCTTGCTCTTCAATAAAAGTTCGCCAATGTGTTCATAAATATGAAAAGTGAACTCTAATAAGCTTCCAACAAATAGGCCAGTAGTCATCGACACAAGAACCAGAGTCAATGGTTCCACATAATCTCCCTACAAGCCCCTAGTAACCCTACCTACCACCCTAAGAAAGAAACTTGTTTGTGGGGTGGCGGCATTTAGATAGCTCACTCTAAAGAACGGGGCAGTAATTATCTGCAACTGAGATAAGAGAGCATCTGCTACAGTAGTTCCTTGAAAAAGATTTGGAACAATAGGATTAGCACCATCCATAGATTCCTGTATAACAACCCCGTTAGTTCCAGAAACCTCATCAGCAAGGGCCGTTAGAAGAATCTCTCCTATAGAACCCCTTCTAATCCAATCATCTGCTGCAGGTGCTACTCCATCCAAATTTTCTAAAAGAGAAGAATCAGGAGTATTAAATAATCCCGCATTTCCTAATAAAGCAGAAGTTTCATAACAGAGGGCTTCTCCCCCATCTCTAATGTGTCTGTCTACTGGACCTGAGGCCGCAAGTTTTTCAAGAATAGCCATAGACTACTCCTTCTTGTTCTTCTTCTTAGCGCGAGTATTCCTAACAGAAGTTTTCCTAACACGCCTTTTAGGAGTGGGCTTATCCACTTCCTCAACTGATTCAACATTCTGCTGAAAACTAGGATCACCTTCTACGGCACCACGATTTTTCATCACTTCGTGAACACCTTCTGGTGCCGTAGAAACATCTTCAGCATCAATAGTAGCTGGACCCTTGCCTAAATTGACGTCCACATCTAAATGATCTTCTTCAAATCCCTCTTCATCTTTCACACTTAAGAGAACAAACAGTTGTTCCCCGTAATGATCAATCTGTTCCTTGGGAGAGCGGTAGGGAAATTCAGTACCCGGTTTCCCGGGACCAATTTCCAAAAGTTGACCTCTGACTGCTACATTCCCCGTACCAGGAATTAAAATCCGACGATCAGTAACGAACTGAACTGTCAAAACGGACATTAGTTCTCCCTAAGAATAATATGTGAAGAAGATGGATCACTCATTTCCTGACCCATCACTTCAACAATTTCATCAATTTCTTGAACAGCAGATATGAGTGGCATACCCGGAGTGGCTCTTACAGAATTTTGTAGATTAATCTTCTTTTTTCTAGAAGATCTTTTCTTATGCCGAGACAATTCAATCTTATTCTGAGCAAGCCTAGCCTTATCCAAAGCAATAGCTACGGACTGTTTTTGAGGACGACCAGACCTTTTCAACTCCCGGATATTTTGACTAACTGTCTTACGACTACGCCCTTTCTTCAGAGGCATGAATCATTCCTTAGCTAAAGGCAGCCATTGGAACAGTTGCATACCCAACACGGATAGAAAGAGTGTTATCATCAGCCGCA
>SDBT01009293.1_pt1 | contig 15980 bp, 11 predicted proteins | sample 2277101 | NCBI WGS metagenome assembly SDBT01 (sample SAMN10404973, study PRJNA504765) | marine sediment metagenome | isolation source: marine sediment core GS10_PC15, 103 cmbsf | place: Arctic Ocean: Southern Knipovich Ridge | collected 2010 | reverse complement strand
GCCCACGCCGAAAACGAAGGGCAGGATGATCTCGATCGGGCCACGGTGGCCAAGGTCGTCGCCAAATCGGAAACCGACATGGGTGAAGTCATCCGGCTGGCCGAAAGCGCCCTTGAGAAGGGGCTCGACGAGGAGAACGGCAAGTTCGCCAAGAACCTTCTCGGCGCCACGCTGATTCAGCGCGGTGCGATGCGGTCCAGTGCGATCTTCCAAGGGCGTGTCGGCGGTTCGGAGATTGCCCAACGCGCTGAGGCCGCATGGGACGACCTCAAAAAAGGGATCGAGTTGATTCCCAATCATCCCCAGGCCCATCTGCAAATGGCCCGACTCGATCTATTGCCCGGCGGCAGCCGCGATAGGGCCTCCAAAGCACTAGGCCGTGCGATCGAATTGCTCGATGACGAACCGAAGTTGAAGGCGAGGGCGTTGTCCTTGCGGGCAGGAATCACCGAGGACCCCGAGCGGCGGATGGCCGATCTGGACGAGGCGGCTCGCTTGATGCCAAATGACGCCGCGGTGCTACGCGCCCGTGCTTTGACCAACATTGCCCAGCAGAAGTACGAAGCGGCGTTGAAAGACCTGAACGGGGCGCTGGAGATCGATCCGGAACACGCGAAAACCCACGAGTTGACGTCCAACGTACTCGCGATGCTGAAGCGGTACGACGAGGCCCATGCGAGCCTCGACAAAGTGCGAAAACTGCGGCCCGATTCGGCGGCGCCGCTGGTGCAGAAGGCCCGCATCCACCTGATGCAGCAGGACGGCGACGCCGCGCTGGCGGATCTGAACGAGGCCTGCCGGATCGAACCGGAGAACGTCTTAGTCCTGCTGGCCCGCGCAGGCCTGCATCAAAACGCGAGCCGCGGCGACAAGGCCATGGCCGACGTCGACCGGGCGTTGAAACTGAGGCCCGGATTGCCCGCCGCCATTCGGTTTCGCGCGATGCTCCTGGCCGCCGCCGGGAAGTTGGACGAAGCGATCGCCGACGTCGAAGAACTCCACCGCCGTGTACCAAAGGACCTGACGGCCACGCTGCAACTGGCTACGCTGTACTCCGGCCGGAAACGGTACGACGAGGCGGTCGAACTCTACACGGCCGTCCTCGCGGAGCGGCCCGACCACTGGGGTTCACTCCTCGGGCGGGGCGATGCGCTGCTGAACTCGGGCAAGCACAGCCGGGCGATCGCCGATTACGAAGCGACTTTCAAGAAGCAGCCCAAGGACCCGCATCTGCTGAATAACCTCGCCTGGGTTCTGGCGACCTCGCCGGTCGAAAAGCTCCGCGACGGCGAGCGGGCCGTTCAGTTGGCCACCGAGGCCTGCGAACTGACCGACCACAAACAGGCCCATATCCTCAGCACGCTGGCCGCCGGCTATGCCGAGTCGGGCGATTTCACTGCGGCCGTAAAATGGGCCGAGAAAGCCGTCGAAATTGGCGACGAAGACCAACTCGACCCGTTGAAGGCCGAGTTGGAGAGTTTCCGCGCCGGCAAGCCCTGGCGGGAGGACCTCTCGAAGGAGCCGCCAAAGGACGAGGAGTTGAAATAGAGCGGATATTGACGAGATCACAGTGGCACCGGCGTCTCGCCGGTGTGAATGGAACTGGTTGCTGAGGCTCAACTTAGACATCACCGGCGAGACGCCGGTGCCACTACTGACGGAGTCGTTGCACGAAAAACGGGCTCTCGCTGCATCCAAAACAGGCACACCCACAGGTGCGACGCCGGCTCATAAGATCGTCGCGTATCACCTAAGTTATTTTTCACAAACGACTTACGCCAATCATGAGTCCCGCAAACACTGGGTTCCGGCACTCGTTTTGCAACCTCCCTGCGGCCAATACTGTGCGGATGATCGCTCGACAGCAAGACCGGTCGCGGGCGTTCGGACCGGTATATACACCAACACCCCCCATTCGTTTGCAGAAAGGACTAAGCAGTGACCCCAAAAGAAGTATTAGCGTTATGTAGGGAAAAGGGCGTGAAGGCCGTCGACATGCGGTTCATGGACTTTCCCGGCCTGTGGCAGCACTTTACGATCCCAGCCAACCAGCTCGACGAGGACGTATTCGAGGACGGCCTCGGGTTCGACGGTTCGAGCATTCGCGGCTGGAAGGCGATCAACGAGAGCGACATGCTCGTGGTGCCTCAGCCGGAGACCGCCTCGTTGGACCCGTTCACCGAATTGCCCACGCTGTCGATGATCTGCAACATCCAGGACCCGATCACCCGGGCCGACTACTCCCGCGACCCACGAAACGTCGCCCGCAAGTCGGTCAATTATCTCAAGAGCACGGGGTTGGCCGACACCTGTTACATCGGTCCGGAGGCGGAGTTCTTCGTTTTCGACGACATTCGCTTCGAGCAGCAGGCCCATCAGGCCTTCTACCACATCGACAGTATCGAGGGCCAATGGAACCGGGGCCGCGTGGAGAACCCCAACTTGGGTTACAAGCTGCGGCACAAGGAAGGTTACTTCCCCGTCCCGCCGGCCGACCAGATGATGGATCTCCGCAACGAGATGATGCAGACGATGATCGACAGCGGCCTGGAAGTGGAATGCCAGCATCACGAAGTGGGTACGGCCGGGCAGGCGGAGATCGACTTGAAGTTCAATCGGCTGGTCAAGATGGCCGACGACATGATGATGTATAAGTACATCGTCAAGAACGTGGCCGCCCGGCACAACAAGACGGTCACCTTCATGCCCAAGCCGATCTTCGGCGATAACGGTTCCGGCATGCACACCCACATCTCGCTATGGAAAGACGATGAACCACTGTTCGCCGGCGGCGGTTACGCGGGCCTCAGCGACATGGCGATCTACGGCATCGGCGGACTGCTGAAGCACGCCCCGGCACTCTGCGCCTTCAGCAATCCGACGACCAACAGCTACAAGCGGCTGGTGCCTGGTTTCGAGGCGCCGGTCAATCTGGCTTACTCGCAACGGAACCGCTCGGCCGCGGTGCGGATCCCGATGTACAGCGCCAGCCCCAAGACCAAGCGTCTGGAGTTCCGCTGTCCCGACCCGAGCTGCAACCCCTACTTGGCCTTCTCGGCTATTATGATGGCCGTGATCGACGGGATTCAGAACAAGATCGACCCGGGCGAACCGCTCGACAAGGACATCTACGACCTCGAGCCGGAAGAACTGGCCAACGTGCCGCAGACGCCCGGTTCGCTGGAAGAGGCCCTGGCTGCGCTACGCGCCGACCACGAGTTCCTGCTCCGCGGCGACGTCTTCACACCCGACGTGATCGACACCTGGATCTGGTACAAGACCGAGAACGAAGTAGACGCGTTGCGACTGCGACCGCATCCGTACGAGTTCTGTTTGTACTACGATATTTAGTGGACATTTGAAGAAGCCGTGGCCACAGGCGGCCCGTCTGTTGTATTGTGCAGGCGGGCCGCCTAAACCACGAAAACCAACGTACAGCCCCGGAGGGGCGACAGTCAATAGCCAGGGGCGTGAGCCCCTGGGATATGGATAGTGTATCGTATCGGAGAGCCCCGGAGGGGCGTTAGAAGATTGGGCGCAACCACTTCTGCCGCCCCTCCGGGGCTCCCGTTGCGCGAGCGTATTTTGCCCCAGGGGCTGACGCCCCTGGCTATTAACTATCGCCCCTTCGGGGCTAGTTCCGAAGGGCTCGGCATCTTAAATGCCTTCGCCAACGCAAGCAACTCGGCGACGACCTCCGGATTATCGTCGGCGACGTTTTTCTTTTCGCCGATGTCCGATTCCAAGTCGTAGAGTTCGATGCCGCTGGAGCCCTTGTCCTTGACATAGCGGTAGATCTTCTTGAGGTCGGGCAGCCTCAGCTTCCATTTTCCCTTGCGGACGCCGTGCATTTCGAATTGGGCGAAATAGTAGAAGTTGTCTCTGGCTCCCGATTCGCTCTTGCCGAGCAGTAGTTCGGTCTGATCGACGCCGTCGATGATCCGATCGTCGGGCACTTTGTAGCCGGCCAGATTGGCGAAGGTCGGCATGAAGTCCAACGTCGAGAAGATGGCGCCGCTGGTTCGGCCGGCCGGCACGTGGCCCGGCCAGCGGACGATGCAGGGCACGCGAAGGCCGCCTTCGTAGGTCGAGCCTTTGCCTTCGCGCAGCGGACCCGACGAACCCCATGCGACGGCCCCGTTGTGTCTGCGTCTGAGCGGTTCCTGCATGTTGTTCCAGGGACCGTTGTCGGTGGTGAAGATCACAATCGTGTTGTCGCGCAATCCGAGCCGGTCGATGGCATCGAGCAGGCGGCCGGTGTGGAAGTCGATCTCTTCGACGCAGTCGTCGTAGAGCCCGCCGGACGACTTGCCCTTGAACTCGGGCGAGGCGTCGATCACCGTGTGGACCATGGTGTGTGCAAGGTAAAGCAAGAACGGCTTGTCTTTGTTCGCTTCGAGGAATTCGATACCCTTGTCCGTGTATAGTCGGGTGAGGCTTGCCATGTCTCGGGTCTGTTCGAGTTCCTTGTTGTTCTCGTGGAATCGGACGCTGCCGTTATCGTTGGCGCCGAGGGTTCCCCAGTAGTAGTCGAAGCCCTGATTGTTGGGCATCCGTTCGACGATCGGCTTGCGGTCCGAGACGTCCCATTTGCCGATACAGCAGGTTTTGTAGCCGACCTTCTGGAGGAGTTCCGCCAGAGTGATCTCGCTTTCGGGCATGTGCCACCCGCGACTGCGTACCGGATAACGGCCCGTCAGCAATGCGGACCGCGACGGACCGCATACGACTTGAGCGTAGAAGTCGGTGAATCGGGTGCCTTCCTTGGCCAGCTTATCGAGCCTAGGCGAGCGGATTGTTTTCGAGCCGAAGCAGCCCAAGTCGCCGTATCCCTGATCGTCCGTGAAGACAATGACGAAGTTGGGCCTCGTGGCCGGCTCTTTCGCTCGCAAGGAAAGCGGACGCGCGGCCAACAGGACCGTAGCGGTTAGAACGATCAGCATAATCTTGGTTTTCATGTCATCTCCGAAGGGATAATGGGGCGGTTTGTTCGCGTCTGTTCTTGGTTCCGTGGTTTGATTCTCTTTCGACTTACTCGTCCTTTTCACGGGGCGGGCTCGCGCGGCAATGAGGCGAGCATACTTCTCCTGGCTCTCGGGCGTACCGTAAAGGCCGAGATAGATGTGCTCGCCGTCGATAATGACGCGGGCCTGACCGGACGGCTTGTGTAGCCGGTAGTAGGGTACTCGATTTGCTTTCCTGGACAACTGACAGCGGCTCCTTTACAGAAAAGTGGTAGCCCTACCACTTTTCTAAAGGTTTCTAAGCCGCTGTGCCCAGGATGGGCAGTTGCACTAAAGCCAGTGCCCGGCAGGATTTACGTTAAGCACGCCCGGCAGGATTCGAACCTGCAACCCTCGGTTCCGAAGACCGATGCGCTATCCAGTTGCGCCACGGGCGCTAACCTGTTCTACAGTAAGGTCTTGCGCTGTCTGTATTTCAGTCTCTAAAAAGCCGCTTGACACCTCTTGTGACACCTGACACCCTAGTTTGACAGTCGACGCACCGATTTTCCGCAACGGCCCGCACCCACCAGTAACACCAAGCGGGTGTCATAAACACCGCACAAGACTTCTGCACAGGAGATGCCAGATGGCCAAGTCTACCGGATCTGGCCGCAAGAAGCCAGCCAAGCCATACTCAGAGTTCCCTCTCTTCCCCCACGCCACTGGCCGATGGGCAAAGAAGATCCGCGGCAAACTGGTTTACTTCGGAAAATGGGAGGACCCGGACGGGCCACGGCGATGAGTAAGTCCAGCAAGGCATCAAGCGGACAAGGGCAATCGCCTACCAAGAGCCCGCTGCAGCGGCTTGCCCGCGATCCAGCAGCACTCCGGCAAACCCACGCCGCAGTGCATCGCTTTGTTGATCAGCTTGAAGAGGCGGTTCAAGATGCCGTAGATGCGGCCCGCGCTCGGCGGCTGGCTCCCATCAAGGGCGTTGCGAAAGTCTGCCAGTATCTGCAGCGGCGGTATCTTCCCGTGGGACAAGTCGATGAGGCAGGTCGACGGTCCCCCAGGAAGCCGACGGGTTTGGTGGTCGAGCCAGCTTTTGTTCCCGGTTTGACGTGCCTCGACCAAGGCTGCAATGGGCACGTTGTTGCCGCTTCTAAGTCGTTGTGTACGAACGGTTTGCTGAATTGTTGCACAGTTTTTCTCGATTTGGGGTATCTGAAGAGCAATAATTCGATTCGTGCAATTCAACTCGGTCGAGCAGTCGTTCGTGGTGGGTGTGTTCATGCGATTTTCAGTTGGCAGATCATAGTCTTGGGCCGTGTGCCCGGGAAATGACATATTCGGTTTGCCACCGAACGGCTACGCTGGATCGGTCCAGACACATAGACAAGTGTATCGGATGGCAGGGGCCGTTTGAAGGTCAGAAATTGGGCCATCCGCGTGCTACCCGCCGGGTGCCACGGGCTGCTCGTCAGCCCGTGCCTTATGCCGCCGGGGAGGAGCACGGGCGGACAAGCCGCCCGTGGGACCCCGCGTTGAGTGCTCCCGGCTTTGTTGGTTGTTCTTCCAGCCGGTCGAGCCTGGCGTGTCGAGTGTTCTTCATACTCTCCCACTCGACACGCCGCCCCTCTTTCCATTACGGCATGCGTCGTCGCCACCCGTAGACCAGCAGACCGACCGCACCCATAATCAACGGGATGAGCGTGGAGGGCTCGGGGATAACGAAATCCGGGGCCAATATGAGTTGCCGCGGGTAGGCCTGACCAGAATGGAGGATCTCCAGGTTCGACCCATCAAGATCCGCCCGTCCAATCGTGCCCGCTCCCCAATCGGACCAATAGAACTTCTGGCCGACAACGTCCACGGCAATGCCGGAAGGCCTATCGAGGTCGACCGAGATGAGGGTTTCGATCTCGCTTCCGTCGAGGCGGGCTCTCTGAAACGCTGGGGACGTCGTCGGGTCTCCGTCCTCCGCCCAATAGATTCTTTCGTCGGCCACGTCCAGTGCAATCCCGATCGGATCGCCGAGCCCGCTGACCACGGGCTGAACGTCGGAGCCGTCCAAGTTGCTTCTCGATATCCTACCACGCCCGAAATCGGACCAGTAGAGGTGTTCATTCAGGAGGTCAAGAGCGAGGATGGTGGGAACGTTAACATCCGGGGCACTCACCAATGTTTCCATGCCGGAGCCATCGAGGTTTGCGCGGCGGACCTCAGGAGTCAAGGTGCCTGGGCTCTGGTCGCCCCAGTACATCGTCCCGCCGGCGACGTCCAGCCCCACGGATCGGGCAATCACCGAATCCGCGATGAGCACTTCTCGGGCGGTACCGTCGTAGCGGGCACGGTTAATGGTGTATGCACTCCTGTCAGTCCAATAGATCCACTCGTTCGTTGTATCGATAGCTAGACCTGCAATCGAACCAGCGTTCTGCAACACGACCTCGACATCGGTCCCATCCAAATTGGAACGCCTAATCACTTGGTCAGTTGTATCGCTCCAGTAGAGCTTGAGCGTTTCAGCCCAAGCATGAGCCGAGCACAGGGCCAAAACCACCGCTGCAAAGCAAGATAGAAACCATTTCATATCGTAGTCCTCCAAGTGTTCTTGGGGCGACTGGTCACCCTGGAATTGACATACACGCGGGAGATCCCCGCCTACTGACAATATGCGAAACCGGCCCCGGAGGCCGTGCTGTTAAGAAACACACCTTAGAACACAAACGCTGCGCATTCGGACGGCATTCTTCGGTGCGTATTCGTTGCCTGCTTACGATCATCGTTCAAAAGTATTCAGGGACGGATACAGTCCCATATGTTTGGGCCGTGCTACCACCCGATGGCCAATACACAGACAGGGATTCCCCGCCTCTCCAGACCACGAAAAACCGGCCTCAGAAATTGGACCAATAGAAAGCACCCAACAAAAAACGCCGCCCTTTCGGACGATGGTTCTAGGATGCTATTGCTGCCTGCTCTAGGATTGTGGGGGCGACCCTGCACCCCTGGATCGAGCTTACACATAACCTACCAGAATTCTGGTTTTTCTGCAAGTACCCAGCGAGCCGAATTTCGGTATTTCTTGGGCCATTTGCCCCCCCCGTAAAGTGCTAGACGTCGAAGTCCTTGTACCGGCGCGAAATCGGGGGACAGTATATGAATTCATTGGGGCGCGCGTGGGGGCGAAGAATTCCCCCGAGCTTCAAGGGGTGCAGGAACGCACTTCCTGTCGGTTTTTGGCTGGCGGGGTTGGGGTCGGGGATTTTGGGGTCGGAAGTACGGCTGAAGTTTGACGAACTGGTGGCCCTGCTCGCGGAGGAAAGGTACGGCCCCGACGGACCGCCAATCAACACGACGTTCGCTGAGATGGAACGCTTCGGCCATCTGGCTGGCCGGATGCTCGGCCGCTCGATCGACGAACATCTGACGCACGATCATGCCGAGTATTTCCACGAAGCGTCTTGCCCGACCTGTGCCGCGTCGGGCGAATCGGACGCGGCGGAGAACAAGAATACGCGTCCGCTGCAAACCGTCGACGGGACGATACCCCTTGCCGAGCCGGCCTTCCACTGCCCGACATGTGATCGGGATTTTTTTCCCTCAGCGAATCGCACTCGCGATTGACGGCGTCTCGTACAGCCCGCAAGTTCTGACAAAAGTTATTGTCGCCAGCGCCCATGTTCCTTCGTATTCGATCGGCTCGAAGTTACTTGACGAGTTGGGCGGGATTTCGATTTCCAGCAGACATCTGAACAACTTGACCGTGAAGATTGGCGCCGAGTTAGCCGAGAATCGCGACGCTCGCACGGCCGCCTACTTCGATCAGCCATTGCCGCGAATAGCCCAACGAGCGGAGGTGCCCATTTCTCTTGCGACCGTAAGCATCGACGGCGGTCGGATGCAAACGCGGCTCGATGGCGGTGCAGTGGGCGTGCATGATCCGCATTGGCGAGAGACGAAACACGCCTTGTTTTTAAGGATGAGCGGCGTTTCATTCCAGGAAGACCCGCACGGCGAGTTGCCCCAGTGCTTCGTCGACCGCCATTGCATGAAGACCTTGTTGCCGGGCGTCGAGTCGACCCAAAGCGAGCGGGAGGGTGATCGCCAATCGGCTCCCGACACTCGACGGCCCGCCGTACAACTGGACGATTCAACAGACGCACTTTCCAGGGTTCACACCCATCCTCGATTTTGTTCACGCGGTGGAACATATCTATGCGGCGGCGCGTTGCGTAGGAAACGACCAGGCAGAAATCTGGCGGCTTCATCTGCAATGGACCGATGCGTGTTGGAAAGGTCGCGTGCGGGAAGTCATCTCGGAGTTGCTCGCCGAACAACAGCGCATCGGCGAGCCGCCGCCCGGCGCCGACGAGAAGGATCCTCGCAAAATCATTGCCACCACGATCGGCTACTTCCAGAACAATGCGTCGCGGATGGACTATTCGGCCTATCGTCGCCAGGGCCTGCCGGTGACGTCGGCTCTGATGGAGTCGTTCGTCAAAGAACTGAACCGACGGGTGAAAGGCACGGAAAAATTCTGGAACAACGGCCCCAGCGGCGAAGCGATTCTGCAAGTTCGGGCAGCGGCGTTATGCGACGACGACCGTCTGCATCGTCACTTGCAAAACCGCCCCGGCAACCCATTTCGCCCCAACGCCCGCCGCCATCCCCCCGCAGTCACCAGCGCCAGCTAAAAAAGTGCGTTCCTGCACCCGCTTGTTCGACGACAACTACCTGTTTCCTCGTGTGGCCCATCCATTTGGCGATCACGTTCATAGGGACACTTGCCCTGGTGCAAATTGCCCCAAATGAGTGGCGAAGCACATGAAATCCTCGGACAACTTCCCATGCACTGCCTTTGAGGGTCTTCTTGAAATGATGGTGTGCTTCGTCTCGGGTCAGCATATCGAAGACCGCCTTCGCTTTTCGGCGAGCCATCTTCAACGGTGGGGCAATTGAAAACTGACCACCGGGATGATTGCGAAACCACGCCTGGAAGACACTCTTCGCCTTGCGGTCCATCGGAACATCACGGGTCGTTCCCGCCAGGTCTTTCCGCTTCTTCCTCTCTCGGATGGTCAGCAGATTGCTCTGGAACTTGAAGTCGTCCATCATGGAACGACAGATTTCGCTTCGCCTAGCACCGGCGTAAGCGGCAAATACGAACATGGGATAGATGAACGGGTGGGTGGCGTGCTCCTTGACGTATTTCAGGAGTTCAGCTACCTGCTGTTCATCGAGAAACAGATACTTCCAAAGCTCCTTCTGCTCTGTGGCAGACAGACCGCCACGAGCAATTCGACTCTCGATCTCGCCCCACGTCATGAACTTCTCGTTTATCCTGGGTTTCGGTACCCTGACCGCCCATCTACGCATGTTGTTGGGGTCTTTGATGGGGCAGAGCTTCGCTACATACTTCCTTGCTCGTGCCCAGTCCCAAATCTGGGCGAAAGTCCGCAACTCCTTCTTGATTGTCGTTCCCGAGATCTTCCCTCCGAGACGGTTCTTGGCACGGCGACGACGGTTCACATAGTCCTGCATCTGATCGAGGTCAAGGGAGGCAAATCTCGTGTTGACGCCCAAGACCTCTTTGAGGTGGTTGATATGAGGACGTTCACCAGCGAGTGTCGAACTTGCTTTGTCGATCTGGTCTCCGTAGTAGGCATCGCAGATGTCGCCAAGCCTAACCAGAGAAGCTGCCTCATTTGTCGGCTTGTCGTCGAGCTTCCCCCCCGTCATTATCCAGACGCTTGGGTCGGCGTCTTCGGGGATGGCGATCCGACCGCTGTTGAGAAGATCGATGGTTTCCTCGACCTGGGCCTTACGACGCTTAGCCTGTCTCTCGCTCTTCGTCCGACACGACTTGGTGTACCCCTTTCCGGCGAAGAGGAACTTGATTAGCCAGTTGCCGTTCCGTTTGTCCCGTCAGATGCTTGCCACAGTCGTCTCCCGACCAAAACCCATCGGTATGCAATCCGTATGCAATTATTGCACACGGCATCGCCATGTCAATGACGTTGTGTTTTCGCAACAAAGGCGTCGTAAAGCGTTGTGGGCAAGCAGGTTAAGAAGGCACGCCATGGCAGTTAAATGGATATGCCATGGCAGTGAAATGGCTATGTGAGTGGATTCAAAATCCAGTGAGCTTAGGCTCGTGAGGGTTCGATCCCCTCCTCCGGTACTTCTTTCAGAGTAAGGACTTACGACGATTCTTCGAGGGTCTTTTTTGTGTTTCGCGAGGGGGGCAATACTCCATGGTTACTGCGCGGGTTTGCCACCCCATCTAGCCGCTGGGCTTGCCCAGCGCGGATGCGGTGGAAAACGGGGGTTCTGCAACGCGCCGGGCAAGTCCGGCGGCTAAATTCAGCAACAAGGCTCAATCCTTCAACCCAAACAACCGCGACAGCGCGTCGAGCAACACATGGGGTACGCCGTGGCGAGATTCGTCGCGGAGCGATTCTAGCGGCGGGTGTAGTAGCTTGTTGACCAGACGGTCGAACGAACGGGTGACCTCTTCCCGGGCGCGATCGTCCAACTCCGGCAGCTTGTTCAGCAGCCGCTGGAGTTCTTCCTCCTTGGGCCGCTGCCAACCGCGGCGGAGCCGTTCGATCACCGGACCGGTGGCGCGGTGGTGCAGGTCGGTCATAAACCGGTTGGCCTCCTGCTCGATGATCCGCATGGCCGCGGGCAGTTCCTTGTCGCGTCGCTCGCGGTTGCGTTGGCAGGTTTCCGTGAGGTCGTCGACCGAGTAGAGGTATACGTCGGAGCGGTCGCCGATGGCCGGATCGAAATCTCGCGGTACGGCCAGATCGAGCACGAACATCACACGTCCGCCGCGGGAGGCCTCGATCCGCTCGAACTGCGCCAGCGTGACGATCGGTTCGCCCGCCCCGGTTGTGCTGATCACCAGATCGGCTGCGATCAGGGCTTCGTCGATCTGTTCCCACGGCAAGGCCCGACCTTGCCACCTTTGCGCCAGTTCGCCGGCACGTTTGAAGCTGCGATTGACGACCGTGATTCGCTGGGCCCCTTCGTCCTTCAGGTATCGCAGCGTCTCCTCGGCCATTTCTCCGGCGCCGATTATCAAGGTCTCCTTGTCGTCGAACCGCTCGAAGATCTGCTGGGCGAAATCGGCCACGGCCACACTGGGGATGCTCACGCGCCGCTGGTGAATGGCCGTTTCGGCGGCCACCCGTCGCGCCACCCGTAACGTCGCCTGAAACGCGGCGTGAGTCACCGGCCCGGCGCTCTGAGAGTTTGCCGCCAACTGGTAGGCCTGCTTGACTTGGGAGAGAATCTGCGCCTCGCCGAGCACCATGCTGTCGAGGCTGCAGGCCACGGTAAACAGGTGGCGGATCGCCTCCTCGCCGGTGTGTGCGTAAAGCTGTCGGCCGACCTCGACCGGATCGAGACCGTGAAACTTGGCAAGGAACTCGGCCACCTCTTGTCGTCCGGGGGCTTCCGCGTCCTCTGCCGCCGAGTAGACCTCCATCCGGTTGCACGTCGAAAGCAGCACCACCTCGGCGTTAGGAATAACCTTCTGCCACTGGTCGAGCGCCGCGGAGGTCCGCTCTGGATCCATCGCCAACTGTTCGCGGAACTCGATCGGCGCGTTGTGGTGACTGCACCCGACAACCTGCACGTTCATACGCGGCCTCCGCGGTGGAAATGACGAAGCTCTGATTCCGCGCCCTTTACTTCGTCATTCGTCATTCGAGCTTCGTCATTCCCCTCGTCATTCGTCATTCGAGCTTCGTGATTCCCTTGTATGTCCTCTTTGCCCCGCTTGCCGCCGTGCAGCGTATCGAAGAATAGGTTCATAGACAGGGCAATGGCCAGAAAAACGAAACTGACGACGGTCATATATGCGACCTTGCGGCCCTTGTGAACCGGCCGGTATAGTTTGCCACCGATCGCTGCGATTAGCAGCCAAACGAACATCCCCAAGGCGCCCAACACAACCGGATCGTACCAGGGAAGGCCGCGGTTCGTGTCGTCCTTGCCGATCCGGTTGAGCAGCACGCCGGAAAGCACGCCCAGACCGAGCATCAACAGCGAGACGATGATTGCCCGGCTGTTGGTCCGCTCGAGCCACTCCAGGCTGGGCAGCCGCAGACCCCGGATCGGCGGCAGCTTGTGTTTCAACCGGCGTGCCTGCTCCAAATACATCAACCCGGCCGCAAACCCGATCAGCACTGCAACGACCGCCAGTAGAATCGATGAGCCGTGGATGCCACCCCAAACCCTCGAGGCGGGGCCCCGGGCAAAGGGTTCCACATTCGCGAAGAAATAGGCCGTACCGATCAAGGCGAGCACCAGCGGGAGCAGAAACAACCCGAACGGTCCACGCGGGTGATAGTAGACGACAAGCAGATACGCGGTGACGAGCACCCAGGCGGCAATCAGATACCAGTCCTGTTCGCTCGACAATGGCGAGCCGGGAGCACCGATGGCCCGGTGGTACAGGTAAGCCGTATGCGCCAGCCATCCCGCCGCGGCGAATCCCATCATCACGGCCCCGCGGACACCGCTACGAAACAGCAGCCGCGATATTTCCAGCAGCAACGCCACCGTGTAACTGGCGGCAAAACAGGCTATTCTGACTTCTTCCAGCATTTGACCACCGAAGTCTTGTCTATCTGTGCGGGCCCCTCTGTACATGCCCCTCTGTGCAGGCAATACAATCCACCCATGCCTACTGCCTAACGGGTCCCATACTCACATTATAGCAGAATCTAGCGAAACCGGACTACCCAAAAGTCTGCGTGTAGCGCCGGGGCCGCCCAATCGTCACTGTCGCGATGCCGCAGGCACGGGCAAGCGGCATCTGCCGGTCACGGCCATGGCGACGCCCGAGGACCGATTATCTCTAATTTTTTCGGACTACCGGTCGGCGGGGCATGGAACCCGGGCACTCGGCTGGTTATGATATAGGAGGGTGTTCGGACACTGCAAGGTGTTTTCTCCAATACAATACGTGAGAACCGTGACTGCCGTAGTCGGGGGACGATTATGCATCGGGCTATGGATGCGATGAACCGCGGTGTCAGTTACGTGCATGGCGGGAGGTTTGACGAGGCGGTCGACGCCTTCACCGAGGCGATCCGTCTCGACCCGGACCTGATGGCCGCCTATCACAACCGCGGCATGGCCCGTGTCGAGATTGGCGAGTTGGACGGGGCGATCAAAGAATTCACCGAGATGATTTCCCGCGGTATGGATAACGCCGAGGTTTTCTACTCCCGGGCACTTGCTTACCAGGAACAGGACCGTGCAGAAGAAGCGTTGGCCGACTACGGCGAGGCCGTCGCTCGCGATTCGGACTACGTCGACGCCTATCTCAACCGTGGCTACATCCACGACGAACGGGGCAATACGGACGAGGCCATCGTCGACTTCAGCGAGGCGATTCGGATCGATCCGAACAACGTAGCCGCCTACGTTAACCGCGGAATCTCGCTTTCGGCCGTTGGCGACCTCGGCAGCGCGTTGGGGGATTACACCAAGGCCGTCCGCCTGGATCCTTCCAACGCCGACGCCTACGTCAACCGTGGATTCGTCTACGATGAGATGGGCGATCACGATCGGGCGATTGCCGACTTCACCGAAGCGATCCGGCTCAAGCCAAAGCACGCGTTGGCCCATATCAATCGAGGCGTGTCGCTGGCTGCCAGCGGCGAGTTGGCCGAGGCCTTAGCCGACTACAACAAGGCCGCCCGGTTCGACCCCGACAACGCCGACGTCTACATCAACCGCGCCGGTGTCTACTTGCAGATGAACATGGCGAGCAGGGCGGTGGCCGACTATACCGAGGCGCTGCGGCTGCGGCCGGACGATTCCGATCTGTACTACCTGCGCGGTTCGGCTCATCAACGAGCGAACGATCTGGACAAAGCGATTGCCGATTTCACGCGAGCCATTCGCTTGAACTCCGAAGACGCCGACGCCTATCTCGACCGCGCGCTCAACTACGCCACCAAGCGTGACTTCCGCCGCGCGCTCGGCGATTTCAGCCACGCCATCCAACTCAAGCCCGAGTGGGCCGAGGCCTATACGTTCCGAGGGCTGATCCACGCCGGCAACGGCAATCTGGATAGGGCGATCGAGGACCACAGTGAGGCGATTCGCCTGGACCCCGACAGTGCCAACGCCTATTTCGCCCGCGGCGGCGCCTATCGCGAAAAGGGCGACTTGGATAAGGCCGCGGCCGACTACGAATTCGCCGAGCAACTCAGCGAAACCCAGCAAGCGGCCAGTTGAACAACGACGACACCTCTTCTTGCCGTCGCTTTCAGCCCCGCACTCCGGACTGCCCGCTCCGCCAGAGGTGGGGGCGTGTAGCCAATACGATCGGCATCTGATATCCTTGCACCATCGGGGGCGGATGTGAGGAGGTCTCGTTGTGAACGAGAAAGCGAAACGTCCCGAGGTGCGGTTTCTCCAAGCCGTCTTCGGCGATGGATTGCCGCCAAAGTCGCTGGAAACCGCGTTGAGTGTCAAAAATGACGACTCTCTGGATGAACTCCGGGAGCGGATCGACTCGGCCCTGGACACCTTGTCCTATCGCGAACGGGGCATTCTGGAAATGCGATACGGTTTGGGCGACGGCTGTTGCTACACCTTGGCACAGGCGGGCGAGGTTTTTCGGCTGACTCGGGAACGAATCCGCCAGATCCAAGCGAGGTCACTGCGACGACTTCGCCTCCGAGCCGAAGAACTCCGGGACTTCGTCCACGGACTCGGCGACCCGGAATAGTCGGCTAAAGGTTTAGTGTAGGGGGCGGACGAAAAATAACTGGCCGATTTAGGGAACTTATTGAAGCAACTGCGGATTGTGACGATGCCTTCAGGGGTGACGTTGATCCGCAGTTGCTTCAATAACCGGCGCCACGGGGAAATGCGGGTTTGAAGGTCAGGTTTTCTAAGGAAAGGGAGGACAAAAAGAATCGTGGTTCCCCCGAAGATTCAGGGGTGAAACGAGATGGCAAGTACGGGTTCCTCTTCTGCGGTCAGACGGGAATAGAGATG
>SDBT01009292.1_pt1 | contig 15980 bp, 15 predicted proteins | sample 2277101 | NCBI WGS metagenome assembly SDBT01 (sample SAMN10404973, study PRJNA504765) | marine sediment metagenome | isolation source: marine sediment core GS10_PC15, 103 cmbsf | place: Arctic Ocean: Southern Knipovich Ridge | collected 2010 | reverse complement strand
CAATATAATCAACTATCGCATTTTGTACAACAATAAACACGGTTTTTAACATGTATTTTGAATCGAATATCAAACTCCTGAGGAGGCGTAGGAATCGCACACAGGATGAGGTGGCAGAACAACTTCAAATAAAGCGTTCTACACTAAGCGGCTATGAGAACAGAGTAGCCCAGCCAGGACTGGAAGTACTCTTGTTGTTTTCAAATTTTTATCACATAGCCGTGGATACATTGCTGAAAGTAGATCTTTCAAAAATGAGTGAAACCCAACTTCGACAATTGGAACATGGAGAAGATGTGTTCCTGCGGGGTGGGAATCTTCGGGTTCTGGCATCTACAGTCGATGCTGATAACAAGGAGAATATTGAGCTGGTGCCAGTGAAAGCCCGGGCAGGATATACCAATGGATTTGCCGACCCTGAGTACATTAATGATTTGCAGGTATTCCAGCTTCCTTTCCTTTCAGGGGAGAAGAAGTACAGGACTTTTCAGCTGCAGGGTGATTCTATGCTTCCCATCCCCGATAAAGCATGGGTCACGGGTGAATATGTATTGGACTGGAAGGAATTGAAAACAGGGGAAGCTTGCGTTGTACTGACAATGGATGAAGGTATCGTATTTAAGATTATTGAGAATAAGATCGAATCGGATGGGTTGCTTATTCTCTATTCATTGAATCCGATCTATGAACCTTATGAGATCCATATAAATGAGATTCGGGAGATTTGGCAGTTCGTACATTTTATCAGTCACGAGATCCCGGAACCTGTTATTCCGGAGAATCAACTGGTACGAGCGGTAGCCACTCTAAAACAGGACCTCGATCGATTAAAATTGAGTATTCCTGAAAAGGGCAGGAGGAGGAAGGATTAGTTCAATCCGAAATCATCACCTAATAGAGTCTCTTGATTCCGAATCATTTTCAGGTAACGAAGTTGTCCCGCCAGATAATTCTCTTTGTAATTACCATTGGGCATACAGACAAACTTGTACTTGTCCTCTGAAGAGAGATTGAGTGCTTTCATTACTTCCTGGCGGGTAATGACCGTTCGATCACAACAACTGAGAAAATCTTTATCAAATTGATCGGCATAATTTTCAATGAGTTCAATGAGTTCCTGACTCTCTATAGGATCAGAGCAGGGCAACCGCCGGATGGACCCACCGGCATAGAGTTTTCCTTCAAGTTGTTTGCTAAAGCTGATAATTTGCACCAAAGTGAGCGATTCCACGGTGATTACCATCCGTCCTCCTGGATTTTCAGCTACCACATCTTTCAACCTGACTTCGCATCCAAACTCCTGCACCTCCTGATTGATCACAAACGGAATTGCAAAGGTGATATCAGTAGAACGCGCATCCTCAATAAGTTGCTTATAACGAGGTTCAAATATCCGCAGAGGAATATCTTCTCCTGGAAAGAGGAAAACACTCAAAGGAAAGCAGGGAAGTATTTCAGGTTTTGATTTCATTCAATACTATTGATAATTGCTTAACAAATCATAATTCATAATTGTTTAACTTTTAACTTTAAACTTTCAACTTTTAACTCCTGTGTGTTTTACAATTGAAGTACATCTTACAAGAAAAGCCATTGAGAAACGATTTTCTGTGGATGCATCTGCATTACATGACTTTGATTATAGATACTTCTACCGCGCATTCAGCAATCCCTTAATCCCAGTCATTACGCAAAAGGACTCCAGCCGTGTGCAATTAATGCAATGGGGCTTGATACCAGCTTGGGCCGGAGAATTTGAAAAAGCTCATCAAATCAGGAAGGGAACCTACAATGCCAGATCCGAAACACTTCACGAAAAACCTTCCTTTCGAGAACCATTGCGAAGCGGACGTTGTCTGGTTATTTCTCATGGATTTTTTGAATGGCAGCTGGTTAACGGAGTAAAGGTTCCATGGTACATTCGATTAAAAAATAGTACACCATTTGCTTTTGCAGGGTTGCATGACAGTTGGCAAGATCCTGACAATGGAGAGCTGTTTCACACTTTTTCCATCATTACAACGTTGGCCAATCCTCTGATGGAGAAAATCCACAATACAAAAAAGCGAATGCCTGTTATCCTTAATCCTGCCAACGAGCATGAATGGATATCAGGAGAACTCTCGCTTTATAAAGCAAAGAAACTTCTGAACCCCTTGGATGAAGGGGAGCTTCATGCACATACTGTGTCACCACTACTCTCTAAAGCAGATGCCCAACCTGCCGATCCAATAATTATCAAGCCTTATGAATATCCAGTTCCTGGATTATTATTTTAAGATGCACTCCTGTGATATTAACAATGATGTAAATGCAGATTCTACTGCAAATAACTAGCTTGTAACAATATGCATTTAGTGATTAACATTTGCTTAACGCATTGTTAATAATCACTGTTCATTTAATGTTCAATTCTTCAGTCAAAATTATTTGGAACGAATCCATAATCCGTATACTTTTGGTTCTATCAAGTGAGCGATAAAAGGCCACTCAGTTCTTTAAATGTTTAATCATTAGCAACCAGGGTAACCTGGATGTATGAACAATGAGTCAAGCGAATAGCTAACCAGGTATTGATGCTATTCTCCCAATCCTCGGATTGGACTGAAGACTAGAAAACTGGAGGTGTTGTAAAAGGCACAATCAGAGATTCAAACAAAAACTGTAGTATACCTGAATACGCAGTGGATGTTGTTAACGGTTGAGCATTAGAAACTGTCTCCGGACAGCGGAAAATGCAAGTTGCCCGATTCGTCGGGTAGCGAGAGGGAATTCGAGACTTCGGTAACGTTTTCCGGTCACAATAACAGTAACTTGGCGCAAATTAGCGACTACGGTAGCTAACGAGTGGAATGGGAACCAGATGCAAATTTGGCTCCCATTCGTGTTTTGTACCCTTTCATTCGTGTAAAGTTCCAAGTTAAAAGTAAAATTTCTGCTACTTCCCACTTTTTTACTTGCTTCAACGCAGCCTTTTGACTAACTGACCCCGAAAGATCATAAATGGTCATAAATCTTCCTATCAAAGTGGCTTTTCTTGTGCGAAGAGATAAATAGGCATGCTCAATTACAGTCATTCGCATACCCCGATCATTGTTATTAACGAGCTGAAATACAATTTAATATGTCTATTAACAAAAGGAGGTTGATATCAAGGCATTGAACTTTTCCTTCTTAATTTGTTTTAACTATAAATTTGCACCTACAAAGTGTATGGTTGTTTATAAAGTTAAATTACGTGAAGAAATTATTTATATTCCTAGGTTTTTTAGTTCTCTTCTTTTTTGGAGAAATAGCCCTGACATTTTCAGATAAGGGTTACCCATCTCTTTTAGGCAGTGAAGAAGTTCCCTTTTCACTTCTTCTTGATAATCAATTCTCTGCGTTTGAGGAGACTGAGATCATTGATCGTCAGGTAAATTCATTCATAAAAAGATGGCGGATCTATGGGGCCAGTTTAGCTGTCACCAAGGATGAACGGCTTGTTTATGCAAAAGGATTTGGTATTGCCAATAGTGAGACTGATGAAGAAGTTAAGCCTGGACATTTGTTCAGAATAGCCTCTGTTTCCAAGCTTATCACGGCTGTTGCCATTATGAAGCTTAATGAGGAAGGACTTTTGGATTTGAATGAGACTGTTTTTGGGGTAAATGGAATATTGAATGACTCCATATTCGGTGCTTATCGTGATAAAAGATTGGAGCAGATTACCATCCGCCATCTGCTTAACCACACTGCTGGTTGGTCAAGGTATTCCGGAGATCCCATATTTAACTCACTGTACATAGCACGGAAAATGAATGTGAAGGCTCCAGCTTCATTCAATGATATTTTACAGTTTACCCTTTCAAAACGACTCAACTATAACCCGGGGACCCGTTACAGCTACTCAAATTTTGGATATGTAATACTTGGGGAGATCATCGAACGAAAAAGCGGGATGCCATATCAGGATTATGTGGTAATGAACCTGTTGAAGCCTTTGGATATACATGATATGCACATTGGTAAAAGCTTTTACCATCAGAAATATCCCAATGAAGTCAGGTATCATAGCAGTGCAGGAAAAATGCTTTCCTATTCTTTGGATGGTTCAGGGGAAAAAGTTCCCATCTATTATGGTGGAAATAATATTGAACAGCTTGGACCTGCTGGTGGATGGGTGGCCTCTGCACCTGAACTGATCAAATTTCTGACAGCGGTTGACGGCTTCCCAGAGCAACCAGATATTCTTTCTTCAGAAACAATTGCCCTGATGTCTAATCCTGACCTAGCTGGAAAAGGACTCTTCGGCTGGAGGGGTAGCGACAGATATGGAACATGGTGGCGGACTGGTTACCTTACAGGTTCATCTGCCCTTATGGTTAGGCAGAAAGATGGGATTAACTGGGTGATGATGATTAACACAAGTACGTATAAGCATTCAAGAATTCACAGGTATGTTTCAAGCATGATGTTCGGAGCTGTAAATAAGGTAAATGTATGGCCTTCAATCGACCTTTTTTCCATGGATTCTGACAGTCCCAATCCCATTGCAGAAATCCCCGCAACTAATCCAAAACTTTAGGCAATTTTGGGTTGCTATTTTGGATATTCCTTCTATATTTGGGACATTCACTTGAGTACCCTATGGAGTTATCGGCTATCCACCATATAGAGCCTTCTAATCTTACTGATTTTGAAGCGGATGTTTTCATTGGTACGCTTGGGTATGAGTCAAGGTGTACTTCAATACCAAGGCTGTTTGAGAAAGAGTCTTGTCGAAAGATTGCGCTGTCCAGATCGGATCATATCAAGGAGTTTTCCTTTAACGAAAACAGAACTTATTACCTGGAGCAGGGATATGAGATTATTTCAGTTGAAACTAAGGTTCCTGAAATAGGTGAAATACTTAAGAATTTCTCCAGGGAAAGTATCAATATCGTTTTTGATTGTACCAGCATGTCGCAAAGGTGGTACTTTGAATTTTTTAAATGGTTCAGCGAAAACCAGGATGAGTATACTACTGCCAAACTGCGATTTGTTTATACGATGTCTCGTTATGAAGATCCTGACCCTTCAAGAAAAGTAAAACGAATTAAAGATTTTATAAAAACTGAGATAAAGTCAAAGCAAAAGAAGAAGCAGGCTCTGATCCTGGGTTTAGGACATGAAGAGAATATATGCGAGAATATCTACAAAATGGTAAATCCTGATCTGCTTTATCTTTATTATGCCGATCCTCCTGTGAATAAACAGTTTGTCGAGAAGGTATTTGTAAACAACCATGCTTTGATCAATGAAACACCCATTCGGAATCTTATTGCTTATCCGGTACGCAATGGACATTCTATTTACCAGAGCCTTGTGGATACCATTCTACCATTGCGCACCGATTACGATATTACACTGATCCCACAAGGACCTAAAATATTCTCTGTTTTGGCCATGCTGATTCATTTTGGATATCCCGATACCAGGATCCGGTACCCTGTATTCAAAAAGCCTCCAGCGGTTGACCGCCATCCTTATGGTGAGCCAGTTGTATTGGATATTCTCTTTGAGGGTGAGGATTAAAAAACAATTTGAAGGGATCATTGTTATACCAATTAAATTTATTAAAGCACACCACAATCAATACATTTTAGTATGGCAAATTTTGATATCATCATGCCGAAGATGGGTGAGAGTATTGAAGAGGCAACCATTACAAACTGGTTTGTAAAAGAAGGCGATCTGGTTGAGGAGGACGACATGCTCTTGGAAATTGCTACCGATAAGGTTGATTCAGAAATTCCCTCTCCTGTTGCCGGAGTAGTTAAAAAAATATTATTTAAACAGGATGAAGTTGTCGCAGTAGGCAATGTGATAGCAGTAATTGATATGGGCGGAGATGCTTCTGTATCAGAGGAAACGATTACTGATGAGAAAGAGGAAACGATTATTGATGAGAAAAAGGAAGCTTCCGAGACGTTGGCCGTTGTATCCTCCAGTGAACGATTCTATTCACCACTTGTGAGGAAAATTGCACGGGAAGAGAATATCTCCCAGGCAGAACTCGATAGCATTCAGGGAAGTGGGCTGAATGGACGGGTCCAGAAAAAGGATATGCTGCATTTTCTCGGGAATAGGACTCCTGTAAAATCAGAAAAGCCAGTTGAAGTTCACGACTCCCCGGCACCTTCTCCCTCTCCGGCGAAAATCCCTGCTCCTGTACCAGCATCTATTAGTTCAGATGGCGGAGATGAGATCATAGAAATGAGCAGGCTCAGAAAATTGATTGCTGAACATATGTTGAAGTCCAAGCAGATTTCTGCCCATGTGACCAATATGATCGAAGTAGATGTTACAGACGTAGTTACATGGAGGAACAAGGTAAAAGATGAATTCCTTAAGAAGGAAGGTGTAAAGATTACTTTTTTGCCAGTTTTCCTTGAGGCAACTGTCAAAGCGCTTCGTGATTTCCCCCAAATCAATGCCTCAGTAGATGGTGATAAAATCATTATCAAGAAGAGGATCAATCTGGGTTTCGCAGTAGCTTTACCTGACAATTATTTAATCGTCCCAAATATCAAAGACGCTGATTCTCTTAATCTTACTGGGATAACCAAGAAGATGAATGAGTTAGCTGTTGCCGCACGGAACAATAAACTGGGTCCGGATGACATCAGCGGTGGCACTTTTACAGTAACCAACTTCGGTACTTTCCAAAATGACATCGGAACACCAATTATTAACCAGCCTGAAGTGGCTATCCTTGCAGTGGGTGCCATCAAGAAGAAACCGGCAGTCCTTGAGACCGATTTCGGCGATGTAATTGCTATCAGACACAAAATGTGGTTATCACTTACTTACGACCACCGTATTGTTGATGGAGCCCTGGGTGGAGCATTCCTGAAGCGATTGGGAGATTATATCGAATCATTTGATTCAGAGACTGGGAATTTTAAATTGTAGCAAACGATGTCAAGAGAAAAAAGATACAGCATAAAAAGAACTGATAAAGAAACCCTGGCAAAGTGGTTTAAATTGATGGTTGTGGGCAGGACCATTGATGACCGGGCTCCAAATTATCTAAAACAGGCTATTGGTTGGTCGTACCATGCACCCTATGCCGGACATGATGGAATTCAACTGGCCATAGGTCAGATTTTTGACCGGGAAAATGATCATTTGTTTCCATATTATAGAGACATGCTTACTTCGCTATCCGCAGGAATGACCGCTGAGGAACTCATTTTGAATGGTATCTCTAAAGATGCTGATGTTGCAGGTGGAGGACGCCACATGTCCAACCACTTTGCAAAACCCGAGTGGAACGTTCACAATGTTTCATCCTGTACTGGTAATCATACTTTACACGCCGTTGGTGTGGCAAGGGCTTTGAAGAGATATAAAGTGCCAGGTGTAGCCATTAGTTCACAAGGGGAATCCTCTGTATCTGAAGGTTATGTATATGAAGCCATCAATGGTGCCAGTAATGAAAAGTTACCTGTAATATTCGTTTTCCAGGACAATGGATATGGTATTTCGGTTCCCAAGGCAGATCAGACCGCCAATAGGAAGGTAGCCAATAATTTCTCTGGTTTTAAGAACCTGAGAATTTTTCATTGTAATGGCAAAGATGTTTTCGATAGCATGAATACAATGACTGAGGCAAAGGAACATGTGGCTGAACATGAACAGCCTGTGATTGTCCAGGCAAATTGTGTAAGAATCCATTCCCACTCCAACTCAGACCGGCATGATCTTTACAGGGATGATTACGAACTCAATTATGTGCATGAATACGATCCTCTTGCAAAATACAGGCGACTTCTTCTCAGATACGATCGATTTACAGAGGGAGAATTGGAGGTTATTGAAAATGAGGCTAAAGAGATTGTAAAAGCTGCACATAAAGTGGGGATGAATTCGCCGCACCCAAACCCGGACTCTATCCATGATTTCGTTATACCTGATCCATATGTGAGCGAAAGATACCCTGAAGGAATCCATAACTATGAGGGTGAACCAAAAAAATTGATTGTAGGATTGAACGAAACCCTGAAAGCTGAATTCCGTTTCAATCCAGATACCTTTTTATGGGGCCAGGATGTGGCTTATAAAGAAAAAGGCGGGATCTTTAATGTGACCAAGGGTATGCAGCAGGAGTTTGGGAAGGAGCGGGTTTTTAATGGCCCAATAGCCGAAGATTTCATCATGGGAACAGCCAATGGAATGAGCAGGTTCAATGACAAACTTCGCATTGTGATTGAAGGGGCTGAGTTTGCTGACTATTTCTGGCCAGCCATGGAACAATTTGTTGAGACATCGCATGAATACTGGCGTACCAAGGGTCAGTTTTCTCCTAATATTACCGTAAGGCTTGCCTCTGGTGGATATATTGGCGGTGGACTTTATCATTCTCAGACCATTGAAGGCTCACTGTCAACCTTGCCTGGAATCAGGATTGTCTATCCCAGTTATGCTGATGATGCAGCTGGCCTTCTCAGAACAAGCATGAGATCCAGAGGGGTTACACTTTTCCTTGAGCCAAAAGCACTCTATAATGCCACAAAGGTTGCCACTCCCATCCCTGAGGATTTTGAAGTGCCTTTCGGTAAAGCCAGACTTAGAAGGGAAGGAACAGATTTAAGCATAATCACCTACGGAAATACGACCCCCATGTGTGTTGAACTGGCAGATCAGTATTCAAAAGATGGCAAAGCCAGTCTTGAGGTACTCGATCTACGATCGCTTAGCCCTCTTGATACAGAGGCGATTCTGGCAACGGTTAAAAAAACCGGAAAAGTCCTCTTCGTGCATGAAGATAAGGTGTTTGGAGGTTTTGGAGGAGAAGTGGCATCGCTGGTCAATGAGCAGGCATTTGAATTTCTTGATGGACCTGTGAAGCGTGTTGGATCCACATTCACTCCAGTGGGGTTCAACAGGATACTTGAGGCAGCCATCCTGCCGGATATTAAACGGATCGAAGCAGCTGCCATTGAGTTATTGAATTATTAAGACCTAACAGGAATACAATGAATAAAACCGCAATCATCTATAGTTTTAATACAAAGAAAACCGGAAAAGTAGCTACAAAGATTAAAGAGGCATTCAACGACGATCAATTAATCTTTGTCAATGCTGAAGAACTTACTGAGGATATATTCAATTCATACGACCAAATTATAATGGGAGTGCCTACCTGGTTTGACGGTGAGCTCCCAAATTACTGGGATGAGTTTATTCCTGCATTGGAAGACATTGACCTCCAGGGAAAAAAAATTGCCCTGTATGGATTAGGTGACCAAAAAGGATACCCGGAGAACTTTCTTGATGGGATGGGGATTATGGCTGAAATTCTTGAAGAGCAAGGAGCAACACTGGTAGGTTTTACAAGCATTGAAGGTTACGAATTCGAAAGTTCAAGGGCATTGCGGGGTGATAAGTTTGCTGGTTTGGCCATCGATTATGAGAACCAGGGCTCGATGAACAATGAAAGGGTGGCCAACTGGGTTGAACAGCTTAGGGGTGATTTCTCCTGAAATCTCCTGTTTTGTCGATTTAGATCTCTTTTGTTGGAATTTAAACTATTTCGAGTAGCATACTCTTCATATATATTTACTTCTTTTGTGATTGTTTTCCTACTTACTGAAAAATTACAAACATGGCCAAAGATCGCGTATATATTTTTGATACAACCCTGAGGGATGGAGAGCAGGTCCCCGGTTGCCAACTGAATACCATTGAAAAAATTGAAGTGGCGAAAGCGCTGGAGGAATTGGGAGTTGATGTAATTGAAGCTGGTTTCCCCATTTCCAGTCCGGGTGATTTTAATTCGGTGGTGGAGATAAGTAAAGCGGTAACCGAACCTATCATTTGTGGTCTGACAAGGGCTGTAAAGAAGGACATTGAAGTTGCAGCAGAATCTTTAAAATTTGCCAAGCGTCCACGAATTCATACCGGAATAGGCACATCTCACTTTCACATTTTCTACAAACTAAATAGCAATCCCGATGAAATTATCGAGAGGGCAATCGAAGCAGTAAAATATGCTAAATCATTTGTTGAAGATGTGGAATTCTATGCTGAAGATGCCGGACGTTCAGAAAATAAATACCTTGCAAGGGTGGTTGAAGCTGTCATTAATGCTGGTGCCACTGTAATTAATATTCCTGATACAACCGGTTATACCCTTCCTGATGAATATGGCAAGAAGATCAAATACCTGGTAGATCATGTGCCAAATATCGATAAAGCGATTCTCTCCACCCATTGTCACAATGACCTTGGAATGGCCACAGCCAATACCATGAGTGGCCTGCTAAATGGAGCACGCCAGGTGGAAGTAACAATAAATGGTATTGGAGAACGTGCAGGTAACACTTCTTTGGAGGAAGTAGCCATGATTTTGAAAAGCAGGAAGCATTTGAACCTTATTTCCAACATCAATTCCAGGAAAATATACAGAACCAGCAGACTGGTATCCACCCTAATGCGTATGCCGGTTCAACCTAACAAAGCCATTGTTGGACGAAATGCATTTGCACATTCTTCAGGTATCCACCAGGACGGGGTATTGAAGCGCAGGGAAAACTATGAAATTATCAATCCGAAAACTGTTGGAATCAATGAGTCTTCCATATTGCTTACAGCAAGAAGTGGAAGGGCTGCCTTGAAACACAGATTGGAAAAATTGGGTTATTCTTTCAGTAAATCCGGCCTGGATACTATCTATGAAGAATTCATAAAACTAGCTGATTCGAAAAAAGAGATTATAGATGAGGATTTAAAGGTACTCGTCGGTGCAAGTGCCAGGGATATCAAGAGGAACCTTCATCTCCATTCGTTGCAGGTAGTTTGTGGGTTGGGAACTACACCTGTGGCCACCGTAAATTTAGAGTGGGAAGGGATATCTCATGTAGCCACCGCAGATGGAAATGGTCCTGTTGATGCCGCAATCAATGCAGTAAAAGACATCCTTAAGAAGAAAGTAAGAATAGAAGAATTCCTGATTCAAGCCATCACACGAGGAAGTGACGATATGGGTAAAGTACATATGCAGTTAGAGCATAAAAACGTTGTGTATTATGGCTTTTCTGCTTCTACTGATATTATTACTGCTTCTGTGGAAGCATTCATTGATGCCATGAGCCAAATAGTATAACAGCGCAATGCAACAAATTGGTCTATTGTTTGTCTTTTAAAGCACCCTCAGTAGATTAATTCTTAATGTCAAAGTCAAGCTTCATTATTCTGATTATAAGTGTTTGCTTAATGCTTATTGCAAGCAATAGCTATGGCAAAGTAAATGTCAGTGGCTATGTGCGTGATGCTACCACTGGCGAGGCATTGATCGGTGCAAATGTGGTTATTTTAGAAATCGGAACAGGAACGGTTACCAATTCGTACGGGTATTATTCCCTTACTCTTGAACCAGGATTCTATACATTGATTTATTCCTATGTTGGATATGTAGCTGAGACACAGCCTTTGAGACTCGATGCAGACCAGGTGCTTGACATTGAGTTGAGCGAATCACTTCAGGAATTGCAGGAAGTAACCATCACTGCAGAATCTGGGAATGCCAATATTACCAGGTTGGAAACCGGTTCTACCCAATTACCCATTCAATCCATTCGAAAGATTCCCGCTTTGCTGGGTGAGGTGGATGTGATCAAGGCCATCCAGTTGTTGCCTGGTGTGCAGGTGACCAGTGAAGGATCTTCGGGATTCAGTGTAAGGGGAGGAAGTGCTGATCAGAACCTGATTCTATTGGATGAAGCTACTGTATACAATGCGTCTCATCTACTTGGATTCTTTTCTGTGTTTAACAACGACGCCATTAAGGATGTGAAACTTTATAAGGGCGATATTCCGGCCAGCTCAGGGGGGCGTTTGGCCTCACTCCTGGATATTAGAATGAAAGATGGCAATAACAAACAACTCAGTGTCACCGGTGGCATTGGAACCATATCCAGCCGTCTTACCCTGGAAGGACCTGTGTTTACAGAGAAAGTATCTTTTTTACTCTCAGCAAGAAGAACTTATGCCGATATTTTTTTGCCACTTGCAAAGGACACAGCGGTGCAGGATAACTCTCTTTTCTTTTATGATCTGAATGGCAAATTGAATTATACCATCAATGATAAGAACAGGATTTTTTTCTCAGGCTACTTTGGAAAAGATGTTTTCGCCAATGATTTTGCAGGTATGTATTTCGGAAACCGGACCTTCACGTTGAGATGGAACCATCTGTTCAGCAGGAAACTATTTAGCAATTTCACTTTGATCAATTCTCACTATTTCTATGATCTGGGAACCCCGAAAGGGGAGGTTCCGTTCTTCAATTGGCTCTCCTTCCTAGATGATTATGGGATTAAGGGAGATTTCATTTGGTATCCTTCCCCGGAGCATACTATCAGGTATGGATTGTCCAGTTTTTATCATATTATTAAGCCCGGAGCTATCAAAGTCCAGGATATAGACGGGAACAAAACTGAATCGGAGCTCTCCAACAATTTTTCGCTTGAAAACGGACTCTATTTTTCTGGTGAATCGAAACTGAGCGAGAGGTTTTCCCTGAAATATGGAATCAGGTATTCCGCATTTCATAATATAGGAGATGCCACGATATTCACCTATAGCGATCAGTATGAGGTCATTGATTCCACATTCCATGCCAAGGGTGATTTCTTTAACATGTACCATGGTTTGGAACCACGCCTTGCAGCTAATTACCTGCTTAATGAAAGCAACTCCATCAAGGCCAGCTATTCGCGCACACGACAATACTTGCAAATGGCAAGCAATTCTACAGCCGGAACCCCATTGGATATTTGGTTCCCGGCATCTCCAAATATTGAACCTCAGATTTCCGACCAGTTATCCATTGGATATTTCAGGAATTTCCTGAAAAATCGAGTGGAGTCCTCCCTGGAGTTATACTATAAAAAAATGAATAATTCCATAGATTTCAGAGACCATGCACAGCTACTACTCAATCCACGGTTAGAAGGTGAGTTAAGGATTGGAGATGCCACTTCCTATGGTGTAGAGCTATATGTAAAGTATGAAACCTCGAAATTATACGGTTGGGTAAGCTACACCTATTCGAAAACAACACGAAATATTCCTGAGATTAATGATGGAAAACCCTATCCGGCTCCCTATGAAAAGCCCCATGACCTGGCTTTGGTATTCAGCTATGAACTAACCAAACGAATTGTACTGGGGGCCACCTGGATCTACAGCACTGGAATACCTTTTACACTACCATCGGGAAGGTATGAGGTGTTAGGAAGTATTTTACCGGTATACACAGGTAGAAATGAATTCAGGCTTCCCGATTATCATAGAATGGATATTTCCATTACCCTTCATGGTAAAGAAAAGCCAGGAAGACGTTGGCAGGGAGAGTGGAACTTATCGGTGTACAATGCTTATGCCCGAAAAAATATATGGACCCTCAATTTTATACAGGACAACGAGAATCCTGATCTGACCTATGCGGAAATGACCTATCTTTTCTCAATTATACCTGCTATTACCTATAATTTTAAGTTCTGATGAAGCGAATGATCAAATATGGCAGGGGATGGCTTATGTTAATAGCTGGATTGGGACTGAGTGCATGTACAGAGATCATTGACATAGAACTTGATTCAACATATACACGGCTGGTGGTGTATGGAACCATTACCACTGATTCGGTCCATCACCAGGTTCAATTATCTACATCCAGTGATTTTTTTTCAAACATGCCCTCACCCCCAATATCAAATGCCCGGGTTGAACTTGAATTCGATGACAATCTGATCAGGCTTCTTGAGCAAGATACTATTCCTGGCTTATACCTCACGCCCATAGCATTTCGAGGGATTCCACAAACCAATTATAAGCTTCATATCAGTCAGGTGGATGTTGATGGTGATGGCAACGTTGATTCTTACCATTCAGAAAGCATCATGCCAGATGTTCCACAGCTTGATTCCATTAATCTGCGCTATTTCCTTACACCATTTGTTTCTGGTTACCAGGTATTAATGTATGGCCAGGATCCACCTTCCAGGAATTGGTATAATTTTAAATTATGGAGAAACAGCACCCTTCTTTCCCGGTTGCTGTCTGATCTATTTGTCCAGACCGATGATTTTTATAATGGAACCTACATTTACGGTTTGCCAGTTGGATTTGTTGCTGATGATGATCCGGAGGAGGCTGCACTTCCTGGAGATACAATTACTTTTGAATTAAATAGCATTGAGCAGACGTATTACAATTTTATTGTTGATTCTCAGTTGGAAATCGCAGGGAACAACCCCCTTTTTTCAGGTCCATCCGCCAATATTAGATCCAATATAGATAACGGGGCATTAGGTGTTTTTGCAGCATACTCAATTGAACGGGCATCCATCATCCTGGAACCCCCACAGTAAAAATTTGAATCCCGCTCGCTCATTCCACGCAGCTCTGCTGCGCGCTTTAGCGAGCACAAAAACATTGTGAAGCAAAGAAATGGCCACCCCTTTCGAAATGGCCATTGATCGTTTATTAGATCTGTACTGCTGCTTAGTAGATACCAACCTGTCGCTTGTTCTTTACGATGATCTCCGGGCTCCCATCAAAGGTTGTGATCAATCCTGTAACGGTCAGGTGTTCTCCCAGAAAGTAACGTTCTGGTCTCCAGCTAAACTTTCGGGCTACGTGTCCGGGTAGAACTAAAGTAAACTGCTGATTGGGGTAATCTCCACCGAAGAAAAGCAGGTAATCATCTGTTTCCCTGTTATGCCAGGTGGAATAAACCCTTCCATATACCATGGCTACTTCACCCAGATTAAATTTGGCGTCGAAGGCCGAAATGGTTTGAATTCTGTGGCCGTAGTTGTATCTCCAATGATATTCTGGGTACCACCGGCGGTAATCTCTGTACATGTTTCTGCTCCAATAGATATTCGTATAGGTTGGGTAATAGAGAACATGGTAATTGTGTGCGTAAGTATCATGGTGGTAATGGAATTTCACCTTCCTGGTCGGATATGCATTGTGGTAATGGTGACCACTGTAGTAGCGCTTGCTGGAATACTTGTTAACCCTGGTATTTTTATTCCGATTATACTCTACATAAACGTTGGAATTTGCCTTTCTGTAAGTACTGCGCGGATTGTTGGGTGTACTTATACTGACAGGCTTACGCGTTTGATAAGCAGTCCTATTATGTTGTTTCCGAGGTTCTTGAACCTGACGAGCAGGCTGTGCGCTCCGCTGCTGACGTTGTACATTTGACGTTTGAACCTGACGAGCAGGCTGTGTTGTCCTTGTCTGACGTTGTACCTGTGTCTTTTGAGCCTGACGAGCAGGCTGTGTTGTCCTTGTCTGACGTTGTACCTGTGACTTTTGGGCCTGACGAGCAGGCTGTGTGCTCTTCTGCTGACGCTGTACCTGTGACTTCTGAGCCTGACGAGCAGGCTGTGTGCTCCTCTGCTGACGCTGTACCTGTGACTTCTGAGCCTGACGAGCAGGCTGCGTGCTCTTCTGCTGACGCTGTACCTGTGACTTTTGAGCCTGACGAGCAGGCTGTGTGGTACGGGCTTTCTGAGGTGTGGATTTTTTAGTATATGTTTTGGTGGCCGGAGTCCTCTCTTTTTTCTGTTGATCAGAACTGCGACGAGTTGATTGCGCCTGAATAGTAACGATACCGAAAATCAGTGCAATCAGCATTGCGATGGTATATTGTCTGGTTTTCATGAGTTCCTGTTTTTGTTTGTTTAACATCTTTGGTTATTGAAATTCAAAATCAATGCCAAAAATAGAAGTGTAAGATTTACCCCAGACTAAAATTAGTTGTAACAATAAGGATTATAAGATGTTATGTTTAAAAAGAAAATCCCGGCTCCTGTTTTGTGCGGTCTTTGGCCGGTGATTTTTTAAGTGCCAATAAACAAGGGATTTAAGGTTCGATAAGTTGCAGATTTGGGTGTCCCGTTATCTTGCGGCCATGTTTGTCCGGGAGAAAA
>SDBT01009291.1_pt1 | contig 15982 bp, 10 predicted proteins | sample 2277101 | NCBI WGS metagenome assembly SDBT01 (sample SAMN10404973, study PRJNA504765) | marine sediment metagenome | isolation source: marine sediment core GS10_PC15, 103 cmbsf | place: Arctic Ocean: Southern Knipovich Ridge | collected 2010 | reverse complement strand
TAGCTCTTCTACTTCTACCCCGTGCTCTTGGGCGAATTTCGTAGAAGCCTCGAATTTCAGGGTAATCAATGCGGTGATGTACCTGCGCTTATCCCCGATGCAGACAGCCTGGGAAACCAGGGAAAGATTCATCAGTGCAGCCTCAATATTCTTGGGAGCAATGTTTAGCCCACCTGAGGTTATTATGATCTCTTTCTTACGACCAATGATGGTGAGGAAGCCATCCTCATCGAACTCACCAAGATCACCCGTATGAAGCCAGCCGTCGACCAAATCGCTCGCAGTGGCCGAAGGATTATTGTAATAACCCATGAATACGTTGGGACCTTTGACCAATATTTCGCCGTCCTCCGCCAACTTGACACGTATTCCTGGCCATGCCTGTCCGACTTTGCCAATCCTATTTGCCCCCGGACGGCTGACGGTGGTTGGCCCGCAATCTTCGGATTGCCCATAAATTTCCATCAAGGGGATATCCAGACTGTTGAAGAACTCGATAATTTCCGGTGCAATCGGAGCTGCTCCAGACAGACAGTAGCGCGCATTAGAAAGGCCCAGGGCTTTCTTTACCTGGGAAAAAACCAAACGGTCTGCCAGCTTATGTTGTAGCGCTAACATGCCAGTGGGTTCAACCCCTTTGTTTTTGAGTGCAGAGGCTTCCTTGCCAACACGTTGCGCCCACGCTGCGAGCTTCGCTCTTATGCCTTTAGATTCACTCAAAGTATTTTTCACCCCTTCAGCGAATTTTTCCCAGATGCGAGGAACGCTAAAGATGAGCGTAGGGGAAACTTCTCTGAAGTTTCTGTTCAGGTATTTTTGCGGTGGGTATTGTGCAAAGTAAACCTGGCTCCCGGCGGTAACAGGTATGTGGACGCTGAACATTTGCTCAGCGATGTGTGAAAGGGGCAGATAGGAGATGACCGAATCTGTGGGTTTAATGTCAAACAACTCTATCCCCGATTCTGCAATAAAAATCAGGTTTTTGTGCGACAACATCACGCCCTTGGGAGGGCCGGTCGTCCCCGATGTATAAATTAGAGTCGCCAACTGTTCCAGCCTGATTTCATCCAAACGTTGCTCAACTATCTCTAGATTGATTTCGTCGCCCTTGGTCAGAAATTGTTCCCAATCTAAAACGAAAGGATCATCCACTTGACTGTCTTTCATCATGATCACGTGCTCGAGTCTTGGCAGCAGGTTGCGCACCTGATCGATCTTATTCCACAGCTTTTCGTTTTCAACAAGTACGATGCGTGCTTCAGAATCCTCAATCACGTATTGGACTTCAGGCGGTGAGTTTGTGGCGTAAATTCCCGCGGAATGGCCTCCTGCAAGCATGCTGGCGAGGTTCATGATGACCCACTCGGGTCGATTGAAACCTAATATGCAAACGCTTTCTTTAGGCTCCATCCCTAGTGCGATGAGCGCCCGCGCCGCATGGCGGACTTGAGATACATATTCGCGCCAGGAGGTGGGTAGCCAACCATCCCCGCTCTTGACATAGTAGGCGGGGAGATCAGGTCGAAGGCGCTCATTTTCAATCAGTCGATGAAGGACGGTAACTGTACCCATTGGGTTTCACCTCATTGGCTTCTCGCCACTCTGGGTTTCATGCCGAACAAGGCTCTCATTGGTTTGAGGCGTTTGATCACAAACTCATGTAAAAGCATCGTGACGACGAATGATACCAACACGAGGGCTGTGAGTTTTGGTAGGATAGCGGCATCCCATTTCAAGATGTAGAACGCGAAAATGAAAATGATAAGCTGGTGGAACACATAGAATGGCAAGATCGCTTCCTGTCCGTATTCAAGCCATTTGTTTCGGAAATCCAATTTCTTTCTTGCTACGTGAAGTGCAACGACAACCCAACTCCAACTGTTGATGCTGATCAGTATCCAGGTGACATAGAAGCCTGGGATGTCTCTATTGACATACCATTCGTATACTTTTCCTGGTTGAGAGGCTTCAAGCACAGCCGCAATTCCAATCATCGCTACTGTAGAGCCGATGCCGCCTATCAGAGCGAGTTTCCAATCCCTTTGAACGACGTTCATGAAACGATAATCGGAGTAGATTATGTACCCATATATGAAGTACAGCAGAAAGAAGGAGAAATCGGCCCAGCTGGTATATTCCGGGAAAAGTGGTTGCAGGATCAATCGAGCTAACATTATTGGAATGATGAATAAGAAGAACCCACCTCGACGTTCCCATAACTCAGCCAGTCTCGAGATAAATCGACCTCCTGTGTCACCCTTCAACCAGAGAAATATGGGTAAGGAAATCATGGAGAATGAAAACAAGAAACCCAAGAACCAAAGATGAAAACCGTAGGTTTCGAATATCGAAGGGTTGAGTAACTCTGGGAGTGAAGGGCTTAGCATGCTTCGAAAGAATTCTGGCAGAAAGCTCAAGAAAGATCCTCTAAACCTGCCGTTGAAGATCCATTGGATATAGAATTCAAGTGGTGTGAGCATGATGGCACCCACAATAAAGGGAATGACCAAGCGCTTGATCCGTTCCATCGCATATTGGCTTCCAGTCCGCCGTGTGAGGGCGAATTTGGTACTAGCACCTGCCATCATGAAGAATAATGGCATTCCAAAAGGACCTAGAAAGAGTAAGAATATCACCGTAATAACGATGCTGATCTCATCATTTTTGATCTGGCCTTCCAGCTGACCAAAGGGGCGGGTGGCGTGGTAGAAAAACACGCCCAGGGTCGCTAGCAAGCGGACCCAGTCGATGTAGTGTAGCCGAGGAGGTTTTCCAGTGGTTTGCTCTGATTGAGTCTTGGATCCTGTGTTCTCCATTTTGTCCCTCAGCATATCAGGGGTGATGGCTCATCCCAAAAGATGACGACCTATAGCAAAAAGCCGGGTGCAAGGGGTTGGATGAAAGAGTGATGAAGGGAGTAGTGGGGGAAGAAAGACAAAAATTGACTTTTGGCTCATCGCTTCTATATACAAATGTATCTTAGTCTGTTGATTGAGAAACATTCTCAAACGAAATTATAATACGAACCCCTTAGGGCGAATTACACATCCGCATTATGTCTAACACTATCAATAGATTTTGGTTACACCTTGAATAGTCTAGAGCATCCAACCTAATAAAATAATGCTTGTGACCGATATCTGAAAAATCTCCCTTGAAATAATATTTACAAGAGACAACTCTTGCGCTATGAATACAAGCCAGGTTTCAAGCAGGTGGTATTAGTGTTTGCGGTTGTACCAGGGTAATTGCTGGAGTCTAAGGGCGTTAACAAGAACTCAACGACCCAAATTCCACGCATTAAGGGAGCTTCACTTAACCGAGGAAACACAATTTCATAATGATGACATTTTACCTTGACTCGTGTTGTTGAAATTATATATTATATATAAAGAGCGCCTATAGTCGAGTTGAGGGCTATTGGGGACCTTCTTAGCCTCTCAACTCACTGAAAGAAAAAGACTATGGCAAGAGAATTCAAGCCTCTGATAAGCGAGCACAAGTCATTGGCAGAGCTGTCTCATGATGCAATTCGAGAGAGGATCCTCTCAGGAAATTTCGAACCAGGAGATTGGCTTCGGCAAGAGGAATTATCTCAGCTGCTTGGGGTTAGCCATACGCCAGTGCGGGAGGCATTGGACCGGCTTGTAGCAGATGGGCTGGCCGAACGGGTGCCTAATAGAGGCGTTCGAGTATCCTCAATTGATGAAAATGATATTGCCGAGGTTTATTGCCTTCGGTTGTTATTAGAACCCATAGTCGTGGGTTTAACCGCTCTGAACATATCCGAAGGTGGAATTGATCACCTTGGGAAGATCATAGATCAAGCGGAAAAACTGACCTCGCTAGACCATATGCCTCATCGAAGGCAGATGAATAGGGAGTTCCACGTCAATATTAGTAAAAATTGTGGGAATGCAACGCTCAAAAGGTTGCATGAAATCGTCTGGAACAAGTTTCCAGACTGGATGCTCTATGAAGGCCTTTACCGTGATCCAAATTCCCTAACTCCCAGGCTTCAGCGGGAGATTGAGGAGCACCGAGGTTTGCTAGAGGCGATTGCTAATCGGAATGTCAATCTAGCTAGGCAGATAACCAAGAGCCACATCAAAGTTATGAAAAAGGATCTCATTGAGGTTTTTGAGATTTCCAGCCAAGTTCTTGAAGAGAAACAAGAACAGATGGGGTTATGAGCGAACGATGTTCGCTGAAAAAGTAGTTGCATCTATAAAATTTGGAGAGGTAAACATGTCGGAAGAAACGCAAAAGACAATCGTTAGTTCCTGGAATGAATGGGACCCACTCAAACACGTCATTGTCGGTCGTGCAGATGGGACCATGGTCCAGGCGCCTGAACCTGCGGTTCAACGAGATTGGCCGGAAGACGGATTCCCTCTGGGCAAATTCGGCCCATACCCTCAGGAAATGCAAGATAAAGCCAATGACCAATTGGACAACTTCGTCAAAATCCTTGAAGGACGCGGTATACGAGTTGACCGACCCACACCGATTGACTTCAGCCAGGAAGTCCAGACACCAGACTGGGAACAAGAGACGATGTTTGGTTGTGGACCTATTCGGGATATATTGCTTACGGTTGGAAATGAAATTTTAGAAGCCACAATGTCTTACCGCAGCCGCTGGTTTGAGTTTCTTTGCTACCGACCTTTGTTTGAGCAGTACTTCAAGGAAGATCCGAATTTTCGTTTCGAGGCAGCGCCAAAACCACGATTGACTGAACGCACCTACAAGAAGGCTTGGTGGGATGAGTGGAACGCTATGACTGAGAGTGAGCAATTTGAACGCGCGGAAAAGAGTGACTGGATAATTAGTGAAAAGGAACCTTTGTTTGATGCTGCTGATGTAGTCCGCTTCGGAAAAGACCTAATTGTCCAAAACTCTATGGTCACGAATAATGCTGGTATAGATTGGCTCGGCCGCCATTTTCCAAATCATCGGGTCCATAAAGTAGGACGCAGGGAATTGCTGCCGTGGCATTTGGATTCAACCCTTGTGCCCTTTCGCCCCGGCTTTGCGCTTGTCAATCCGACGCGCCCTTCACTCGGAGAAAAGGAATGGGAGTTCTTTAAAAAGAATGATTGGGAGCTCGTTGAAACCCCGAAATCATTGCTAAAGAAGAAGCAGCCCTATGATTTCTGCAGTTGGTGGTTGAATATGAACACCCTTTCGCTCGGGCCGGACACCGTTTGTGTTGAAGCCAGTGAAACACCTGTTATGGAGCTTCTCGATAAACGCGGATTTGAAGTTGTGCCCGTTCCCTTCTATGACGTGTCAGCGTTCGGGGGCGGACTACATTGCTCTACGGCAGATGTTCATAGGGTCGGATCTATGGAGGATTACTTCCCCAATCAGGTTGAGGGATTCTAATTATTTAGCACGTTGCACTTTAATACCGAATTCCAATTTACATCCAAAGCATGGGCTCATAGTGAATTATTTGTGACATGAGTCTAAATAACTTTGATTTCCTACACTTGTTGAGTGAGGCCGAATTTTCATACACTAGAAACTGTGGAAGGGGGCCCTTCAATTTATTGGGCTCTTTAGTATTAACGAATAAGAGATTGTAAAATTACTCACGGATGGAAAACCTAGCAGACACTGTGTGCTAGGGAAAACTGGAACGATTGCTCTGAGCAAAATAAATTTTGAATCCCTGGAACAAACTAAGGAGACATATGTGAATGGTTCAAACGAAGCACTCATTAATGAACGATATCAGGAGCTAGCGGGGCATTTTGGTCATTGGGAGAAAACGGCGGATATTATCGACCAACTCATCGACATCATCCTGAACTACCGACAAAGCGGCCATCCAGGCGGCTCCCGATCGAAGGTACATGCTGCGCTCGCCCTGCTCCTGAGCGGAGCTATGCGCTGGGATATACGCAATCCGGAGAAGCGATTCGGCGACCGGTTCATCCTGGGCGCTGGTCATACCATCCCGCTGTTCTATTGCATCCTCACAACCTTGAATGAAGCATTACGTGTTAAATATGCCCAGACGGGCGACGAGAAATATCGGTTCCCCCATTCGGATGATCGCGTCCTATTTTGGGAGGATCTTCTAATGTTCCGACGCCGGGGCGGGCTCTCAGGACATGCAGAGATGGAAGGCAAAACGCTTTTCCTGAAGTTCAACACCGGTCCTTCCGGTCATGGGAGTCCCGCTGCCGCGGGCGCTGCGCTTGCATTAAAACGAGCCGGATGTGAAGGTGTGAAGGTTTTCTTTTTTGAGGGGGAGGCGGGTTTAACTCCTGGTTCGACCCATGAGACGATGAATTCCGCCTGGGGACTTGCGCTGGACAACCTTTATTATCTATTGGATTGGAATGACTACGGTATTGATGACCACCGTGTCAGCGATGCTGTTTATGGAACCCCGACAGATTGGTTTGCCTCTCATGGCTGGCGGGTGGTGAACACAGAAGAAGGGAGCGAATGGGGCCCTGTAACGCGAACGGTATTGGAGCTGGTTTTGGGTGAAAAAACGAACGGAGCGCCTTCCGCCGCGTGGTTTAAAACGCGCAAAGGCAGAGGGTATCTTAAATACGACAACGTTTCACATGGTTCGCCACACAAGCGCAATAGCGAGTTGTTCTGGAAGACGAAGGAGCCATTCGCAGAGAAGTACGGGGTGGAATTCACTAACTTCGGCGGACCGGCACCTGAGGATCCAGAAGCACTGCGTGCTGAGTTTGAAGCCAATCTTCAGACTGTCATCGATGTATTGCACAATGACCAGGACCTGGTTGATTATCTTGCAGATACGCTCGTCAATATTGGTGAAAGCGTGCCCGAAGAGATTCCTGAGTTTCGCTTGGGAAAGGTGGGCAATCCCTTTGAGGACCCAGAGCTCTATGATTACCACAATTACCCGTCGGATATTTTCGCCAAACCCGGAGAGAAAGTCCCCAACCGAGCAGCACTGGCAAAGTGGGGCGCATGGGTTAACGCCTTGGGTGCCAGGAAGTACGATCGCCCACTTTTCATCATCAGTTCTGCTGATCTAGCAGGGTCAACCAACATCAGCGGATTCGCATCTGGTTATGGTGATTTCGAGGGATATGGTTGGTATGAGCGCTTCGGCACATCAGAAGGCGTGCTGCTCCCACAGGAAATCACTGAATTTGCAAACTCCGGCATTATGGCTGGTCTGGCGACGGTTAATTTGGCGGAGGTTCCCGAGGAGAGCTTTGATGGTTTTTGGGCCGCCTCCTCCACCTATGGGTCATTCTCCTACCTGATGTACGGTCTGCTTCGCCTCTTCAGCCAGCTTGCCCAGGATTGTGACCTTAAGTTGGGGAAGATCATCTGGGTGGCGGGGCACTCGGGTCCGGAAACTGCGGATGACAGCCGTACCCACTTCGGCATCTTCTCACCAGGTGTGACACAGCTCTTCCCAGAAGGTCAGATCATCAACCTTCATCCTTGGGAGCATAATGAGGTGCCTGTTTTGTTGGGTGCCGCTTTGAAAGAAGATATTCCCGTTATTGGTCTGCATCTCACCAGACCTCCTATTGAGATCCCGGACCGGGAGAAGCTGGGGATGCCCTCCCACTTTGAGGCTGCTCGCGGAGCGTATGTCGTTCGCGATTACAAGGAGGGTGCTCCGCGCGCTGGCACCGTCATCGTCCAGGGCACGAGCTCGATGGCGAACATCATCAAACTTCTGCCGGAGTTTGATAATAATGGCCCCAATGTGAAGATTGTATGCGCCACAAGTCCGCAACTGTTCGCTAAACAATCGGCGGAGTACAAAGATCAGGTGCTTTCCCCAGCAGATCGGGCTGATTCAACCGTAATCACCACACAGGGTCGCTGGTTGATGCATGATTGGCTCTTTAATAAGGTCGCTGAGGAATATACCCTCTCAGCAGATTGGGATAATCGTTGGCGAACTGGCGGGACGCTGGAAGAAGTGCTCGAAGAGGCGCATCTGTCACCGGATTGGATCATGAAGGGAATTGAGAAGTTCGCCGGTGATCGAGAGCAACGGTTGAAGCGTCTACAGGCTGAATTAGAAGCGGCGGTTTCTTAAACAGATTTTTCTTTCCGAATAGAGTTTGAGGGCACGGGAGTTCACATTACAACATATTCTTACGAACACAAATGGAGGGTTTAAGGTGGATCTGTTCTCTGAACGAACATCTCTCATCGACACAGAAAATGCTTTCAAGGTTGGGCCTTATATTGCCGAGGTTGAAGCAGAGGGGCACGACGTCATTAAATGCAACCTGGGTGAACCCGATTTTGCTTTACCCAAACACATTCGTGAAGAGGTGAAACGCCAACTCGACAATGATCTCACCCATTACTGCGACCCGCAGGGGATCCTTCCGCTTCGCCAGGCGATCGCAAAAGATGTGGGAGAAAAACGTGGTCTCGACTTATCACCGGATCGGGTGGTGGTATTTCCTGGGGCCAAGCCACCGATCGGTTTTTGCCAGCAGACTTACTGCAACCCTGGCGATGAAGTTATTTATCCGAGTCCTGGATTTCCGATATATGAATCCTTCACAAAATATGTCGGCGCAAAACCAGTGCCGTTGCATCTCGAGGAGCTGAGGGGCTTCAGCTTTGGCGGAGCCGATCTGGAAAAGCTCATCACCGACCGGACCCGGATGATCATCATCTGTTTCCCATCCAATCCAACCGGTGGTGTAGCCAGTCGGGATGAACTTGAAGAAATTGCAGAGGTTATCCGCAGAAAAGCGCCCGAGAACTGCCGTGTTTACTCCGACGAGGTGTATGAGAACATCCTCTTTGACGGGAGCGAACACGTCTCTATCGCCTCACTGAATGATATGGTAAGCAGAACCATCATCGTCTCGGGTGTCTCAAAGAGCTATTCTTGGACTGGTGGGCGCGTCGGATGGGCAGTATTTCCGACGGTGGAAGAGGCGCAGGTTTTTAAGAACCTCAACATTAATTACTATTCCTGCATTTCAGCCTACAATCAGATGGGCGCAAAAGTTGCTATTGAATCACCGGAGAGTAAGCCGGAGATCGAGAAGATGGTCTCAGCCTTTCAAGTTCGAATGGATCTCATGGTCAGTGGAGTGAATGCAATCGACGGCATCACGTGCCAGAACCCGAAAGGGGCCTTTTATGTCTTTCCGAATATTGGCGGAGCGTGTGAGTTCGTAGGGGCAATCGAAGCTTATGAGGCTCTTGCGGATGAAATCCGATCAAAGACGAGCCCCTCGACGCTTTTCCAGATGTTCCTTCTCTTCAAGCATCACGTTGCTACATTAGATCGCAAATCATTCGGCCAGATAGGAAGTGAAGGGAAACACTTTCTGCGCATATCCATTGCGACTGGTGAAGAGCAGTTGAAAGAAGGTCTCGATCGAATCGCCAATGCAGCTCGAGATAAGGATGGATTTCAAGCGTTCCTTGAAGGTGGAAGTCGTCTTTATTAGGACCGAACGTTCGAACAAGTGCAACACGGCGACCCTGTGAGAATCACAGGGTCGCTTGGATTTTAGATGAACAATACCCTCTGACGCAAACGGTATCACTCGGAATGAGGTACTGTGGGCGCAATAAATTGTGCCCCTACAACCGCTATGACATATCAGCGGCCGCTATTGCACGCTAGCTGACCGGGCTCCCATGCACGGGAATGCTTAGGAGCAGCCGCTGCTACACGCTAGCTGACCGGGCTCCCACGCCCGGGAATGCATAGGAGCAGCCGCTGCTACACACTAGCTGGCCGGGCTCCCACGCCCGGGAATGCATAGGAGCAGCCGCTGCTACACACTAGCTGGCCGGGCTCCCACGCCCGAGTTGAGGGGCGATTCGTGATCAATCACGAGCCAATCGCTCCACATTCCTGTTAAAAAAAATAGACTCTCACTGAAAAATTTATATAAAGGATGACAAGCCGTTTTATTAGGTTACAGCGTTTGGGAAAAGGAAGTTTTTCTTGCACTTCTTGGTAGCTTTCTTACTCACAAAAGGTGCTATCAATTCCAACATTTCACCATCAATTTCATCACCCTTCATAGGCATTTCAGCTTGGTTCTGTATAATTGCAAACGATATGAGTGATAAAAACTATGATGTCGTAATCGTAGGGGCGGGGCCGGCAGGCATATTCGCATGTTTTGAACTGCTGGATGATGATCCTAAGACTAAAATTGCTCTCATCGACATGGGTCCGAGGCTTGAAGAGAGAAAAGCCAATCAGGTGATGAGTGGCTTTGGAGGCGCAGGGTCTTATTCCGACGGCAAACTGCATTACACGCCTAAACTCTCCCACGAACGCGCACTTCATCTAATCAGCGAGAATGAGTATCGAAAGATCCTGGATACAATCGAAGCTACATTTAAGCAATATGGCGTAGATTCAGATTGGTATCCGAGAAATCCGGATGAAGTAATAGAGATGGTTGAAGAAGCGCAAAAACACGATATCGAGTTGATCGTCAGGCGTGCGCAGCATATCGGTACAGACCGGTTGAGAAAGGTAATTCAGAAATTTCAAGATTATTTGCTTGAAATGAAAGTCGACCTTTTAGATAACACGAGAATTGAGGATATATTAGTCAACGCAGATAAATGTGAAGGTGTGGTTGATTCGAAAGGGAATGAATGCCTGGCGGATAAAGTACTCCTGGCCCCCGGGAGAATTAGCGCAAAGTGGCTTCAAGAGCTCGCCGATAAGCATGGGATAGGATATGAATATGGGATGGTTGAAGTGGGTGTGCGCGCTGAGTTTCCTGAATCGATCATGAAACGATATGCCGATGCGCTGTATGAAATCGTATTAAAAATAAGGACTCAAACCTTCGATGATATTATCCGAACCTTCTGTACTTGCCCGAATGGGTATGTGGCCGTTGAAGAGTACAGGGGCTATGTCTGCGTAAATGGACATTCTGATTCATCGCACGAATCCAAAAACTCCAACTTTGCATTTGTGTGCGAGGTGAATCTCACCAAGCCTGTTGAGAATTCGATTGCTTATGCCGAATCTATCGCTAAGCTAGCTACAACCATTGGCGGGGGAAAGCCGATTTTGCAGAGGCTTGCTGATCTGAGAAAGGGAAGAAGGAGCACATGGTCGAGACTGAGAAAATCTCTGGTCAAGCCAAGCTTAGAAGATGTAACCCCCGGCGACATTTCCATGGCCCTTCCACACAGGATCGTGACCAATATCCTGGAAGGATTTGAAAAACTTGATGAAGTGATGCCGGGGATTAATTCAGGATCGACTCTTCTTTATGCGCCGGAAGTGAAATTCAGATCCACGCGCATAAAAACGGACGATGTTTTGCAAACTGGAATAGCCGATCTTTATGTCGCCGGGGATGCCGCAGGAGTTTCGGGTTCAATCACTGGTGCAGCAGCAACGGGAATTATGGCGGCAAGAGGGATGATGAGCGGGTAGGGAACGCTCCGGGTAGATCTCGTCTCAACTCAAAACTTGATCAATCCTACACGAGGTACATACCATATGGTTAATCATAATGTGGATGATCTCATTGGTGGGCAAGCCAGTGACCCATAAACCGTTACGTTGGGGAATCATCGGCCCTGGCAAAATTGCTAGAAAATTTGCAGAGGCGTTGACCATTGTCGACGAGGGGATCTTATTTGCTGTTGCCAGTCGCGATATTGAAAGGGCTCAAGCCTTTTCAAACGAGTACGGGGCTGAAAAATCTTTTGGTTCATACGCCGGGATTGTCGAGGATCCCGATGTAGATGCATTATATGTTGCAACACCTCATCCATTTCATTGTGAAAATACGTTGTTGAGCCTAGATGCTGGAAAGCCAGTTCTGTGTGAGAAGCCGCTAACGGTTAATGCGGCGGAAGCAAATCTACTTATAAATGCTGCGCGGGCGAATAAAACCTTTCTTATGGAGGCTATGTGGTCTCGTTACATTCCTATCCATCAGACGATTCGACAATGGCTGGATGATGAGCGAATTGGTGAGATAAAGTTACTTACCTCGACCTTTGGCATAGTCGCACGCCGTGATCCTGAGAGTCGTATGTTTAACCCTAACCTTGCTGGTGGTGCACTGCTAGATCTCGGTGCATACAACATTTCGATTTCACAGTGGGTTCTGGGCAAGAGTCCGATATCCTTCGCAGCTCAGGGGATAATAGGAGAGACGGGCGTTGACGAATTAACTGCCGTCAATCTTCTATATGAAAGCGGTGCTGTTTCACAATTTACATGCAATAAGATTTCCGAAAATACTAATGATATGTTTGTTTACGGAACCCAAGGCCATATTCACATTCATCCCAAATTCTGGAACACATCAAGAGCGACTTTAGTATCAGCTGGGCATGAATTGACTGAAACGAGGCCGTTTCGAAAAAATGGATTCGAATATCAGATAGAAGAAGCAATAAAGTGCATTCGGGGGGGATTGCTCGAGAGCCCGAGAATGCCGCATGCCCAATCCCTGGCGAATATGCAATTGATGGATGGGATACGCGAGCAGATTGGGCTCAGATATCCTTTTGAACCTCAGAAGAAGTCATGAGAGGATACGTAATTCGATTGCCTCGTTCGTCTCCAGGCATAAGCCTGTATTGGTAAGCTCGTTTTGGAAAACTCCAACCTCAAGCTCAGGATGAAATCATATAGAATTTCTTCACCTTTTCATACACAACCCAGGTGGTGTCAACGCCTTTTGGCACCACGAAAGAATCGCCCTTCTCGAATATCTGCTCACTGCCATTCTCATTATTGATAATGCCTAGCTTGCCTTCGAGTACGAAACAAACCTCATCCACGGCATATTTACCCGGGGCAAATTTTCCGCGTTCACAGGACCAAACGCCGGATAACACTTTCCCGTCCTCGCTTTCATATACGGTATTGTCTGCCTGCATCGGATTGCCTTCAATCGTCTCGTCAGCCAAACCGATCTTCTTGAGCGCGATGTCTGACTGTAATCGAATGACACTTAGTCCCATTGGTGATCTCCTTAGTTCTTTGAGAGTTGTCGTGATGATTTGTCATCAACACAGAGTATACGCAAGGATCGCGCTTAGTACCAAACCATCCCAATGAATGGGTGTATTCCATGAAAGTCGGCCCACCACATGTCACAACACATCTTTGTGGAGATGCTATGCCCACTGATCTGGAAGGCACCCCAATGAATCGATCGTCTACTAATGAAGGGTTGTCATGCTGAGGATCTTTTTCATGGTCTTTTTTGCATCCAATGCTATTCTGTGGGTGTTGATGTAGGGGTGATATCCATTTGGTCTATGCCCGATTCGTCAGCAATTTAGTATGGATGCTTGGCAGAGGCCACAACCATCAGCGGCGCATCCGGTGGGCGGCGCCACAACGCGCTATTTAGCGTGTTCCTGCACCCTTGATTTTCCTCTCATAAACCAGCATTGCATTCGGTACAATCCTAAGGGAGGAATATATCACGAATGTCGACATCAAATATAACAACTACACATAAGCGTACTGCAAGGGGTGATCCGCTATCCGAAGCGAAGGAAGGCTTGATCCAGTATTGGTTCTTCCTCTTCGTCGGGTTAGGACTGCTGTGGATCATTCTCCCATGGCTTGCTCCATTCTTCATGAAAATAGGATGGGGTGGTGGAGCCAATGCCATTTACAACTTTTATTCCTTCCAATGCCATCAAATGCCGCAGCGATCCTTCTTCCTGTTTGGCTCCCAAACTATGTACTCCTTAGACCAGATCCAAGCTACAGGTGTGGACACAAGCGATATTTTCGCGCTGCGACAATTCATCGGAAACGCTGACATGGGTTACAAGGTAGCATGGTCAGATCGCATGGTTTCAGCCTATGGCAGCATCCCACTCGTGGCGCTCCTGTGGTGGCCCTTTCGAAAAAGGATCCAGCCTACTCCAATTTTGGGCTTTTTCCTGCTTGCGTTGCCAATGGCGCTGGATACCGGTACTCACTTTATCAGCGATCTCTCGGGTGTAGGACTGGGCTTCCGGTACTCGAACGAATGGTTGATGGCGTTGACGGGAAATATTTTCTCTGCCTCTTTCTATATAGGCAACGCTTTAGGATCCTTCAATTCGTGGATGCGTTTGATCACAGGCACTCTCTTTGGCCTGGCGGTAGTGTGGTTTACTTTCCCCCATTTATTGAATAACAGTATAAAATCAATAACATCGAAACCCTGAAAACATCGGACGTGAGGTGGGAAAATGACAGAAAAAGAGCCAATTCGGGTTGTCTTGGCGGATGACCATGCTGTAGTGCGCGCAGGAATACGCCAATTCATCGAAAGCGAAGGGGATATTCAAGTCGTCGCTGAAGCCGATGATGGCCAAGCGGCGACCCTCGCTATACAACAACACACACCAGATGTTGCCGTTCTCGATATCCAAATGCCTGAACTTAGCGGGATCGAGGTGACCCGCTGGGTACGCAGTCATCATGAAGAAACAGGTGTTTTAATTCTTACAGCTTACGACGACGATCCCTATGTGCTAGCAGTCCTACAGGCTGGGGCGAATGGATACATCCTCAAGACTGCAGATGCTGAAGACATTCGCCGGGCGGTGCGTGATGTGTTCGAGGGCAAATCAGTCTTGGATCCCGAGATCACACGCAAGGTTATGGCGCATGTTTCTGGCAGTGGGTTAGGTACATCTGTAGAACAGCTAACAGATCGTGAGCTTGAGGTGCTTGGTTTAGCTGCCAAAGGGTCCACCAATAAGGCTATCGGATTCCAGTTGAGCATCAGCGATCGAACTGTGCAAGGTCATTTGGCCAAGATCTTCGATAAACTGCAAGCCTCCAGCCGGACTGAGGCGGTCATGCGCGCAGTCTCTTTGGGTTGGTTGCCTTCCAGCCTCGGTGAAATCACTGAAGAATGAAAATCCGTCTAGGTGGTTTACACCTGCAATTGTTGGGGTTGATCATACTTCCCCTGAGTCTGGCTCTGCTGGCGATCGCGGTAGCTGGCATTCGCATTCATCAAGATGCGATGCGCCAGTTGGTAGCAGAACGAGATGTACGCGCAGTGCGCGCGGCGGCAGATGCAATTTCAGAGCAATTGCACCATCGTGACGCCGCAATCTTCGGTTTGTCGATACGCCTCGAAGATGGAATTTCCCCCTCGACTGTAATCGAACAAGCGGATTTCCTTTATCCCGATTTTGATAGGGGGCTGGTGGTGTTCGATGATCAGGGCTTGAGTTTGGCAGCTACTGTTCCTCAGCAGGAGTGGGAGCGCTGGAAAGTGGCGCTGATCATCAATTCACTTCCTGAGGACCAAACGATTTTTTCAGAGCCTTTAATCGAAAATGATGTTGGCTTAATCCTGGTTAGTGCTCGGGGAGGGGATCGCATAGTCATGGGTGCCTTCTCCATCGATAGCTTAATGCGTTCAGCGATGTTGGACACCGGATCAGGACCGGTTGGATACCGGGCGTTTCTAACCGATCGTGAGGGGGATGTGCTCCAGAGTGTGGGTGCGGAACTGCAAATGGACAACCAGATGTCCCATTTGGGTGTTGAGGCTGCCTTGCGCGGTGAAGTGGGGGCCTCTTTTATTCCTGCGGAGGACGGCGAACATATTGTTGCCTTTAGCTCCGTTCAGCCCACAGGTTGGGCGCTGATCTTGGAGGAGCCTTGGGAGGCAGTAACCAGCCCGGTGCTAGACCTCTCTTTGGCAGCCCCACTGGTCCTTGTTCCTGCCTTGTTGGTGACCCTGGTGGGGTTGTGGTTTGGTTCGCGTCAGGTGATCGGACCGATCCGGAAATTGCAGGAGCAAGCGGAGCAGTTAGCCCAATCGAATTTTACTGCAATCGAACAATCTGTTGGCGGCATAGGAGAAATTCGAAGTCTGCAGAATACGTTGGCATGGATGACGAAGAACATACTCCAAGCACAATCTGCCTTACAGAGATATATCGGTGCGATTACAGATGCACAGGAAGATGAGCGCCGTCGTCTGGCACGCGAACTACATGATGAGACCAT
>SDBT01009290.1_pt1 | contig 15983 bp, 12 predicted proteins | sample 2277101 | NCBI WGS metagenome assembly SDBT01 (sample SAMN10404973, study PRJNA504765) | marine sediment metagenome | isolation source: marine sediment core GS10_PC15, 103 cmbsf | place: Arctic Ocean: Southern Knipovich Ridge | collected 2010 | reverse complement strand
ACAACAACAACAACAATCTATCATTAAATATATCCACATCCATAAATAATATAACAAAAACTTCTTCTTCTTCTCAAAAATATACTTATAATAATAGTAACAGTTCAATAGAGTTGTTTTTGAATAACTCCAATAATATAACTGAAAATAAACATGTTATTTGGGGAAAAATGAAAGTTTCAGTTAAAAATGCAAAGATATTACTTTCATTCTTCCTACTGATAACAACTGCAATTTTACAAGCTATTGGACATGTTTACAAGGAGCTACAAATGAAAAATTATAATCTAAATGAATTAATAACAACAACTTATATTTCTTTATTTCAATTGCCTTTAAATGTTATTATGATGTTTATTGTAATATTATCATTTGGACATGAATTTGATATTTCTTTATCTAATCTTGATTATCTATTTTCAAATTCATTTAAATGTTTAGTTGGTATTAATTATTACAATAAAACAACAACAAGTTCATTTTCAAAAAATATCAATCATAACAACAGCAGCAGCAGCAGCAGTACATTACAACAACACTTTTATAATATATCAAATAATCATGTCGGTAAAATAATTATAAACTGTGAATCTGTACCACTAATATTCTCATTGTTTATATTCATTAATATTATTTCAAATGTCCTACATTTGGCAACAATTAAGAAAACAAATGCAATTTTTGCTTGGTTAACAAAAATTTTTAAAATAGCACTAAGTGAATGGGGTTTTGCAATTGCTTGGTTAGCTGGTGGGGCATTCAAAAAACTAAATATATTTAATACTCTATTGATGTTTGTGATTATATTAGGTATTATTTCATATTGGTCAGTCCCTGGGAAAAAAAGTAAAAAAAATCCAGTTTCATGTTTAAATAAAAACATTAAAATCAATCTTGAACCCATCAGTGAAAATTTTATATTACTGGAGGAACTAAGTAGTAACGCTGGTTATGAAAAAGAAATGTTTGATTTGGGAACTAATTCTGATGATGATGACGATGATGACGATGGATCATTATATTCTTGTGATTATGAATTTGACAATCAAAACAATGAAGATGATATAAAAAACATATCATTTAGTGAAGAAAAAGAAAAAGAAAAAGAAAAAGAAAAAGAAAAAGAAAAACAATCATAAATTTGTCAGTTTAACACTAATTTTTTCAAAAAAAAAAAAATCAATAAAAATATTGAAAATTCATCATTTATTTATTTATTTATTGTATGATACAATATAAATTGTCCGACAAATATAGTTTTTCCGTGAGGTTTGTCAAGCGTTGAACGGATACATCTGTGATTGTGTCATTATCCCGAAGATAGAGTTCCGTGAGGTTTGTCAACCATTGAACGGATGAATCTGTGATTGTGTCATTTTTACAAAGATTGAGTTGTGTGAGATTTGTCAAGTATTGAACGGATGAATCTGTGATTGTGGGATTGTTATCAAGATTGAGTTGAGTGAGGTTTGTCAACCATTGAACGGATAAATCTGTGATTGTGGGATTGTGGCCAAGATCGAGTTTCGTGAGGTTTGTCAATAATTGAACGGATGAATCTGTGATTGTAGAATTGTCCCAAAGATGGAGTTTCGTGAGGTTTATCAAGCGTCGAACGGATGTATTAGTGATTGTGGGATTGTTATCAAGATTGAGTTTTGTGAGGTTTGTCAACAATTGAAGTGGTGAATCTGTGATTGTGGAATTTCTCCAAAGATTGAGTTTCGTGAGGTTTGTCAACAATTGAACTGATGAATCTGTGATTGTGGGATTGTAATGTAGATTGAGTTTCGTGAGGTTTGTTAACAATTGAACGGATGAATCTGTGATTGTGGAATTGCGACCAAGATGGAGTTTCGTGAGATTTGTCAGTAATTGAACGGATGAATCTGTGATTATGTTATTGTGATAAAGATCAAGTTGAGTGAGGTTTGTCAATAATTGAACGGATGAATCTGTGATTGTGTCATTGCTGCAAATATTGAGTTTGGTTAGGTTTGTCAAGGATTGAACGGATGCATCTGTGATTGTTTTATTATTTTTGAGATCGAATTGGATGAGGTTTGGAAAATTTTGAATGAAAGAATCTGTTAGAAGATCATCATTTATGATAATGTCATCAATGGTTATCACTAAACGGGGACAAAGAACGCACCATTTATGAGAAACAGATCGCCATGTGCACAAACGGATTGGATTCTCCTCAAAATATTGCAGAATCACAATAATGATATCTTCTGGCAACATTATTTTCTGGATATCATAGCCACAAACTTTTTGCTTTTGATGGAATCTTGTGATTCCATCATTGTTGTCTTCAATCCTTATTTGCTTCATTTTCATTTTCTGTTTTTGTTTTTTGTTTTTTGTTTTAAAATGTATTTCTTCTTACGAATTAAAAATAATTTTTAATTTTGATTTAAATATAAATTTTATTTTTTTATCTGCACCAAATATTCATGTCTAAGAGGAATATAGAAGTGAAAGCTCATTATAAAGGTCCCCTACCCTGTCCCATACCTAACAGCCACTTTGCATATCAACATGTGAACGAATTGATAAATTTATCAATTCATAAAGATCAAGAATATGTGATGAGAATTTATCAGCAAGATTTTTTTTACAAGTCATTAAATCCTTTATATCGTCTGAAAATTAGAATTGAGAGACAAAATTTAATTGTAAAAAATGAAGAAGATGATCATTTCAACTCAGAATTAATTTATTACAAAAGAAAAGATGGAGTAACAGCTAAATTAAGTGAATATTATAGAATTGCAATGACATCATCAGAGGATTTACGTTCAATGGAAAAAGTACTAAAGGATAATTTGGGAGATTCAATTGGTGTAGTTAGAAAACAGAGATTGTTATATATGATTGGTAATCAAACGAGGTGTCATATTGATATTGTTGAAGGGTTAGGTAATTTTATTGAATTAGAAGTTGTTCTGAATGAAGAACAAACAACGGAAGATGGGAAAAATATTATTGATAAAATTATCAAAGATTTAGGGATAAAAGAAGAAGATATGATCGATAAATCTTATTTTGATTTATTATATTCAAACAAACAAAAAATAAAGTTAAAATAAATAAAATTTATTTACATTAACACCTTTATTATTCGATAATCCAGAATACCTTGTCCTATTTTCCGATTTCCACTAATATAGAGCTTTGTGAGGTTTGTCAACAATTGAACGGATGAATTTGTGATTGTGTAATTGTAAAGAAGATTGAGTACCGTGAGGTTTGTCAACAATTGAACGGATGAATCTGTGATTGTGTCATTATTTTCAAGATTGAGTAGCGTAAGGTTTGTCAAGCAATGAACGGATGAATCTGTGATTGTGGTATTGAAAGAAAGGTTGAGTTGCGTGAGGTTTGTCAACCATTGAACAGATGAATCTGTGATTCTGACATTCCAAAGAAGATTGAGTTTCGTGAGGTTTGTCAATTTTTGAACGGATGCATCGGTGATGGTGACATTTTCACCAAGATGGAGATGAGTAAGGGTTGTTAAGTATTGAATAGATGTATCGGTGATTTTGGAACTAGAAAAAAGACCGAGTTCTGTGAGGTTTGTCAAGTATTGAAGAGATGCATCGGTGATTTTATCATTGTAAGCAAGATTGAGTTGGGTGAGGTTTGTCAAGCATTGAATTCCAACATCACCGATGTTGGAATTCTGAGAAAGATTGAGTTGGGTGAGGTTTGTCAAGCATTGAATTCCAACATCAGTGATGTTAGAATTATCAGAAAGATTGAGTTTCATGAGTTTTGTCAACCTTTGGATGAATGAATCGGTGATTCTACCATTGCCTGCAATATTAAATTCCATAAGGTTTGTTAAATACTGAACAGATGCATCTGTGATTGTGTTATTTTCCCAAAGATTGAGTCTGGTGAGGTTTGATAACTTTTGAATTAAAGGATATGTTGGGAGAACATCAGGAATGAAATTGATGGAGGTTATCAATTCGGGACAAAAAACGGACCATTTATGAGAAACAGATCGCCATGTACATAAACTTTTTGCATCATCCCAAAAATAACGGAAAATAGTGATGATCACATCCCCTGGCAAGATTGGGTTCTGTATATTAGCAGAAACATGTATTTTTTGCTTTTAATAGAATCTTGTGATTTCATCGTCGTCGTCTTGATTCATTATTCGCTTCATTTTCTGTTTTTGTTTTAAAATGGATTTATTTTTCAGAATTAAAAATAAATTTTAATATTGATTGAAATAGAAATGAAAATAAAATTTAATCAACATTTATTTTGATATGAAGATAATCTTTTCAATCATTGATATAAAAAAGTCATAATCAAAGTATTTTATTAACTCTAAGGATAATTTAATAAAATAATGGTGTTTTTCAAGCATTTAATGGATACATCTGTGATTTTGGCAATGTAATGAGTGTAATTAAGTTGAGTGAGGTTTGTCAATTTTTGAACGGATGTATCACTTATTGTGAAATTATCAAATATATTGAGTTGCATGAGGTTTGTCAAGTACTGAACGGATGTATCAGTGATGCTTTTATTTTCACAAAGATTGAGTTGTGTGAGGTTTATCAAGTACTGAACGGATGCATCTGTAATTATGCGATTTTGATAAAGATCCAGTTGCTTGAGGTTTGTCAAGTATTGAACCGATGCATCTGTGATCCTGTGGTTTTGAAAAAGATTCAGTTGCGTGAGGTTTGTCAAGTACAGAACGGATGAATCTGTGATTGTGTTATTGTCCCAAAGATCGAGTTTCGTGAGGTTTGTCAACAATTGAACTGATGAATCTGTGATTGTGGTATTGGAGTAAAGCCCCAGTTGTGTGAGGTTTGTCAAGTACTGAACGGATGCATCTGTAATTATGTTATGTTGAGAAAGATTGAGTGTAGTGAGATTGGTCAAGCATTGAACGGATGCATCTGTGATTGTGGAATGATAAGAAAGCTGTAGGGAGGTAATAAAATTGGGACAAAGAACAGACCATTTATGAGAAACAGATCGCCATGTACATAAACTTTTTGCATCATCCCCAAAATAACGGAAAATAGTGATGATCACATCCCCTGGCAAGATTGGGTTCTGTATATTAGCAGAAACATGTATTTTTTGCTTTTGATGGAATCCTGTGATTCTATCTTTGTCGTCGTCTTGATTCATTATTCGCTTCATTTTCTGTTTTTTGTTTTTAAAATGGATTTATTTTTAAGAATTAAAAATATATTTTAATATTGATTGAAATAGAAATGAAAATAAAATTTTAAATTTAATCAACATTTATTTTTGATATGAAGATAATCTTTTCAATCATTGATATAAGATTTCATAATAAAACTGATTTTTTTTTTTGTTTTTATAATAATTTTATGACATTTGGCATGAATGATATCTCAAAACTAAAACCAAAATAGTTGTTATAAATTTGATATAATAACCATGAGTGATATCCTGTCACCAAAACGTTAATAAATGTTAATAAATACACAATTTTCATTGTTTTCTTTTGTTCATGTTTTAAAGTGATTATTTTTTTGGTTATATTATTTAATTGATAATGAAGTTAAATTAAAATAATTTTATTTTTTTTTATTTTGATATGAAGATAATCTTTTCAATCATTGGTATAAGATTTCATAATAAAAATGATAACTATACGATTGCAAATGTCAAATATTCAAAACTAGACCGATACAATAATACACAAAAGGATAAGTTAGAAACTGTAGTAAAAGGTAAAATTCCTTACATTGGAACATATTTCAAATTCCTGGTTACATGCGAAAAAAAAAATGACAAATATGGTGAATATCATAAAATTAACCAAGTGTTGAATATTCAAAGAGCCCCGCAACTTACGTTTGATATATTATTATCTGCACTGGATAAGGAGATGAATTATTCAGATCAGCAAATTAATGTAATTTTGGATCATATTACAAGGGATAACACTCTGCTATATTTAAAGAAAGGAACTGATATCATAGAAGAAAATTGGATTCCAATGAAAATGTTAAATATATTTAAAAATAATATCGATTTTTTTAAATATGATATCATTGAAGGGACTCTTTTAAAATTATTTCCAAAAGATAATTACATGTTATCAAGGTTGGGGTATGATAAAATTCGAAATTTGCACCTTGATTTTTCAAAAAAACCATATCTGTTATATTTTGGTAAATATACCAAACTGAGATATCCTAATTTCATTACAAGTTCTTGTGATATTGTCAATATTTTAGATTTATATGGTAACTTTAAGAAAGAAAAAAAATTAGCAATTGAAGCAAAACATATTTATGCTATTGAACTATATAGATTGCTTAAAAATAAAGTGAAAAATAGTGGGAGTATCAGCTTCAGATATAATGATTTGTTTTATTTATATAAAAATATGGATTGTTCACATTTTAAATCAAAAATAGAAAAACATTATAATAATAATCAAGAGAAAAAGGAGTTCATTATTAATCTTATTGATAATAACCAATTGGAGGTATCATTTGCTGATATTTTATCGTTATTAATAGATGAAATTGGTGTTGTTTTTAAATACAAAATAACTTCTGAAGATGAAATTTTCACCTTAGAGAAGGATTATTTTTTTGATCAGATCATTTACAATACATTTAATAAAATATTCAAGAAACATTACTTTTTGAAAGGGAAAAAAAAGATAAAAATCAATAGAAAATATAATGAAGAAGAAGAAAAGGGATTAAATGATTTACAAAAAAAATGTATTCAACAGGTTGCAAAATTACCAATATTAAACGTTATTGGATTACCAGGTATTGGTAAAACAAAAGTAATTGAATGTTTGTATAAAAAATATAAACATACAAAAGTCGTTTCCTTCTGTGCATCTATGGTCTGTTCATTAAAGGAAAGAGGTATAACAAATGCTGAAACAATTCATTCTGTAATTACAAGAAGAGATTTAGCATTAAAAAAAACTTTTGGTTATTTATCTACAACTGATTATGAAAGATTTTTCATGAATTCAAACATATCTGTCTCGAATAAAAGTGATCGTGATGATGATGACGATGACAACAACAATTATTTTATTGATACATTTTTATTTGATTTATCAAAAATTGAAATACTGATTATTGATGAAGCTACAAATATTCATAATGAATTGATGGCAAAATTGTTTCAATGCTTCCATAGGTTATCAAAAATTGTTTTTGTTTATGATCCAGAACAAATAAGTCCAATAAAACAAGGAGAACTCGCTATACAATTGAAAACAAATTTAAATAAGAGATATATTATAGAATTGAAAAAACAATATAGATTTGACAATAGTAATGAAAAAAGTGTATTATTATCGAATGACAGAAAAATATTATCCTATGATTTTGATCATTTAAAATATCAAACTTTCAAATTAAATAATGAAAACTGTAAGAAAGAAGGGTTATTTAATAATAGTCCATCAGGATGGTATTTTATTAATTATAACGATTATTGTATAAAAAATTTATCATGGAAGAAAAGTATAGAAACAGAATTCTTCTATTTTATAAAAGCTGCACCATACTTTATGGTACCTGAAACTTCCAAAATATTATGTTTAACCAATAATGTCAGACGCTTAATCAATAAATTCCTAGAAAAAAGAAAAAACCCTAATTATCAGAAAATCAAATTCTACAAAGGACAACCAATTACAGCAACGAAAAATTTTAAAGAACAACATATTGTCATTAAACAACCACCATTAAAAAAAAAAGAAAAACCTAAGAAAAATATTATTTTAATTTCACATAAGATAAGTAATGGAGAGATATATATATTTGATTATTATCAAGATTTTGATGTTAAAACTAGGAAATGGGTACCAATAGTTAATCATCAGGATGATAATAATAATAATAACTTTTTATTAAAAGATGAAATTTATCCAAAAGATTATACGAGATATAAAAGATTTATATATACAAAATGTGGTAAACAATTATGTTTGAACCAAAATTATATACCACATGAATATATCCAAACAGCTTGGGCGATAACAGTAAACAAATCTCAAGGTAGAGAGTATGAAAATATATGTTTCATATTACCAAAATCAAATGAATATATACACGATGATTTCAATATAAAACATGCACATGTTGCTTTAACAAGAGCTAAAAAAAGAGTTTTTATTTTGGGGAATATTGATTTATTAAAACATCTATGTACAAATCCAATGAATGAAAGATTTAATACAATTGGTTACAGAATTTACAAAAATATTCTTTCTTTGAAGAACAAAAAAAAAACATCAGTTAATATCAACTATCATACAACAAAATGTAAGTTAAATAGGAAAAGTATTTATCTATTTAACAAACTTGCTGACCGTTATCCAGAATTTAACAAGGTACCAGATAAAATGTATAAGAATATATTTTTCCATAATCATAAAGTAAAATTATCGAATGAATTAAGGTATATCAACCATAATATGTTAGAAAAAGAATTATTCAAAATTGTATATGAAAAATTACAAAATGGTTTTCTACCTGAAAAGGACGAAGATTATATTGAATTAATGAATATCATTATGAAACGAAGTGATATGATGGAAATTGTCGAAGAAAATGATAATAAAAGTGAAGAAGAAGAAGAAGAAAATAAATATAGTGACAATGATTTTATTGAATATTTACCAGATAATGGATCTGATGAAGAACATTTTAAAAAACATGGTGAAATTGTTCTATCTGATTATAAACATCAGGACCAAAATATTTCTGGTTCGGATGATGAATCGTCTGACTCTGATTATATTTCAAAATAAAAATAAAACAAATCATTTAATTATTCATAAAAAAAAAAATTATTCTATTTTATTTTTAAAGTGCTAAATAATATTGCTATCCTTTCTACTTTTAATCATCAGTTGTGGTTGTGACGTTGGTGTGTTTGTTGTGGTTATTTGTTACTGTCAATATCCGTTGTTTACAGAAGTTGTTGTTACTTTGCGTTTTTTGAATGGTCCACGATCATCGAATTGTTCTTCAGGTTGAGGATGTTTCCTCTTATTATGCGCTTTAAGAGATTGCTTTGTAGTATATTTCTTATCACACAAGTGACATGCATTATTGCGAATGTTTAGATGGATTCCCCTAACATGAGATTCCCTATTATCCTTTCTATAAAACTTTTTATTACAATATCCACAAATATAAATCTGTATACGAAGATGAACGGAATTAATGTGTTTTTTTTCGATCATTCTTAGATCCAAAATATTTTTCGCATATATCACATTTAAAATCCCTGATTTTTAAATGCACAAGTTTAATATGCGTGTCTAATGTTGACTTTTGAGAAAAAACTTTTTGGCATCGATCGCATTGGGCTTTGGTTGAGGTTGTACATTTGTGATGATTAAACGTTGATAAAGTTTTAAACTGTTTTAAACAGGTAGAACATTTATGATACAATGTTTGAGGTACACATTTCAGACCTTGTTGAGTTGATGTATAATGTAGCCATGAGTACTGTTTTAAATTGGGAGTTCGCACCTTAACAGGCAAGCTAGTCACCAGGGTGGATGTGAGGTTCTGTTTAACTTTTTCTGTCATAATTCTTAACCGGCTTCGCATGGATTCTGTAACCACCACGTCTAATGTCGAGTGGTTGTAGTATAGAGGGACAAAAGTGAATTTCTTAAAGTGGTTTTCACCTGTTGATGTGTCGTCTTGGTTATTGAGATACTGCTGTAGTTGCATTTGTTTCTGTGTTTGTGTTTGTGTTTGTGTTTAAATTTTTATCAAAATCAATATATATTGATTAATTAATTCGTTAGTTAGGGAAATAAATCCATCCATTCATCCAATCTATAATATAAATTTATAACTTTTTTACCCACTTATCTTCTTCTTCCTCATCAACAGTCACTGGGTTAACCCACATTATTGTGTTTGGAATGTATTGGATTTCGTAAAATGAAATCCTAGAATTCGGTTCATTTTGATTAAAATTATAATCATTTGCATATTCATCAGTTTCAAAATTACTATATTGTTGGTCCATTTCAATATATGGGAAAATATAATGTGGCAATTTTTGAAAAGAAATGATGGTTGTTGACATAATGCCAACCTCCTTCACTATACCCCGAATATTCATATTTTTAATAGCGATAATATCACCTCTACTACACTTTTCAGTTAATACTACAATTATATGATAAACATAATCTTTAACATGAAAAAATAGTATAAATGCCCCTATTCCAAACGAAAGAATTAATGCAACTGGATTCGTGTTGATTAACCAACACGCTATAAACACCCCACCTAATACCAAAAGTGACCATAAAATTGTGTAAAATAGAAGACATCCTGTTGTTCTCAGATAGTATATCCATGAATATGTATTTTTTTTTTGTAAATTAAAAATTTTCAACTTTTCACTATGATGAAAATCTATGCTTTCATCTTTATATATCACATTGAATGGATCACTCTTTTCTTCACCTCTAATAATATGTTGTTGTTGTCGTTGTTGTTGTTCAGAGGGTGTGTTTTTTGTTAATTGTTTATGATAATGATAATCACGAAGCTTTTTTTTAATGTAGATTTTTTCATATACCAAAAATTTGTATTTAAGTACATCTTCATGCATCCAAATATGAAATTTAAAAAGATCTCTCAATAAATATTTTATCAGTTTAACAATGAAGAAACTAATAATTAATGCCAAAATTATAACTAAAATAAAAATGATAAATTTTGTTATTGTTTTTGGTTTTGAAAAATCTTCAATAGCTTTTGCCATTTCATGTATTGGAATAGATTGGTCATCCATTATTCGTTTGTTCAGTATGTAAATATATAAATATTTCACTTAAAAAAAATATATAAAAATAGTTATTTATTTAAAAAAAGCTTGTTTGTTCGTTCGTTCGTTCGTTTATATCTAAAAACGAATAATTGTTTTATATATAGGAAAAAATATAGCTAAAACCTTTTTTTTTTATTTGGTAATCTAGATAATGTTTTAAAATATAGTCATATTTTTAATCTAATTTTATTTTATTTTTCTTTACTTTACTTTACTTTATTTTACTTTACAAAATTGCAATAATAAAAACAAGAGTGAGAATATTATCAAAAAAAAATATTTTCATTTACATTCATGACAATGGTATTTATCCCAATGTTGTTTTTGGCATTCAGTTGAACAGTAATATATACTACTACATCCACCACACATCCTAAGAATTATATTAGCGTCATCAGGGTGATTTGATCTTAGGCAATTTCCACAAACAAGGGGTGACTTTATATTTGATGTCAATTTAATATTTTCAGTCTGACCTATGACTTGTTTAGATAGGATTTTATCTATAACCTCAAATTTTTCTGTAATCCTCATTTTTTGGTTCATTCGTTCCTCAAATAAAGTATCCAGTTCTACCTTACCCTTCTCAGACCAATCCCAATTGGGACCAAAGAAGAAAAGCATTAGAATTGAATTTCTGTTATACATCATTATACTGGCTCTGGATCCTGGTCCAGTCTTTAGTGTGAATCCAAATTTGTCCTCCAGTTCTTTAATAAATGCTTCGTAGAAGCGAGTGGGTATTTTTTTCCATTTTTTCATTTTCAATATGATTTTGTCAAAATCTTGAGTAATTGTAAAGTTGATCTTTGAAATACCTGTACCAGGTATTGGATCAATATCCAATTTAGCAAAATCATACAATGGTAATATTCTCTTATTAGATTTCATTTTAAATGTAAATAACGGAATTTGCTGTGATTTTTTCACACGCTCCATGTCCCAAAAACCTTTAGTGTTCTCATTATCCTTGTTATCGCCCTGTGTTTGTGGGTTAAGTTTAGATAGTAGTTTTAAGTATTCATCCAACTGTAGAGGGGAACCAGCATGCTGTTTGTAATTATTAAAACTAAATATCAACTGGTCTTGTCCATATTCGAGGACCTGTTTTTTTTTTACATTCATTTTTTTAGAATTTGCATCAACAGACCTTATCATCATCATATTGTAACGAAAAGAAAGGTTTAGCAGCAAATCTTCAGATTTGTTGAAATCTACTGAACCTAACTTATATACAAGTTGAGTCCCTTGAACGACTATATCATTCCCTGAATTAATTATGTCCTCTAATTGTAACCTGGTTTCGTCTCTTACCTTGGATATAACTGTTGTATATTTCAATGTTACCCTGGTTGGTGATTTATGTTCTATTCTCACACTAGTTTGTCCATATGGAGGGCTTCCAATCTGCCGTTTAGAATAGAAAGTTGATTCCCATATATCGATTTGTCCATTGGCGAGAAGTATGGGAACCCTAATAGTCTCGGGTATAAAAAAGAACCTATTTTTCATAAAATCATAGAAATAACTGAACCAAAAATAAAGCTTAGCGATCTCTGGTAGAGGCGATCCTTTGGGTTGTTTCCTCAATCTATCAATATTAACCTTAAGATTTTGTTTTATGTTGATACTTTCATTTTTCTTCATATTATTCTCTAGAGTATCACGATATTTTATATATTTATCTACCCAGTTAACCCATAATGGAAAGTCTTTACTGATCTTATTGTACCAAAATTTATAATCCCAAAAGATAGCACCCAATAGGGTTGCTTCACCTTTGCTCACAAATGAGGTAAATAATCTCGCCATTCTCAAATCGTCTGATGGGAGTTTCTGTAGGAAATCTACATATATATCCCTATTACTATGAAACTTTTCATCTTTTTCTGTAATAGATAACAAAAACGTAATAACCCTCTCTATGTTTATTTTAATTTTTTTTATCACCCTCGCTTCAGGATCATCAAATTCACGGGGCCTCTTACCTCTACCCGGGACATCCGTCATTTTGTTTACACCCTAACCCCCCAATTATATACAAGTACAACAGGGTTTTTATTTTAATTTAATTTATTCAACAATATAATAATAATACTTTTCAATGATCTATAGGAAAAAATATAGTTTAAAGGTTCATTTTTTTGATTTTTTTTTATAAATTTTAAATATCATACATGTCAAACACTCCTCCTTTTATTAATGAAAACAAAAAACAATGGACAAAAAAAGAACGCCAAATGAAAATAGAATGTGAGGAATATATTTTTCCATTTGATTTGATCAATTATTTATTAAATGATAAATATTTTATTATGGGTGATGTTGATATGTTTAGAGAATTGTGGGTATGGTTAAGTTATTATGACCTTAAAATTTTAGGTTTGTGTAATAAAAAATTATATAATGCATTAAAAATTTTACCTCCAAGATATGTTTATGATAATTTTAAATCCTCAATAATTAAATATTTTATTTATCAACAAGATTTGAAAATGATATTTTTTGTTATTAGAGATTTAGATTGTAAAGTGACAAATTTAAACAAAATACAAGCAGCTGGTAATTTATCATTAAAAATATTACAGACTTTACATGTTTATAATAAAATTTTGGATGAACGTTGTTATCATATATCCGCTTGCGGTGGTGTAATTAATAATTTTAAATGGTTATATAAAAACAATTGTCCTTTTACCCCTGACTCAAGTACAATGAAAAAATGCATACAAATTTGTATGCATAAAAACCGAAAAGAAATATTAAAATATATTCTAGAATGGAAAATGATAACTAAAGATAACATATTACAACATTTTATGTCATATTTAGATCATTTAACTTTAAAACCTGAATTTAAAAATATAATTATATCAAAAATAGAAATGCTTTTCGATATTGATACACAAAATTGGGATAAAAACACAAAATTTAAACTTTTGAACTATTTTATGATTGATTCCAGGTGGGGCTACAATTTTATTAGATTGTTACGACTTCACAATACAGAAGCTCTGGAACTTAAAACATCTTTAAAAAATTATAAAAATAAGAGACTTGGATTGCGTAAAAAATAATACTTATCCAATTATTATTATTATAATAATATGAAATTTATATTTTTTAATCATATAATTATTATGTATAAAATAAACATTGATCATTGAGATAGAACAATGTCCTTAAAAAGAAAACATTCTTCTGAAGAATCTAATAACCACCCATTGCAAAAAAAATACAAAAAGAATAATCAAAGTGATTACAAAAACAACGAATTATGGCTATTCATTAATTGGTATCGTGATATATTTAAAAATGAATTACTTCAATATTTCACCTTGAATATAATACAAAAATTATGTATTGTCTTCTATTATAATAAAGATTTTGTTATTGTTGAAGACATTGATATAAACGATTATTTTATAGAAACATTATACACTTATGATAATGGAATTTTGATTGAAAACTTAAAAAAAATATCATTATTAAATTTGAAAATGAGAATCAAACAAAATTCTCCTTCTGTTATAACAACAATATGGGATGAATTATTTCAAATTAAACATTCATCTAAAAAACTAATTATAAAAACGTTTTCTCATCATCCTATTTGTGAAAGATGTAATAACAGTCTGTCCAATCTAAATGGAAATTTAATTGCACCTGTTTTTTGTATAAAATTAAAGTATTGTTCATTAAAAATATGTAATAAATGTTGTGGAGAGGTTTATTGCCTTGATAAACGTAACCCCCATTCAAATAATTTTAAGTTATTTCAACCTACAGTTATTACTAATTATGTTAATAACTATGGATTTGAAAATTTAGACCCATATACATGGATAACACAAGCTTTATGTGATAGATGGGTATGGAGGCACTATTATCAACCAAAAATGGTAATACCACCTGAAGATGTACGAAAGATGAATAATCTATATTTGTTTAAAGATATTATTAAATATTGCAAAAGGGTTAAACTTAATGGATTCTTTTGAAGAACAAAAGGTAGGGGAATTTTTATAACTGATTATAGAAGTGTACCTAAACGTTAATATATAACTCAAAACATAAGTACTATTTATTTTAAAATCTAAAAATTATTGTTTTATATTATATTAATTGTGTGATAATATGAAACGGACAGGAAGAAGCGATGATAAAGATGAATATAGGAATGAACACGCAAGTTACATAACAAAATATCCTTATCATAATCATAACCAGACGATATTCCCAAAAGACATATTCGTTAATGGAATTTATCTATATTGCTCGATTGATGATCTCTTTCAATGGCGAAGTGTCTCTAAGCAGTGGTCAAGATGGTGGATTGATGACATGACTTATATCTGCCTCAGTTATCAGTATTATAATAATGAGATTTACAATATTACAGACAAAACTGTATCCCTATTGACCAATTTAACATCCATAGACCTTGATAGGAATAACAATATTACAGACCAATCCATTTCCTCGCTAACCAAGTTAATATATATCAACCTCAGTTATAACAATAAGATTTCAGACGATGCTATTGCCCAATTAACCCGTTTGACAGAGATCGAGCTTAAAGGGAATAGTATAATTACATATCAGTCCATTTCCTTATTAACCAATTTAACCTCTATCAATCTTTGCTACAATGAAAATATTACAGACCTGCCCTTATTGACCCATTTGACTTTTATTGACCTCAGTAAAAATCATAAAATTTGTGGTAATATTATTTCAAAATTGACCACCCTTTTACGCCTTGATATTACATTAAACAATATTATTAAAAATGATGACATTACAAATTTAACAAATCTCACTGAACTTAATCTTCAATTTAACAAAAATATAACTGATGAAGGTATATTATGTTTAACAAATCTCACTGAACTGAGTCTTCAATTTAACCAAAATATAACTGATGAAGGTATATTGTATTTAACTTGTCTAAAATACTTGAATCTATGTCATAATAATATAATCACACCTCACGGAATTTCACATTTAACAAATATTACATATCTAAATATTGCAAATAATACAAATTTTGATGAAAATGATTCTTCACAATTAACAAAAATAATGAAATTAGACACTTCATTGAAATAGAAATA
>SDBT01009289.1_pt1 | contig 15983 bp, 18 predicted proteins | sample 2277101 | NCBI WGS metagenome assembly SDBT01 (sample SAMN10404973, study PRJNA504765) | marine sediment metagenome | isolation source: marine sediment core GS10_PC15, 103 cmbsf | place: Arctic Ocean: Southern Knipovich Ridge | collected 2010 | reverse complement strand
AGTAGAAAAGGTAGAGGTATTTAAGGCTCCGGAGGGAGCTGAGGTAATAGAGAGGTCTGCCCAAGGGGAGCCTACTAAGTATAAGCTGCCTACTGGGGGAGAGATTTATGCTCCTGCTTCTACTATGTACAAGATGGGCTATAAAACTCCTGAAGAGTATCTTGCTGGACGAAAGGGTACAAGGGTTAAAGTGGATCTTGGGAAGGTGGAGTGGAGATATGGGGCACCCTACGTAGCAGTATCTACTGCTGAAGGAAAGGTCGGCCAGATTACAAGAGAGGAGGCTATCAGGCTTTCTGGGTTGGAGAGTACGGAAGAGTTTAAGAGGATGATTTCCTTGGGTCTTATTCCTGAGGGGAGTGAGTTTGTGCCTGGAGAGGAGAAAGATTCTTGGAAATACTTTACGGCAGAGCAGGTTGCTGAGAGGGGGGCTTATGAGACAGAGAAGGTAGCTTATGAGGAAGTGCTTGAGAGTAGGGAGATTGCTCTAGGGAAGTTGGCTCCTTATGGAGATCCTGAGGGGGGATTTTTTCTAGGGCAAGCTCTTCTTGGGACAAAAGGATCTTCTGTTTTGCCCGGAGATATTCTTGAGGCAGGCTTTACACAGGCTCAGCTAGGGGAGGCCCAGAGTAGGGCATCTGAGATAAGCCTTAGAGGGACAGCTCTGCGAGAGTTGGCTCCTTACTACAAACCAGAAGAGGTAATGGCCCCTTATGTCTATGGTCCTCCTAGACCTGCTGGTTATGGCTTGGGTATTGCCTTAGAGTCTGGAGTTCTTCCTGCTACTATACTTACTGCTGGATTTACTGGGGAGCAGCTAGAGGTAGCCCAGGCTGGGCTAACTCCTACTATCCAGTCTACTACTCCTTTTGGCCTCTGGGGGATAGATCTTCCTGGGAGGGAGGAGATTCCTCTATATGCAGCCAGTGCGAGGGTTACTGCTGGAAAGGGGTTATGGCCGGTTCTGCCTTCTAAGGAGGCTGAGGTGGTTGTGCCTGTTGGAATGCAGGCTTTTGTAGATGAGTATTATGCTGAAAGAGGTTGGAAACGTCCCCATAGGGGAGTTGCTACTTTAGAGGAACTAGAACTAGAGGATGTGAGATTAAGAGAAGCTTCTGGTCTCTACCAGGAAAAGTATGGAGTAGGTGCAGTACTGGAAAGTGGAGGTATTAAACTTTTAAGTACTTTTATCATGCCTGCTAGAGTTTTGTACCCAGAGGTAACTAGGAAGGATATCTCTCCAGTTGAGTGGGTAGTAGGAGGTGGGCAGGTTGCCTTGCTAACTCTTCCTCTCTGGGGTCCTAGTGTTGGTGGGGAACTAACTACACTCCTTCAGCCCTTAAGAAGGTTTTCTTTGGGGCGGAAAGTTGTTCCTGTAAAACCCATGACTGAGGAAGCTTTTATGAAGGCGTGGCTGGGAGAAACTCCTCGGACTGTTGCTGAGGCAGAGAGGTTTTTACTAAAAGCTAGAGGATATAGAGGTCCGACTGTCACTGAGGCTATGGTAGGGCAACCTGCGGTTATGACTGAGGCAGAGAGGGTCTTAAGCATAGCAAGATTAGAGAGGATGTATGCTGCTGGGAGATTAACTCCTCCTATGCTAGCTACTAAGTTAGGAGTTGAGTTGGCTCCTGCGGGAGTAGCAGTTACTCCTAGGATAGCTCCTTGGACTACGGTTCCAATCCTTATTCCGGTGGTTCCTCCTGTAGTTACTCCTGGACTTGTTCCTATTCCTAGAAAGCTAGAAAGGGCTCCTTCTGTGGTGTATCCGTTTCCTAGGGTGTCTCCTTTAGTAGTTACTCCTTCACCTGTTCCTATTCCTAGTAAGCCCAGGAGGGGTCTTCCTACTGTGGCTCCGTTCCCTATAGTATCTCCTTTAGTGGGGCCTACTCCTGTTAAAGCTCCGGTTCCTAGTCCTAGGCCTGTGTCTGTTCCTGTGGTCGCTCCTAGTCCGTTTCCTGCTCCGTTTCCTGCTTTTGAGCCTTATCCTGGACCTACGTCTTATCCTGTACCTACTCCTTATGTATTTCTTGTCCCAGAGCCTTTTATACTTCCTAGTCCTGCCCCCTATCCTGCTCCAGCTCCAGTTCCGGTTCCTCCTCCTGAACCTCCTGTACTATTGGCACCTCCTCCTTCCACTCCTCCTCCTGTTCCTAGGATTCCTCCTCCAGTTGGATTTCTTTGGCCTGGGTGGCCTAGATTGGGTAGAGGAGCAGCAGCAAGAAGGAAGAGAGGCTTAGGAGGCTTATTTGGGGAAAAGGGATGGGTTTTTCCTGAATTGTTCATCAGTTTCCCTGAGCCTTTTGGTCTGGGGAGAAAGAAGGTTAGGATTGTGAAGAGAAGGAGAGTTCCTTACGGAGCAAAGAAGGTTGGAGTTAGGCTTGTTCCTGGAAGTAGGATACTGAAGGGAGTTAGGATATAGTATAGGATGTTTTATTGGCTGTTAGTCTGGGACTTGGAGGGACAGTATACCCTGATGGGGCCTTATAACTCTCAGGGTCAGGCTCAGGGAGTTGCTGACAAGCTAGATGTGTCAGGATATGAGATTGAGAAATTACCTACGCTGAATCCTCAGAAGGCAACTAACCTTTTTAAGTTAATTATGGCAGAGAGGGAGCCAGATAAGTTCAGAAAATTCAAAAAGTTTAGGCATAAGTTAGGTGAGAAGACTAAGTAGGTTATTTAGGGTAGTTGGGTTGGTTTTGCTACTAGGGGTGGCAGTTGTCACCCCAGTACTGGCTATTGATGACCCGACTGATACCAGTATTAAGTCGGCAAAGGTTTTCCAGAGCATATTCTCGGATGATGATATGCTCTTCTTTGTCAGATATGATGTAAACTACTCTAGTGACCCTGATGAACCAGCAGATGAAACTTTTGTGGTGTCTTTGTATGACACTGATGGAACGACACTGCTTTACCAGAGGGAGTTGAATTACTATGGATTGAATATTATAAGTATTTACCTAACTCCTGTACAGGCAGCTGGTTTGACATGGGAGAATGAGTATGTTATTAAGGTGATGGGTAACCCCAGTATATTTGATGAATTGACTGAAGGGGTGAATATGGCGACTAGAAGTTTGTCCCCCTCTAATGACTATATTTCTGGAGACATGGACACTTCTAGAGGTTTCCTAGGGCAGTTCTGTATTGATACTGCTAAAGTTTTACAAGCTGACTGGGGTATAACTTTAGTAACTGGTAGTGATAAGTTAAATGTCCAAGGGTCTATTACCTTTAATGCTGCTATTCCTGGACTGTATACTGCTGTTCCTGGTATATATTCAACTGCTGTTGCCCCTCCAGAGTTAGATATTGTTACCAGGACTGTGGTTTTAAAGGGGACAGTGACTGGGACTTTTACTAGTGGGGAGACTGTTACTGGAGGGACCTCCGGGGCAGTTGGTACTTTTATTGTAGATAGTCAGACTGGGGAGGGAGCTGGAAAGGAGATACAAGTAACACACTCTGGTGTGACGATGTTTAGAGAGGATGAAACTGCAGTGGGGGGATCTTCTAGTGCAGAGGTTGAGGTTAGTGGGGTTGTAGTAGGACAGATAGAGGAGGCTGCAAGGGCAAGGACTGGTACTAGGCTGAGAAATGCCTTAGATGGCTTTGGAGCCTGGTTAGGGATGTCTGGGAATGCTGTTGGTGGAATAGCTTTGTTCGGGTTATTTGCTCTTACTGCAGGATTTGTATTTACTGCGACTGGGAATGTCCATGGATCAATTTTAGTTGCAATACCAGTGATTTTACTGGGTAACTTTATGGGTTTGCTTTCATTTGCCATTACTTGGATGGTAGTGGTTATAGTTGTGTTACTTTTCGCTATCTTGTTTATCATGGGCCGCCTAGCCTAAATTTTAGAGGGTAGAAATGAGTAGGTTTAGGAAGATATTAGGGGTAGGTTTGGTATTTGGTCTGGTATTGGCTGTTACTGTTCCAGTTTTGGCTGATAGTTATCTGTACTACATACCAATTAAGGTTACAGAGACTGGAGGGAGTTCTAAGACTGGACTTCCTATTCTGGTTGACTTTAATAACCAGACTTTGGTAAGTCTAGGTTATCTGGGGTCTTCTGGATTAGATACTAGGATGCAGGAAGCTGGGGATGATAGAGGCTATTCGGTTGTAGATAGTAAGTTAGGACTGTTGGTTCCCAGCATAACTGCTTACCAAAGTAAGGAGTTTGTTTACTATACAGGGTATAGTCCTGATAATAGTGACTTTGATATTGTAGTTGGTAGTGGAGGATATATTACAGTTTCTGACCATCCAGACTTGGACATGGTAGCTGACTTTATAGTTGAAATTAGAGGGTATTTTGATACCAGTTCTGCGGTATCTGAGAGTATAATGTACAGAGAGGACTCCTTTGTGATTTATGTTCAGGCTGAAGGAAGTATACGGGCGGCTATTCTAGGTGGTGGAGATTCAGAGGATTTAGCTATAACTGCTACAGGGATTACAAGTGGTGTTCGTAGAGTTAAGGTGGTTGCTGACGGTACAGATTTCACGATATCTGTTTATGATGAAGACGATAACTTGATTAGTAGTGCTACTGAATCTCTTGGTGCGAATAGTGTTCCTGACAGTGGAAATGCTTATTTATTTATGCAGAATGATGTTTTGCTGTATGTGGAGTTTATTAAGTTGAGAGTACCAGAGTAATGATTAAGAAGATTTTAGTAATTATACTAGCTTTAGGTCTGATAGTAGCTCTATTATTACCTACTTTGCCAGTTAGGGCTGATGAGCCTGAATCTCTTGACAAGACGTCACTAGATGAAATTATCTGGGATGAATGGGCTGCTAGTAAGGCAGCTGAACTTACATCAGAAGGTAGTGGTTTCTGGTCTAATCAGATGCCATTTATAGTAGTACTTGAAAACAACTTACTTTATGAACATCCTCTAAGATACCATGAAGGTGGTAAATACATTTCATTTGACCCTGCCGATATTCGATGGGTTACTTCTAGTAAGACTATTCTAGTCAGACCTGATTTTAGTCAACTAACTGCGGATTCAATTGGTAGCTTGCTTGATGGTAAAGTTTCCTACTCTGATGCCTTCGGTTCTAACATCAACATTGAGAATTCTGTTAGTAATACCAATTGGCGTAAAGAGGTTACAATTGAGTCTCTGTCAGCTTTGGGTGCTATTCCTTATGATGCTGAATTTCTTGAGATTGCTTTTGAGCTTCGGACTGACTTTGATATAGAAGGTTGGGATAAGAAGACGGAGCTACAATTCAATACAGCAATTAAACTGAGTGAATTAAGTCAATTGGAGTCTATTAAGACGTGGGATAATCATGTTTCACCTAAGCCTAAAGAGGGAGAGGAGCCAGAAGACCCATTTTTGCGGTGTGATGGCTTCCTTAGAGTAGTAGAAGGTAGATATTACTTGGTTAAAAGAATACCAGTTGAGTATCTGAAGCAGGCTACCTATCCCGTCATTACAGACACTGTCATCACCTTCGGTGCTGAGTATACCTTTAATGTCGGTGACACTCTTTATGTTTCCAATGCTGTCCTGGATGACACTCACTTCGTGGTAGGATATCGGGATAATGGCGGCGATGGTTATGGCCATGTCAAGATAGGAGTGGTCACAGGAGATGTTATTGCCTACGGTACTGAATACACCTTTAATACTGCTTCCACCAATTATATTTCCGTTGCTGCCTTGGATGCCACTCACTTCGTGGTGGCATATCAGGATCAGGGAGATGGTAGTTATGGCAAAGCAGTGATTGGAGTGGTCTCTTCAGGAGATGTCGTCACCTTCGGTGCTGAGTACACCTTTAGTGCCGCTTACACCGGATATGTTTCCAGTGCTGCTCTAGATGCCACTCACTTCGTGGTGGCATATAATAGTCCTGATCCTTCACGGGGCAGAGCAATAATAGGTGTGGTTACAGGAGATGCTATTGCCTACGGTGCTGAGGTTGTGTTTGAGGTCGATAACTGTTCTCGAATTTACAGTGCTGCATTAGACGCTACACACTTCGTGGTGATATATCGGGATATATCTCCTGGTGAGGGCAGGTCAAGGATAGGCGTAGTTTCTTCAGGAGATGTCATTACCTTCGGTGCTATCGCCACATTTTCGGGCAGTGACGTTGGCAATCTTTCCGTTGCTGCCTTGGATGCCACTCACTTCGTGGTAGCACGTCGACGTTCTGACTTGTCTCCTTTTAAGGGCTACGCAGTGATTGGAGTGGTCTCTTCAGGAGATGTTATCACCTACGGTTCTTCTTACGAGTTTGCGGACGATAGTTGTGGTAGTACTTCCAGTGCTAGGCTAGATGACACTCACTTCGTAGTGGGATACGGATGGGAGATTAACAGTATAGGCAAATCAAGAATTGGAGTGGTCACGGGGGATGCTATCGCCTTCGGTTCTGCTTACGGGTTTAATGCCGCTACTGTCCAGTATGTTTCCTTTGCCGCTCTGGACGCCTACCACTTCGTGGCAGCATATCAGGATTCTGGAGGTGATGATGGTGGTCAGGCCAAGATAGGGAGTATTCCTGAACCAGTAGTAGCTCCTACAGTCACTACTCAGGCAGCCTCCAATGTGCAGGCTGCTACAGCCACAGGCAACGGCAACATCACTGATACAGGCGGTGAGGACTGCGACTTAAGAGGCATCGTCTGGGATTTGGCCTCTCACGGCAATCCTGGAAATGTGTCACCAGCAGTGAGTGATTATGCAAATGACGTTGCAGAGGGTGGTAGCTTCGGAACAGGAGCTTTTACGAGGAGTTTAACAGGATTACCAACTGGCGATACTATTTATGCAAGGGCCTATGCTCATAATTCTGAGGGATATGCATATGGTGCTGAAGTCAACTTTCTGACCAAGCCAGCAGCTCCTACCAATGTATCTGCTACAGATAATACATATACAGATTTAGTTCGTATTACTTGGACAAAATCAACTGGTGCTACTGGATATAGAGTTTATGAAGGGTCAAATAATATTGGGGGTTTACTTGGCGATGTAGCGACTTATGATGATTCTGCTGCTCCTGCTGGTACTATTTCCAATGCGGGTACCGTAACTGCTTCAGATGGTGCTCAGCCAGATTATGTTATTCTTTCTTTAGCAGGGGAAGCTACTACTCAGGGAGCATCTAGAACATATAAAGTGGTGGCTGTAAATGGAACTGGGAATAGTGATGATAGTTCTACTGATACAGGGTATCGTGGAGTAGCAGCTATTACATATCAATGGCAAATGTCTGATGCTGATAGTGATGCTGGTTATAATACTAATGTAGGTACTACAGATCCTCGTAATGCAACTGAAGCTATAGCTGGTATAGTAACTCCAGGAACAGGTTCTGCTTCTGATGGAGCTTCGGAAGACCATGTTGTTTTGAGTTTAGCTGGAGAGTCAGTAGCTGAGGGAGCAGGTAGGTATTTTCAATGTGTGGTAAGTGCAACTGGTGCTTCAAATTCCCCACAAATATCTAATAGTGATAGAGGATATAGAACAACTGGCTCTTTAAATTATCAATGGCAACGGAGTGCAGGAGATAGTAATGGGTCTTTTGGTGCTATAGGAGGTGCTACTACAGATCCTTATAATGATACAGGTGCACCTGCTGATGGGAGTGGTAGATGGTATTATGCTGAAGTAGGTGCTTCTGGGACCACAACACAATACTCTACCCATGATAGAGGATATAGATTAGGTCCTCCATCTGTGACAACTAATGCAGCTAGTTCTGTTGAGGAAACTACAGGTATTTTAAATGGTGAAATAACTGCTACTGGTCATATAAATGCTATAACTAGAGGTTTTGAATGGGATACTGACTCTGGTGCTCCTTATGCAAATGATTGGCATGCAGATGGTGACTTTGGTGTTGATAGTTTTACTCGTGCCTTAATCTCCCTTACTGAGGGTGAATTGTACTACTATAGAGTCTATGCTACAAATTCGGTTGGTACAACCTATGGTAGTGAAGTGACATTTTTAACGAAGCCTGATGGACCGAATACTTTTGTTGCTACTGTTGCTAGTGGCACACAGATTGACTTTACTTGGGTAAAGGGAACTGGAGCACAGAAAACATATATCAGAGGAAAGGATGGAAGTTATCCTGATGATAGATCTGATGGGTATTTAGTTTATAATGATACTGGTACTGCTGCTTCTGATAGTGGATTAACTGGTGAACATACTTATTATTATAAGGCTTGGAGTTATGCAACGGAGGGTGCGAAGGAGCAATATTCAGATTTATATGGGTCTGCCTTTGCGTTACCTCCTTCTAACCTGGTATTGTGGATTCAGCCTGTTACTATCATAAATGGAACCACTTTACCTGATAGGGCAGGTACAGCCCAGGATGGAACTATTACTTATGGAGGAAGGTTCTCTGACTCTGGGACTACTACTACTCTGGTTGATAGTGAGTTGACTCAGGCTGATGACTATTGGAATGGCTATACTTTAAAGATTAAGGAAACAACCGATGGGAATGCCCCTGAGGGTGAGAGTTCTACTATTACTGATTTCACGGCTGCAACCCTAGGAGGTACTGCTGATAGTGGTAGTACAACTACTATAGTAGATGCTACACTAACCCAGTCTACTGCATATTGGGCAGGAGTGACTGTAACAATTGTTACTACTACTGATGGAGAAGCTCCTCAGGGAGAAAGTAAGACAGTTACTACCTGGGATTTGCCTACTAATACCTTGACCTTTCCAGCAATGACTGCTGCAGTAGAGGCTGATGATACCTACTCTTTAACTGCTGCTGATACTCTCTGGTTTAGTGCTTTAACTGTAGCACCGGAAAGTGGAGATAGGTATGAGATTTGGGATGGACAAGTTATCCTTTGGGCAGACTTTCCTGAAGGGATAACAGTTGAGATTGGATCCTTGACTGCCTATACTGATCCGGTGTCTAGTGCTACTGGTTTAGATGCGCCTGAGGTGGCTAGAACCCCTCAGGAACCAGGGGGGTTGTGGGGAGGAAGTGCGAGTGTGGATTTACCTTTGTATCCTCTGTTTAGTAGGGTTGCAGATGACCTAGGTTGGACTCCAGATGTCTTGTATGTAACTGCTTCCTTTATTGTTGCTATAGGTATGGGACTTGCTCTTCTGATTACGACCGGGAGTGTCTTGGGAGCAGTTGCAGGGGTGGGGGTAGGAATGGTAGGGGGAATGGCTATTGGGGTATTACCGGTGTGGATTTTAGTTGTTTATCTAATTCTGGCAGGGACCTGGCTATATACCAGTCGTAGTATGTAACAGGGTAGATAAGATGGAGGGGGATTATTTGATATGCTAGCTCCAAAGGCCGTTGCTGCTATGGTGTTTATCTGGGTTGTCGCAGCCTTACTAGGTGGACTTTACGAGATGTCTTGGGTGGGTAGTACCGAGCAGACACTACTTAACAAGGTTCTGTTTTATAATATAGTGACTACTGAGGGTACCTGGGGTGTAACTGAGTTGGTGGGGGGTCCCTTAGACTATATGGAGGCAGTTTGGAAGCTGGCTACATTCCAGTTTACCTTTATATCTGGAGAATGGGAACTGGTCAGGTGGATTATTTTTGCTCCTTTAACTGCTTATTTGGTTTTCGGGCTTGTAATGACAGTGATTGGTATTCTTCGAGGAACAATTGGAAGTGGTGCCTAATATCTGAGGATAGTCTAGATGTTAGGAGATAGTTAAAAAAGGGAGGTTGCTGTGAATGCTTTACTGTTAGTCTTTTTAATTGTTGCTCTAGTTGTCCTATTAGTACCTCCTCTGTTTAGGATGGTAGTAAAGGGAAAGATCTACTGTCTGTTTATAGAGGATGACGGATATGTGAAGGGGGCACTTAAGACTCCTACCCACAATAATGAGTATATTGAGGATGAGTGGGGGGCTTATGATATCGTTCCAGATAGAGTAGGCTTGACAATCTATCCTAAAGGTCTACCAGCGTTTTTCCAGTCTATAGTTCCCTGCCTAATCTACAGGAGAAATGATCCAATTCCTGTTATAATAAATAATCCAACTACTAAGAATATGTCTCCTATAGAGCTGAAAGTTGGATTGGAACCTCACTTCATTAGAAATTTGGTTTCGCAAGCTAGGGAGGGTGGAAGAGAGTCTAAGTTACAGAAGATGATGCCTTTACTAACGATAGCTTCTATAGGTTTGGTTCTGGTTATGATATTTGTTGTTTTAGCAAAAGTAGGGGCTTTAGAAACTGCTGGTAAGTTGGTACCATGAAGAAGAGACTGATAATGGTGGGTCTAGTAGTAGTACTGGTTCTGGTAGTGGGGGCTATAGGCTGTGATGCAGTAGATACTGATATTAAACCCTATGCTGACGATACCTACGATATTGGTTCGGATGACTATAGGTTCCGGGATATCTTTATTTCTGGAAGTTTAGATAGAGAGAAGTCAGATGGTACTGGTGGCTACTGGCACGAGTACAACGTTGGTACCATCTCTGCGGCTCACGGAGCCTCTGGTGCTTCGCTAATCGTTCCTAACGTGTCTACGTTGGGTGGATGGAGGCTTGATGGCATAGCCGAGGTTTTGTACTGGACTACTCACGTTGAGGGTGATTGGGACCAAGTCTCGAACGCCATAGTTGAAGTAACCTTTGAAGTGAATGTAGATAATACTGGCGGTGCTGATGCTGATACCGTACAGTTTCAGTTGGAGTGCTGGCATAAGATAAAAGGCGAGCTGACCAACATTGTGCATTCTCATGCCGGTAGTACTACTGTAGGGAAGTCGGATCAGCATGAACTTTTTGTTCAGACCATCAATATTGGGACTACAAGGGTAGATGAAACGATATCACATAGACTAAACTTAAACACTATTTTCAGTGAGGTTGATAACGTAATAGTAAACTACATAGAGTTCAAGTACCGAACAAGACATCCAGCAGCGGAGGTGGACTAGTGAGAACTTCTAGAAGGATTGCTAAGAAGGTAGGGGATAGGTTGGGGATCAACTGGTCTAAGGTTAGTTTGTCTCAGTTTGCAAAGGGAATGAATGTGGAGAAGGAGCATAGAAATATAACCAAAGGAAATTTAGTTATGACGGGCAGGATAGCCTTGGTCCATTTAAAAGAGCTTCCAGATTATTACACCAGACTAGCTAGGATGGAGAGGGAGAGATAAGAAGGGTTATTATGAGTATGACTACCTGGTTTGCGATTGTAGCAGGGCTTGCCTTCTTACTAACCTACCTGGCTAGATACACCCACGATGTCCTACTTAGGCTGGGGGCTGCCTTATGTTGGTTAGCCTTACTCGTCTATTTACTTATCGGAGGGGATACTAGTCTAGACATATCTGATCCATGGATCCAGGTTCTAGCTTTTGCTCTTCTGGTGATGATTATTGTACCTTTAACATGGCAGATGAAGTCTGATATCAAGCATGAAGCTCAGGTAAGATTTGGTCCTAAAGGCCCTGGAGGATACCCAGGTGCAAGTTCTGAATCCTGGACGGAATGGGGACCAAAACGGAGAAAGAAGGGACCACCTACTACAGCAGAGAGACAGTTAGAATATAGGAGAAGACTAAAAGGAGGTAAATAATGCCAGAAAGTGAGTCACTACTTGACCAGATTATAGCATCTGGTGGGGCAGACGGTGCAGGTTTCCTACAGATTTTAAGTGATGGGAGGTTGGAGAAGTTACTAATTCATAGTGAGCTACCTCCTCCTGCAGTTATAGACTTTGGGACTTTTATGATGATTGCGGATAGATTCCAGAGTAAGGTTCTGAAGAATTGGGCCAGGAGGTTTTTACAGGCCCAGGTTATTAAGGATAGGAAGAGAGCCCTGGAACTGGTTGAACTATACCAGGCTGCAAGGTCCAGACAGCTGGAAGAGGATTAGATTATGCTAGTAACATTGGAGGGGCGCATGGGTAGTGGGAAGAGCCTATCTGCTGTTGCCTTGGCCTATACTGAGTTTATTAAGAGAGAGATTTTGATATCTGCTCTTGAGTTCGTCATGAAGGGTACTGAGTGGAGTAAGGCAATACTCAGTTTGGTTGAGTCTTATAAGATTAGTGAAAGGGTTGCAGAGGGCAGCCTCCAGGAAGCTTTGAGTATATATGAGGTAGAGGGAGAGGAAGCTTATAGAGGCCGAAAGAAAGTTGTCTGTAATACCCACTTGAACTTTCCCTATACCCATTTGGATCCTAAGTACTTTCTGGAACATTTAGAGGACGAGGAAATGGAGGATTGTATCCTTATCTATGACGAACCTGCTCAGGCTGGTCTAGATAGTAGATCAACCGCAACCAAGTACAATAAACTGATGTCTTACTTTATGGGGCAGTCCCGGAAGAGAGGAGTTGATGTGTACTTCTGTCTTCTTCATATAGATATGATTGAGAAGAGGATTCGGAGATGGATTGATATCAGGGGGACTTGTAGGTTTAATAAGGGGCCTATAGAGAAGGATAAGCCTATACCTAAGAGGCAGTATAACTGGGCAACTATTAGGCTAAGAGATATGAGGAACGGGAATGGAAGAAGGATTAGGATCTATGGACCTGCCTTTTGGGGTTTGTATGACACTATGGAGAGACTTCCATTTTTACCCAAACAAGTCGCTGTTGAGCTTTAGAGGAGGAAGGAATGAAAGACGGAATTTGGAGATTGACTACCCTCGGGCGAAAGAGGTCGGGTAGTATCTATAAGTCTGAGGCTGGTGACGGTATAACAGGCTATCTTAGGGAGAACAAGACTGCCTCTGTTGAAGAGCTAGGTAGTGTTACCGGGAAGCCTACTACTGAGGTCAGAGCTCAGCTAAGGCAGTTGGAAAGACAGGGTCTTGTAGAGCTGATAGGCAGTGGATAGGTGGGACTTTTTAATCCAGAAGATAGGAAGTTTTATTGTGAGTGTGGTTGCGAGACTCAAGTACCCTTCTATAGTAGGTTTGCTCCTGGACACAATAATAAAATGCCTGAAGCTAGGGCAAGATTGGCTAAGGGGATGGCAGAGATGGCAAGGGGACCCTGGACTCCTGAGAGGAGGCAGAAGTTGAGTGAAACCGTTAGGAGGAACTTGGGTTTACTTTCCCCTGAGGAGTCTGAGGAAAGGTTGAGGAATAGTTTCCACTCCAGGACTGCCAGAGAGACTGCTCTAAAGACTTTTAGATCTCCTAGATACCAGGTGAAGCAGGGTAGAATGCTGAAGTTGTATTGGGAATCACTTTCTTCTGGGGAGAAGGCCTATCTGATTAGGAACAATCCTTGGTTTCGTTCTAAGGAGTCTTTACAGATTCCGAACGAAACCGAGAAGCAGTTGTGGAAATTTTTGGACCAGGCTTATCCTGGCATTTTTACTCCTGACTGGATAGAGAGAGTTGATATAGGTGGGAAACACCCAGATTTTTGGACTAAGAATGGATACGGGCTGGTAGTTGAATCTAATGGAAATTACTGGCATAGTCCAGAGTACTTTGACAGGCTTACAGAGGAAGAGCAAGTCGCTCATTATGAGAAAGAAGGCTATAGTTGTATAGTGGTTTGGGCCGATTCTCCTGAGGATATAATTTTCGAGTGGCCTAATCTTGCTAAAAGGCTTAAAGCCAGTTTGGGAGGTGGGAATGGGATTTAGATCTAAACCAAGCCTTGAACAACTTGAGGAAAGGAAGGAGTATCTTACCGTTGAAAATGAGGTGGTTTCGGGAGAGGTAGAGATTGCTGAGAAAGAGGCTATCATTAAGGAGCTTAAGAAGAAGTATGGGTCTAGCTGGAAGAATCTTCTGGGATTAAAAGGGCGACTGAATATCCAGACCTTAAGGTCGGTTTTGGCAGGTCCTAGGAAGGGGTTACAGTCTATGGCTGGTACAACTTATAATCCAGGTCTTAGCCCCTTACCGGGTAGGAGTCTGAGAAGGTAGAGAATGGATTTTATCCAGTGTAGGCTTCGTGGCAGATACTTCCAGCAGATGACTCACTCTCACCGCTGAGTGGCCTGATTTGGCCGAGAAGATCAAAGTAAGTTTAGGGAGGTAGGTAGTAATGGCTTTAGATGCAAGTTTGGAACAGAGATTTAGTGCGGTTCCAGTCCATTCTCCTCAGACTTATCAGCGCCTAAGCTTAGATCCTCGTCTGGCGAAGAAGTTTTTGAGGAGTGGGACTCTGTTGCCTGAGGAGAGACAGACTCTCCAGACTTATATAGTGCAGAGTAAGTGGATCCCTACAGAACGGGCTGTCTATTCTGCTGTTGTTGACCAGTTTTCGACAGTGCAGGAAATAGAGACGGTGACTGGACTTCCAAAGGCAGAGGTAGAGAAGGTTATAGGTAAGTTGGAAAGAAAAGGAGTGTTACGGAGAGTAAAGAGTGACTAGTGTCGTTGTATCTGTCTTTGAAGACTTCGGAGGGATAGTTTAGTATGGGAGTTACCTGCAGACTTTGTGCGGAGGATACTAACTTAATTACTCTTTGTAAGAGTTGCAATGCCAGTGTGAATGGTAATGACAGGGGATACTGGATAGACTTCTTCAAAGCTAAGGTGGAGGAGATATATAGTGCAGCAATCTTGTAAGGTGGGGGCCAGCATCATTATTCCGACCTTAAATGAGGTGGAAAACCTTAAGGAGTTACTACCTGGTTTGTTTAGACCTGACCGGGAAGTAATTGTCTGTGACAATGGCTCAGCAGATGGAACAGTTAGGTTGGTCGAGGATGCAATGGCTAGCTTTAATGTTAGGATATCCAAGGGAACCGGAAGCGTAGTCGATGCTGTCTTGAGAGGAATTAAGGAAGCTAGGTGCGATAAGATTATAGTTATGGATGGGGATGGTTCACATACTCCAGAAGTAGTTAGTAGGATGGTGGATAGTCTGGATAAGTGTGATATCGTGATTGGAAGCAGATTTATTAAGGGTGGTGGAAGTAGGGATACTCTCAAGAATAGATTTATCAGTAAGGGTTTCAATCTCTTGGCCTTCTTTCTAGCTCCCAGAATCAAGGACAGGGCAAGTGGTTTTTGGGGACTTAGAAGAAACTTAGTGGATACTCCTATTAGATGTACTACTAAGCCAATGTTGGAATATTTAGTGAGGTCTTCCCATAATTCTGTTAGGGAAGTCCCTTACATCTTCCTTCCTAGGATAAGTGGGGAGTCAAAGATAGGAAGAAGCCCTACTACTGTACTAAAAGAACTGTATAGTTTAGTCTTACTCTATATCTACAAATTCCAGAAGCCTATAAAGTTTTGCATAGTGGGGGGTTCAGGAGTTGGAATCAATCTTGGAATTCTCTTGTTTCTTACAGAAGTATTCCATGTTTGGTATTTCTTTAGTGCTGTAGTAGCAATCTTTATTGTGGCGGTCTGGAATTATATCTTCCATAACTTCTGGACATTTAAGAATAAGAAGTTACTATAATTCTATTGAAGGCAGGCTAAAAGGAGGTTGCAGAATATGTTTACTATGGGAACCCAGTTTGATATTACTGAAGAAGGGACAGATTCTCTTCAGGAATACAGAGAGTCAGATCTTTCTGGTCTATCTAGTGAGACTAGGAATGGATATATGGTTCTGACTATCTTGGATTTGGAGGGGCTTATGGACTACCAAGGTCTATTAGAGGCTATGCCTAGGCGAGCTAGTCCTTCTGATGTCAGTGATGTTCTTGAGGGTTTGGTAAGAAAGGGATGGATTACAGAGGAGTAGGAGAGAAGGGAGTTAGGGGGTAACTTAAATGAGGGCCAGAGAGTTTGTAGAAAGTCTTGCAGAAAAGTATGGATTGGAGGCAGTTAAGAGTTGGGATTCGGATATGGATATCATGCTACCTGAAGGGAAGGTCCCTACTGGACTTCTGGGTGAGCTAAAGAGGTTAGGCTTTAAGTGTACTTTCCATCCTGAGGATAGTGATAATCCTACTGAAGTCCATATCCATGCTCCTCATAGGAAGGAAAAGAGTTGGTCTGACAGAGGTTGGGATTGGGAACTAGAAGGGACTGAGTCTGG
>SDBT01009287.1_pt1 | contig 15986 bp, 28 predicted proteins | sample 2277101 | NCBI WGS metagenome assembly SDBT01 (sample SAMN10404973, study PRJNA504765) | marine sediment metagenome | isolation source: marine sediment core GS10_PC15, 103 cmbsf | place: Arctic Ocean: Southern Knipovich Ridge | collected 2010 | reverse complement strand
TTAAATTCTTTTTAGACCTATATTGAGCATATTCTAAATACTTATACATTTCCATTGCATCTGATAAACTTAAATCATATTCAGCTCTTAAAAATCTAATTAATGATATTGCGTCTTTCATTTTAACCACCTTGCTCCATAAAAAATCATGAAGTTAGCTAGTGCAATACATAGATTGACTGCTGCTTGATGATATTTTTTTACAAATAAACATAATATCCCAGATACTAGAAATACGATGATTGCTAATGGTTGTATTGAGTTAAGTATTTTATGTATCATTTCTTCCTCTTCTTTCTATATCCAAGTCTCCATAAAAATCTAGATAATCTCATAGTAGTACTTTCACCATTTTTATCATGTAAATAATTATTTGGTATACCTTCTGCATGTAATGCTTCATGCAAACAAGTATCTAATTCTTCTAAGCCTCCACTTAAAACAATAATAATATCTTTAGTGCTATCTTTCCATGTATAGTTTACTGGTTTTTTATTCTCTATTGCACTTGGAATATCAGTTAATCCATATAATTTATCTGTAAACTCTATTCTATATCTACCTAGTCTAAATGTATGTGTTTTAATCTTTTTCATTTACTCTCCATTACTTTATCACAAGTTAAGCAATGTTTTTTCTTACCCATAAAATGTCCTGGAGCCCACATATAATCAAGCCAATCTGATATTCTTTCGTGTTTACAACTAGTTTGCAGTTCTTCTATTTCTTTTTTATGTCTATCTCTCATCTGTTTTATATTTTCTTCTTCAAAGTTAATATCTTCATAGTCTTCTGGATAAACTGATTTTATAGCAAACTTAGCTTTCATGCTGGATATTCCTTTAATTAAAACACTCATTTATTTCTCCTATTTAATATATTTAATATAGGTATCTTTCTTTTCCATTCTCTACTAGCTTGATAATGTTTAATCACAGGGTCACATTTAATTAAACTTGGTAAGCCATTAGGTCTAGTAGTAATATAAATATATTCAATTGGCAGTTCATAGATTTTTATAGGATATTTTCCTATTATATTTTGTAATATTTTTTGTTCCCATATATTAGAAGTAACGTCTGCATTAGATTTATCATACCATTCTTGACATAAATCTTTAACTACTTGTCTATTTCTAAAATACATAGTGCCTGTAAGTAATTCTTTTGTATCACTATCATGACCATACCACTTTCTCCAAGAGAGATTATGTAAAGCTATATCATATTCTTTTGGAATAATATCAAATAATATAGGGTATTTTTCTATAGTAGCATCTGCATCTATCCACACTACATCTCTTTTTAAATTATTTAATGCATCCAAAATAAATTTTGGTTTGTATGCTGTGTTTCTATACCAATTATGTAAATTTGGAACAGTGGCAAAATATGTTTTTAATTTAAAATTTTTACATGATTTTTCTAATTGTCTTTCTAAGATAGATACATAAGGAGTATCTACTGTTGCAAAGCAAATTATACTATAATTATTTTTCTTTGACATAAGTTCCTTTGTTAATAGAATCCCAAACTTGTATTCCTCTTTTTAAATAAATACTAATTAGTTTATTTTCTATTCTTCTTCTTATTTTATACCTATCAAAATCTTCACCTTCTAATCTTTTACTACCTTGTAAGTCATTAAATAAATCTTTCATTTTCTCCTTATCGGCAAACTACTAGGAATAATTCCTATTATTTTACCTTTACCTTTACATTCTATACAAATTTTATTTTCAATCTTACCATCTCCATCACATTCAGGACACATTATTTTAATTTTTTTCATTATTAATTCTCCTAAAAAATTCTGGATAATCTATCTTTGGGAATTGATAGAGATTACTATTTGGACTTACATTTATTATCTCACAATCTTCTTTCTTATATATATCAAAATCTTTTATATGTTTATTAGGTTTATCATTTGCTTCTAAATATATATTTGGTTTACCTGCTCCTAATGATTTGATATTTAGATTTTTAATTTTATCTTGATAGTAATGGGTTTTAAAATTGTCAATAGAATCATTACCCCAATCATATCCTAATAAATATATTAAATCATAACCTCTAACTACAGCTACAGATAAAGCAAAAGTACCTACTAAGCCATGTAAACCTATAAACATATGACTAACTTCTTTCATTTTAGTTTTATAGAATTCTCTCTGTTTGCATCCATCATATTGAGTAATAGCACGACCTAAAAATCCATACTTAGGATGTCTTTTACATATCATTTCTACACCTTTTTGTTGAATTTCTTGTAGTTTTGCTATTTGATGTTTAAAAAATCCATAATCTACCCATAGTTGTTTAGAAGGAAGATAAGGCATTGTTAAAAAAGCTGAATTTAAAGACCATATTTCAATACTACTTTCTTTAATTTTAGACCATAAGCCTTGTTCTATTCCTTCAGTGATACTACATCCTGCTCCTACTAATATTACTTTTTTATTCATATTTTATTTTTATGGGAATAAAGATAATATACCAATAAGAAATACGACTATTACTAAAACAATTACTATAGCTGCAAATGGAATCCATAAAGGACATAGCACCCATAGCCAAGCCCAATTAATCACTCCGAATAATTTTAATACTATAAATACTATTGTCAGAAATATAGAACCCATTATATTCATTTTTTTCTCCTTATTATAATCTAATTATATTTATTCCGTCAGGTACATTATCTACTCTATGCAACATGCATATAAGTTGAAAGGGTAATGTTTTAAATAACTCTAATACATAATTTAAATTTTCTGAATCTAAACTACTAAATCCTTCATCAGCTACTATTAAACCTTCTTCTCCTTTCTCAAGTAGTAATGCTATTTGGAAGGCAATAGTAATTATTAATTTTTGTCCAGATGATAAATCTTTGTAAGTATATTCTTTATTATCTTTAGTAAGTGATATATCTAAAGTTCCCTTGCTACTTATTATAAAATTTATATAAAATCCTATTCTATTTATTATATTATTAATGATAGGCTCTAATACTTTAATCCATTCGGTAATATAATAAGATGTAAACTTATCTAATTCTTCTATAGCTTTTTTTAATATTAAAATATCTTTATTTGTCCACTTATATTCTTTTTGTTTGATTCTAGTTTCTAATTTAAGTCTAAGATTAGATAGTTTTGCTTTATCTTTAATTATATCATTCTTTAAATTATTAAGATAATTATATAAATCTTTACTATCTTTTACTTTAGGCAGTAAATTTATAATAGCTTCATTTAATTCTTTTAATTCAGTATTTATATCATTGAGCATAGCCACTTTCAAATTTTTATCCATTAATCTTTTACAAGTTGGACATTTTGAATCTTTCATTATATTTTCTTTAGCTGTCCTACAAGAATGTCTTGACTGTTCTTTTTTACTTTCTTTAATTGATACTTCTCTATGTTCTTGTAGAGCATTTCTAATATCTCCATCTAAACTATATATTCTTTCTGTAATATCTAATATTGCAATATTAAGAATATTTAATCTTTTTTCTGAAGGAAAATATTTATAAACTATGCTATCTTTATTATATATTTCTCTTTCTCTTTTTTTAGCTTGTAGATTAACTCTTATCTTATTAAAATAATCTTGATGAAATTTTAATAGTGTTTTAGTTAGTGCTGTTTTGCCTGCCTCTAGTATATTAATACCTTGAGTTAAATCTAACATTCTAAACTTTCTAAAATAGTCTATATCTTTAAATGTTTTATTAAGATGTTTTTGTGTTTCTCTATTGTTAGCAAACTCTAATCCTTCAATGGTTAATTTAGTAGGACATTCTCTAGTGATAGTCATATTATCAAATACTATATCAACACTACATTTCTTTTTGCCTTTAGTAACTAACTTATCTAGAGATTGGTCATTATATCCATGTAGAGCAAATAGTAAAGAGTCTTTCCCTAAGGTAGTTTTCCCCTTACCATTTGCTCCATCTATAAGATTAAGCTTCTCAAAATAAAATGTATTTTTACCTGAAAAGCATTTAAAATCATTTAATATTATTTTCTTTAAATTCACTGACCAGCTCCTTCTTTACTTCTTCATCTTCAATGTTATTAATTTCATGTTCCCAAATAATTAAAGTATCATAACCATATTTTTTGTAAGTTTTTAATCTTTGTTTATCGTTTTCCCATATATCTTTAGCTTTTTTATTTCTACAAATAATATCATTAGCTTTATATTTATTAGGATTAGCATGCCAATGTTCTCCAAAAATTTCTATAATTTTCTTTCCATTAACATTAATAAAATCAGGATTAAATCTTTCAATCCAAAATTTACCATCTCCAACATATTTATATTTTTTAGATAAAATTTTGGATATTTTTAATTCTAATTTATTAGGAAATTTCAAAAAGTTACTCATTTTTTCTCTTAATTTAGAATTAGCCTGTTTCCAAATTATTTTACTAGCACAACTTCTACATCTAATCGCATAAACTCCTTTTACATAATTATTACAATCTTTACATTTATTTTTCATTAAGGTTCTTCCATCAATATAAGCATTACCTATTTTATTTTTCATTTTTATACCTAGATATTTTCCATGACATTTTATACATCTTTTACTATTATAATGAGTTAATTGTTTTTTGCAGTTTATACAATAGGAAATAGTATATTTTCTAACTCCTTCACCTATTCTTTTTTTGTGAATAGTAGTTAATTTTTTTCTTTTATATATTCCTATCGACATTTATAAATTCTCCTTTCAAAATTGATTGAATATCTTTATCCTCAATATTTTTAAGCCAACTACTAATTAATGATTGCAGATTGCCTCCACTTTTTTTAGTAGTTGTGGTAGATTGGGAAAAATCTAATTTAATTTTAAACTGATAAAATCTATCCTTTTTTATTAAATTAATCTCTTTTTTAAACTGTTCAAAACTTTCAAATTTTAATCTTACTTTAGTTTTAGAATCTACTTTATCTAATTCTTTAACTGATTTAACTTCTAACATAGGGATAGGAGATTTTAATTCTATAAGTTTTAATTTATCTGCAAGCTTAACAATATATTTTCTTTTATGGTCTAACTCATTGAAACTATTAAAGATACAACTTCCTAAGTGATAGATTGTAGTTGATATTTGCTGAAATTTATGTTGATGTCCAAGTAAAACTAATCTATATTTTTCTAAGTCTTTAGTAGAAACAAAATAATCTGGATGAGAATGTTCTCTACCATAAAACATTTCAGATTTTTCTGTTTCTTTATGTGCAAAATAAGTATTTTCCCATATCAAATCATTTTCTACTATTACATCTAGATATTTAAGGTATTCAACACTACTTAATTTTTCAGTAACAGAAACTCTAGGATGATTACCACGAAGAACAACAAAATTTCTATCTGTAGTAAACTTTACTGCCCACTTAGTTCCAAATTCAATTTCTCTAGCTGTAGGTCTATTATTATGGTAGTAATCTCCTAGACAAACAATATCTTCATATTTGTCATTTTTAAGGAATATAATTTCAGAAAATATATCCTCAAGTTCATCTATATTTTTCTCCTCTATGTGAGGGTCTCCAAATATTATCATTTAATTTTTACCTTCTGTTTACAGGCAACTACTATTACTTTAATAGATTGTTTACATGTTCTCCCACAATTTATACAAACCTTATTTACTTTCTGGCTTATCTTTTTTTTCTTCATCTTTTTTTAGTTCCTCTAAAATTTTAACAGCTCCTTGAATTTCTAATAATCTACTAGTATAAATGTTTAATATATCTTGAGCTTGATTTCTTTTAGCAATTACGCTTTTATTTTCAGCTAGTAACGCTTCCATTTTTTTCTGTATTTCCATTTTTTCTCCTTTTCTTTATTTTTTTCTTTCTACACTTTAAACATTTACAAGTAGGTAGGCATATTCCAACTACCCAATGAGCCCTACTTTTATATCCCATTTAGATACTTGCTTTACTTTTTGGCGAGAAATCACTTGTTCTTTTCCATAATGCTTCAGTTGATTCTACATCTTCAATGTTATGTGTAAGAACATGATTTAACGCTTTCTTATCTCCTTTTGCTGCATTATACCATAATTGAAAATTAAACTGGTGGTCTTTAGCAGATATACCAAAGAATTTACACGCATTACCTAAACTTCTAGACTTTAAAGAGAATTTCTTTTTCAAAAGAAAGTAAGTATCTTGATGATAAATCTCTTTATAAATAGGAAAATCCATATTATAATATACTGCTCTAGTTCTTAAAAATGGCATGTCAAAGAAGGTAGAGTAATGTCCTATAACTTTAGTAAATCCTTGCAAATCTTTTATTACATCTGTCATTAGCCTTTCATCATTATCTTTATCTAATTTACATTCGCTAGATGTGATTACATTCTTAATAATTTTACCATTTAATTCTTTGATGCAGTAGCTCATCATGAATCCCATATCTGCTTTAAAGGCAAAAGTAAAAGTCTCTATATCTATAAACCCTATCTTTTCTTTAAAGACTTTCTTTTTTCCATCTTCAGTCCTAAACACTATATCATCTTTATAAGCACATGTAGGATGTGCTAAATAAGAATGACTATGTTTCTTACATGTCATTTTAGATAGATTAATAATATCATGAAACGATAAGCCTTTAATTAGTTTATGAGTTTCAGTACTTTCTTTCTTAGCTCTTTTCATATAACTCCTTATTTCTTTGGGATAACATTACCATTTTTTAGATACCTTGCAGATTTTTCTCCAAAATAAAATGCTAGTAAAGCAATGTCAACAGTTTTTAATAATTCTGGAACTTTCTTTTCTTCGTATATCAAAATAACTGTCAAGCCAAAAAATAGAAAAGTATATAAAGCTCTAGGTTTTAGTAAACGATGTATAGTTAAAGTTAATCTATACAAAGTATTCTCTAGTAGTTTGTCTAGTAACTCATATCCATTCATATTAGGCTTTCCCATTTTTGTATAGCTGATATACTATTTCAATACTTAGATTTAATATACTATCTGGAATCTTTATTCCATTAGCTTGCATAAAATCTGTTATCTTTTGAAATACTGCTGCCTTTGCGGCATCATTTTCTAAATTTGTACCAGATACTTCTGCTATTATTTCTTTTAATTTTTTATAAATTGGTAATATATAAACTTTAATAAAATTAATTAGCCAAGTTAATTTTCTCCATACTTTACTAAAAATATTAAATATCCACATTTTCATTCCTCCTATATTTTTTTAAAGGTGACAATTCTCATCACTACATTTTTGTTTAGGTGGACTTTTTCTTTTTAATACTCCACCTTTACTTCCGTCTCTAAAGATAGTTATCCCTTTACACCCCATACGCCAAGCCTCCATATAAATATGCTTTACATCTTCAACGCTTGCATTGTTAGGTAGATTAATAGTTTTGCTAATACTACCATCTAACCATTCTTGCCATTTGGCTTGAACTTTCAAATGCCATTCAGGTAATATATCATGTGCAGTTCTAGCATATTTAGATTTATATAATTCTCTAGTTTCTCTAATAACACCGACTGTTAAATGTCTTTCAAAATCTATATCAAATATAGGTTCTATTCCACTACTACAATCTGCTAAGATACTTAGTGAACCTGTTGGAGCTATAATTCTTTTCCAAAAACAACCTTTAGCTAGTTTATCAGTAACTTCTTTATATACTAATCCTATTTGGTCAATTAAATCTAAACATTCTTGACTATCATATTTAATACTAAGTTTGATTAAACAATCAGCAAATCCCATTATGCCTACACCAATTGGGTCTAACTCTTTCATTATTTTAGTAATTTCATTTAAAGGGTAGTGGGATATAGCATTATTGTTTCTTAATGCTCTTACTGCTATCTCTAAGTATTTTGCAAACAAATCAAAATCAAACTTATTATATTTAACAAGCTTACTAATATTAATACTGCCAAGACAACATGCACCATATGGTGGTAATGGAACTTCTCCGCAGTTGGAAATTACTATCCCATTAGCTATAAAATTATGAGTATATTCAACTGTTAAATCATAAACATCTTCTTCTTTATTTACAAATGTTACAGACGAAACTCTCCAATTTATTCCAGTTTTTCTTCCAGTAGAACGGTTAGGTTTTTTAGGTCTATTGGTTTTACCTTTTAAAAATTTTCCTTTAGAATCTCTTCCTATATGATAATTTTCATGTCCTAAATTACTTACTCTTGAATGTTCTCCATGTTCTAGTACTTCTAAATTAGATTTAACATTATTCAGAGTATTCTCATCTTTATGATGTACATTCTTTCCCTTAATATCATAATAGTGAGAAGCAATGAAACGTGATTCACTGACATTATCAGAATTAGTTAATCCAACTGAACAATAATTTTCATTTCTCATCCTTCTATTTAATCCAACTATTTTATCATTTTTTGTTAAATACCTTGCTGCTATCATACCTCTATTTCTAGTATAAATTTCGTGTTCAGGAGTACAGGTTAATTCTCCTCTACCAGTATTAATTTTAATTAATTTAATTACTCTTTTAGTTTTAACTATATTATAAGCTTTTCTGATACATAACTTTCCTGAACTGTCCATAGTATAAACGTCAATTTCTTTACCTACTAATTTCTTAATAGGTATTTCACCTTCAACAGTTTGTACTAAAGTATCACCTGTAACACAAGGATTTGTAGCTTTAATTTTTAATTTAGGGAATAACTTATTGTCTTTATTAATTCTATCATAAAATAAAAACCCAGGATCTCCACTCATCCAAGCACAATTACATATAATATCAAATATAGTTTTTGCATTTAATATATTATAAGTAGAGTTGTCTTGCGGGTTTTTTAATTCTATTTTGTTATTGACTTCAACATCTTTCATAAATTTATCACTTACCATAACTGAAATATTAAAGTTTGTTAGGTCACCTTTTAACTTACTTTGTATAAACTCCATTACTTCTGCGTGTTCAAAATTAAGAACACCCATTAAGGCACCACGTCTAAAGCCACCTTGCTTAACTACTTCAGTAGCTGTATCAAATAATTTCATAAAAGATACTACCCCACTACTTGTACCTCCTGTACCTAACATTGCATCTTTAGGTCTTAACTTACTAAAATTTATACCTACTCCTCCACCATTTTTAAAGATAATAATCATATCTCTAAGAGCATCGCTGATACTTTCCATAGTATCTTCTACAGGTAAAACGAAACAATTATGGATAAATATTCCATTAGCAGCAAAATTATGATATTTTTCTACAGATAAATCATAAACATCTTCTTTACCTATATATTTAACAGAAATAACTGAATGATTATGACTAGAATATTCCTTCTCTAAAGTTTTTTTCTGTTTCCATCTTTTACCTAAAGCTCTTTCATTATTAATCATTAATTTAGAAATCTTTTCACATGATTCTTTATCAAACATAGGATTGTTTATTTTCATATGATTAGACCTATGTTTAAAGTGATTTATTTTTTCTAAATTTTTAGGTCTATCGTCTAAAGAATTTCCGTTTTTGTGATGAATATCATCTATAGTGCTATCTACTTCCCCAAAAATATTTTTATATACAAACCAACTTGCTTTAGTAAATCCTTCGTCAATTTTATCATATATCATTAGTCGATTCTGTCTAAAATAATGATTAAAAGGCATTATAGAATCGTTAATGTTCAGTTCATCTACTCTTCTATAACTTCCGTCTCTTAACATTATTAAATGGTCTCCGGTAAGTTTTATTTTTCCTAATCCATTTTTTATTACATTAGTATTACTTTTATAATATCCAAGACCATTACCAAATCTAGTTTTAGATATTTTAAAAGATACTTCAAAAACATCTGCATTTTTTCTTGTTAATCTAGGAGAAAAAGCATCTCCTATTTTAATTTTACCATTATCACAAGAATATACTTTAAATTTTTCACCTTTTCTATACTTTTCGGACAAGTATTTAATGGTAAACTCTCCTTCTAAAGTATGTATAATAGTATCACCTGTCCCGCATGCGTGTAACATCCCCTTTTTAGTACCTGCGTTTCTTAAACAAGGAGAGTTAGGTAGAAAATATCCTTCAGACATTGCTATCCTTAATTTTTTCTCAAACTTTGTGTCTCCAAGAGATAAAGCTGAAGCAACTCTTTTATATACATCTTTAGGTTGTTCACCAGCTCTACAATATCTTTGTTGTAATAAATTTTTTGCGTTTTTAGAAAGAGCCATGGTTTTTACTCCTTTGTTTTTTATTCCAAGGTTCTTTCCTTGTTTCTATTGAATGTCTTTTTAAATATTCCCATATTGTTCTAATTGAACATTTATAATTAGTTCTCTTTCACTATACATTTTTCTATTTCCTCAATTTTTCTATGGTAACCAAAGCTTGTATCTTAAATATTTCTTTATCGTTTCTTCTAATACCTATTTCTAGTAGGGGTTCTTTACTTGCATCTAAAGCTTGATTCCAAAGTTTTTCTAAGATATTTGTAGTAATACTAAAACTTTTTTTATCAGTAAACTTGCACTCAATACAAAAATCAGACATCTGTAGGTCTGTAGCTTGATGCCACAGACCCCCAGAATTTATTGTCTTTTGAGCTTTATCTTCAAACTTTCTACCTTTATTTTCTTTCTTCATCTCTACTTCTAGGTTTTATTTTTTCTACTCCCATCTTTTCCATCATCATAGTTTGATTTGTTCTAATGTTGTGTATTAATTTAAGAGTTAAAGTTCCAATTATTAGTATAGTTCTTTGATAACTATTTAAATCTTTATCATTTGTCATTATATCCATAATTTTTTCCAACTCTTCATGTAAATGTGTATTACTTAACATTATTTTTTTCCTCCTGTTTCTAAACCTTTAGGTTTATTAATAAAATATTGACTATCTTCTACTGAAAATAGTTCCTCTGTTTCAAAAATTTGTTTAATCTTAAACTTATTATAATCGAAATTTTGTAAAAATATTCCCAATTCTTTTATAGTTTTAAAAAAAGAAACATTAATCTTTACATCATTCGGACTTTCTGCAATAATTTGCCACATACTGTCTCCTTAAAATAATTTTAATTGGGCACTGTTAGTTAAACTATCTGTGTCCCACTTCATAGCACCAAAAATATTTATAGCTTTCATCATAATATTTCTACGTATAACTTCTTTCCAACAAATATCTTCTCTTTTAATATGTTTATCCCCTTTCTTAAATGCTAAAACATTTACCTCCTTTCCATTTTTATCTTTGCCCATACTATTTACAAATATATAATAAAAGAGTTCAGCTTTTTCAACTTTAAAGTTGAATAGTTTTTTGCTATTATTATATGCCCTTACAAAAATTGGTGTATTGATATAGTTTTTAGTTTGTATTTTACAAGGGAAGCCCACTTCTTCTATTGGTAATATTTTAATTCTTTCTTTTTCATTATTTATCCATTTTACTATATCATCTTTAAACTCTTTATCAAGTATTTTATTGATTAATTTCTCTTGAAACCCCGCTTCATATTTACTACTTGAAGAACGTTTAACTTCTATACCTTTTATTTCAGGCTTATCTTCACCATTAACATAGCCATAATAATGACATTTTCCTAAGAAGAATATCTTTTCAAAATATCCTTCATAATTAAATTTTAAATCTATACTATCTTTTCCATAATAGTACTTTGCCCACTCTTGAATATATCCATTTAATTCTTCAGTTATATCTTGATTAAAATCTAAAAATATACTATCGGTATCCCAATATAAAACTTTCATTCCTCTATCTTCAACTTTTTTCTTTACATACATTAATAAATCTCTAACTAAAAAAGTAATGCTTGCAGCTATCCTAGTATCAAATAATCTAAAATACTGGTTAGCCATAACACCAAAACTAGAATTTACTAGTGATTTTATAGCATCATATTTAACTTTCAATTCTGGATTAGCTTTTACTTCTAGTTTTAATTTGTCTTTAAGATTAAGTAATTGCTTTACAATAGTGGGTAGTAAACTATCTTCTTGTTGTTTAAAATATATATTATTTACGTTGATTCCTTTTTTCTGCTTAGATATATTTTGACTATCTAAACAGAAATTAACTATCATACTAGGATAAGCTGAAGTTAAATCAAACTTGCCCACATCAAAAGCAGTACCGCTAATCATTGAATCTCTAGTAGCTCCTTGAAATTCGCCTTTAATTTGGTTGGGTTTTTTAGATGGCAGTATTACATTCTTATTTTTAGCTTCTTGTAATAGTAACATTTCTATTAATCTACTATTAAAATATAAATCTTCCCATTGACATTTAGTTAGTCTTCTTATCTCATTATAATAAGGGATTAAGTTAAATTTTTCTTCTAACTTAACCATTCTATTGACATCATTAATATTTTTTAATCTAACTGAATCATTTAACTCTCCAAATCCATCATCTTGTTCCCATGTTTCTTCTTTAAGATATTTTTGAGCTATATTATCTAGAGCATAGCTTTGTTCTCTTTGAAATACTTTACTAAATAAACCAGCTTTCATTTTATTACCAGAGTAATCTACTATACTAATCCCAGTAGGATAAAATATATCTTTATCTGCACCTAATTTTTTAAATTTAATTTGTCTTACTAAGTTTACTGGACTTATTTTTTTAGGAAAATTTTTAACTCTATTATGTAAGTAAGTATAATCGAAGTCTATATTCCAAGCTAGTAATATGTCTGGACTTTCCATTTTAATATAGATTATAAAGTCTTCAAGCATTACTTCTTCACTTGGATAATCTGGCAACCACCATGTTTTCATTTTCTTATTTAAAGAATTATAAATAGTAATGCAAGATATAGGATATTTTGCTTCACTTGGTTCTGGAAATTCTTTAGCTAATACTTCTATATCTAAAAATAAATATTTAATTGGACATAATTCATATTCTTTAACCCTTTCTACTATATAATTATTAGTAAATTTGATATCACTAGCATAACTGTCCTTACTTCTCATCTTATAAATATCTTTAGGTTCAGAAGCGAATATTTTAGTTAAAGGAACTCCATCATATCCTTTATATTCTCCTTCTTTATTAGGTTCAAAATAGAAAGGTTGGAATGTAGTATCTTTTCTTATTGTTTGGTTACCTAATTTATCTCTAGTAAAAAGATAAATAGTCTTTCCTTTAGCACCTATGTTGACAATCCTCATTAGTTATACTCCTTTTTAAACCACTAATTAAATAATATTTTTCCAATTATTAATATAATTATTACTATTCCGGCTGCAAGACTTCCAAGTTTTAATATATCTTTTGTTCGCCAATCGCCAAAGATAAGACATATAAAAAACCCGAACCCTACAGCTCTACATAGTCCATTTATGATATTCCAAGCAATTTCTTTCATAGAAACCTCTCCAAATAGTTAAGAGGCTCTTCATATAATACCATTTGCTGTAGGTGATATTGCCAAGCTTTATGATTACATATTACTATTTTTCCGTCAGTGTAATCTTCTTCCCCCCAAAATGCTTTTGCGAAGTCGTGGGAAAAGATGAGGTGTTCATGAAATATTGGTATTAAAAATACTATATTAGTATTTTTTTGTGCTTTCTCAACTGCTTTATTTAGTATCTGCATGTTAGATAGTCGCATTTTTTTCCTCTTGCATTGATTTTAACAATGATTGACAGCTGCCAATCAAACCTTTACATATCTCTATATACCCTTCAAAGATACTTCTAACTCTACGATAGTTAGCTACTGATAGGCTTGCTTCTCTATCTGTTGATGCCGATACAAATTTATTGCCCATTTTTTCTGTTTTTATTTTAATATCAACATAACTTCTTTCTTCTCTATTCTTTTTTTGTACTTCTGATATTTTATATATTGGATTAAGAAAGGCAAATATTCCATTCAATTCTTGTAGAATCAAAGTGCATTCTACTGGAGTTGTAATGATTCCTTTTCTTAGTTTCTCTCCTATAATATCAATCTTGTCAAACATTTCTAAACTATTTTCTAATATTCCTTCTAACTTGCTTTCATCTGAAAAAAATTCTTCAATATCACGATATTGCATCTATATCCTCCTTTTTATATGTTCTTATATTAATACCACTCTCTTCTAATATTACTTTTGAATAATTATCATATTCTGGTCCCTCTAGAAATACTAATGTAATTACTCCAGCATTTATAATTTCTATAGCACAATCTTTACAAACTTGTCCACAATAACAATATAAAGTAGTATATGAAGTAGATATTCCATTTCTTGCTGCTTGAATTAAAGCATTTCTTTCTGCATGTCCTGCTTGGCATAAGTGAAGACCTTGACCTGATTTATAACCAAAATATCTTCTTGGACAAATAGATTTTCCATTTTCCATTGGTTGTCTTGAAACTATTTTTCCACATCCAACACATTTACTTCCAGAAGAAATTTTACCTGATGAACAATTACAATATATTGCATTGTCATAAAATTCTTTATTTAATACACGATAAAAACGTAAATCTCTTTCTTTACAATGTGCAACTCCTTTAGCGGGCCCATTAAAACCTGCCCCAATTAAACTATCATCTTTTACCAGAACTGCTCCAATTTTTCTTGATAAACACTTACTTCTTAATGAAACTGTTCTTGCTATTTTTAAATAATATATATCTTTTTCTGATTGTTTACTCATTTTACCTCCATATTAATATAATTTTTAACTTTAGATTTAATTTCATTTGAATCTTTTAATTCATGTTCCCAAATAATAAGAGTTTTGTAACCTAAAGTTTTAAAATAATCTTTTTTTAACTTTTCTTCTGTCTCTTTATTATGACCTGTTTTTTTCTCGGAATGCCAATAATCACCAAATAACTCAATAATTTTTTTATTATTAAAATCTACAAAATCTGGGTATTTTTTAAATGTGTAGTAAAGTACTGGATTATCACCAACATAAATAAATTCATTATCTCTCATTGATAAAAGAATATCATAAAGAAATTGTTCCTTTTTATTTATTTTTCTATTGAAATAAATAGAGCTATGTACATGTGTTTTTGATAAAGTTTGTCTATATTCAATAGAGTTATAAACTGAATCTTTATTAGCCCAAAGATTTTTCATATTAATTGAATGTAATTGATTTTGTTTCTTTTTTCTTATCCAAAACTCTTTTGCTTTTTTTCTTTTATCCCAAGCAAGTTTCATCTTTTCTCGTGTTTCAGAAGAATGTTTTTTACCATAAAAAGGATTATTTTTACCAACTGTAGCCTTGGAAATATTACTTTTATGTATTTCTGTCAACTTACTATGCTTATAAATTCCTTTAGCCATTTTTCTTTACCTTCGTTTTGGAAAGGGTCGGTTTTTCCCTACGACTAGAATATAATATTTTTTCTTGCACAAGATTTGCATTGAAATGCATAATTAGAAACCTTTTTTCCACAACTTATACAATGTTTATTTCTAGAAAAATTATTAAATTTTCTTTTTGTTCTCATTTTTACTCACAAAGTTACAAGAATTGCATACATGCTTTTCATCTATAATAGTTCCTTCTCTTGTTTTTTTACAACAGAAACATGTTTTATTTTTAGGTCTTGTTTTTACTTTAACTCTCATTGTTTATTATCTCCTTAATCTTTTTATAATCTTCTTTAGAAATCAAAATAGATTCTTTTTGGCATTTTAAACAAAGACATTTATTTGTATTTATTATTGTAGAAAAAATAATATCTTTAGCTTTCCCATTTCCACAACATAAAGTTATCATTTTTACTTTATCTTGAGCCATATGTCTTTCTCCAATTTTTTCCAATCTTTAAATTGTTCTATGAAGGTATCTTTCCCCACGATTTTAGTATCTTTATAGATATAACTACTACCAGTTTTTTCTATTATTGTATATTTGAGACCAGCATAGAATAAAGCTTTATTATTGTCAATAGTTCCATCAAAATAAAGATTAACTTG
>SDBT01009286.1_pt1 | contig 15986 bp, 13 predicted proteins | sample 2277101 | NCBI WGS metagenome assembly SDBT01 (sample SAMN10404973, study PRJNA504765) | marine sediment metagenome | isolation source: marine sediment core GS10_PC15, 103 cmbsf | place: Arctic Ocean: Southern Knipovich Ridge | collected 2010 | reverse complement strand
TACAGGTTTGGTGAAGAGGGTGCAGATTTCGGGGCGATAGTCGAGGACTTCCGCTTCGCGGATTTCGTCTACAGGAATTGGGGGACTTCCAATCCGGCCATCGCAGCGCAGATTGAGGAGTCCGGAGTTCTGGAAGATGAGATGAGACTGAAGGCTCGTGCGGCCACGATCGAGAGGATCAAGGCCGATGGGCATTACCTGTTCAGCCGCCTGTTGCGGCAGAATCCGGCCCCTGTGCCGGTGGGGGTGGACCTGCAATGACTGGACATTTTGGGAATCGAGTGATCGGCCACACGAAGGCAACGGAAGAGGCCATCCTGGAGAAGACTCGTGCGGTCCACTTCGGCCACCGGGTGATCGGGGATGTTCTCGCCAAGCGCAGGCTGGAGATGAGGACGGACGACGGTGCGAAGGACAGCCGTTCCGACCCAAAGGTGAAGCTGGCCGACAGGGCGAAAGTCGCTAAGAAGGCTGCTGAACAGCGTGCAGAAGTCGAGATCGAAACGATCGAGGCTCCGACGACCACGAACCTGGAGGAACTCGCCTCTGCCCTTGAAGGCAACCCGGCGTTCTACGAGGCCCTCTACAGCGCGGAATTTGCACGGGCTTCAGGACCCAGGAAGTCGGCACTGAGGATGTTCCTGGTGTTCGAGATGGAGCACGACAACCGGGACGACCGCAAGGCGGATATCGAAGCTGCACTAGCTCCGAAGAAATAGGGGAGAGACCATGGCGTTGGTCAGGCCGACAGCGGATATAGCCAGCTTCCCGTCTTCAGACCCGTGGAACTCTGCGCCTCTGTTCGAGAAGGTGAACTCCGTCGAGCGGGATGACTCGACGTTCATCATCGGGCGGGAGCCTGGCGCACAGGACCCGCAAGTATCGTTCGCGCTGGGTGACCTGGAGATCCCCTTCGGATCGTCTGGTCGGATCGAGGTTCGGGTAGTGATGCGATGGGGCGCATTTGAGGACCTCGACAACCTTCCGTTCACGATTCGTATCGGCCTGGGCAACGCCGTCGATCTGGCTCTCGACAACCCGCCACTCCTCTTCGAGCGGTCGCTGTCAGGCACCGACATATTCAACTTCGGCCCCGACACCCTCCGGGAGTTCCAGGAGTTTGAGGTAGTCTTCGACTATGAGGACTTCAGCGGGGACGCTGCTGCCTTCGGTGTCTACATCGAGATGACCGCCGACCTGACCGGCCAGGACTCGATCTTCCCCGAAATCTCATGGATCGAGGTTCTCTCCTGCGTGCCAGCGGTGTTCGTTGAGACCTGTAGCCTGGGAAGCCTGACGGCTCGTGATGTCATCACGGAGGCGAGGGACCACCACACGAGCTTCGAGCCCAGAGCCAACCCTGATCGTGTGCTGCTCAGGATGCTGTCCAGCTACCAGAAGGTCATCCTCGCCAAGATCGCTCAGGTCAACCCGGCGCTCTGCGCCTCGAACCTCTTCGTCAACCTGCCTCTGGCCGACTTCGCTGCAGGGGTGAAGCTCCCTTCGTTCACCTACCTGCTCCCGAACCCGACCCTCATCACCACGAACAATGAGATCCGTGAGCCGATTGATCTCGTGAACGCGACGTTCCAGTCTGACTTCGAGCAGCCGCGCAAGTTCGCATACCTGCAGGGCCAGCAACTCTTCCTGGGTAGGAGGGCTGAGAACTACGACGCCTACGATCGGTTGCGGCTGCAGTTGGTACTGACGCCGAAGGATCTCGTGAGCCTGGACGACCCGCTCTCACTCCCCGACTACGGCGAGGACGCCTACACGGGGCATCTCGTGATGAAGATGGCGATGCGGGCGACCCCACCGCTCACGGCGTTTGCTGGCAACGGCGCCGAGGTTGACTTCCTAGCCTCCGTAGGGCAGCAGAAAGGCGCAGAGGTCTCCCACACACGCGACGTGTTCCCAGGGGGCTGGTAATGGCCGCTACGACCGTCGTGCAAGACATCCTCGATGCAGCCTTCGCCACCAGCACGAAGAACCAGCCAGGTACGATCGCCACCAGCGGAGTCGAGCTTACGGAAGTCGTGAAGCGAAAGCTCCAGGGGATCTACGCCTTTGCAGCCCGAGTGAACCCGCTGCACTTCGCGGCCACGCTCGATGTGGTGGGCGCGGCTGGCGTGTGGGAGAGACCCGAAGCCGCGAACGCCATCATCCGGATCGAGGATGACGCCTTCGTAGAAGTGGCAGTCGTGCCGTTCGATGATCGACTGGCTGCAGAGCCGGAGCCTGCCGTTTACGAGTTCGGGGGCGGCTTCATCCTGAGCCCCGGCCAGACGAACCCTCCGGCAGATGACGACACTCTCACGTTCTGGTTCTCGAAGAGGCCCGACGACCCCGACCCTCTCGATGCAAGCGGCATCCTCGACCCCGACTGGGACGATGGCTACAACGACCTGCTGATCTTCGAGGTCGCGATCTACCTGTCCATGAAGGACAACCGGGACACTGAGGTCGCGATGCTCAAGACAGAGCGGAATACTTGGGCTCAGGTGTTCGCGAGCTACCTGCAGCACTCGACCGCGAATGAGCAGCGGCGCTTCGGACACAAGCGGGTTGTGAACGTGGACTCGCTCCTGCCCATGCTCACCGGGGGCGCCTGATGACGTTCGATGAGATCGTAGACAACGCCAAGGCGCGGGCGCTCGACTTCGGGGCCACGTTCCCCAGCACGAAGCGGGTGCTGTACCGGCGTATCGAGATCCACCAGCAGGAGCTATTCAGCCAGGCGACTCGGGTGAACCCCGACTACTTCGGCGTGTCCGCTTCGGGGACTCTCGATGCGAACGGGATTGTCGATATCAAGGACCAGCAGGCTTCGGCGGACGTAGACCCTGCTGCCAACATCACCAGGGTGGAGGTTGAGGACGCCGGAACGCACCCTACGCTGGTCACGGGAGACGAGATCAACGTCGTGCCCCTGAACGATATCGAAGTCGCTCTGGCGCCACGTATGACCCTGAGAAACTTCGCTCTGAGGCAGGTCGGTACTGATCTGGCGGGCGTGGTCTCGATCTGCGCCTTCTATGGGTACAGGCCAGAGACCAAAGCGACACCCCTCGATGGCTCCGAAGAGGCTGAACTACCTGCAGTTTATCAGGAGCTTCTGGTCATCGACCTGACGAAGTGGATGCTCAGGATGACCTTGGCGCTGGAAACCGGGATCAAGGCTGCTGCGCTTGCTGCGCTCTCCGAGGAGCAGGGTGAGATGAACGGCGCCTTCATGGCCGAGGTCACCGACTACGCGGGTGCCCAGGTGTCCCGCTTCGGGGGAGTGCGCGGCTCTCAGAGGGTCTAGGCGATGGCTGACAAGCCGATCATCGCCCTCCCTCGCGGTGAGTACGATGCACGTAGTCTCGTTCTAGCGGACCAGGAACAACTCAACGGTTGGCCAGACGTATCCGGCTCCAACAACGACCTGTCACCCACCGGAGGCGCACCGATCTACCAGGCGGTAGGCGGTGTTGGGACTCCCTGGAGCGACACCCTCCCAGCGGTCAGGATGGATCAAACCCCAGCCAACGACCAGTTCGGAGGCAACGCCAACCTCGGCCAAGTCGGCAACGCCTTCACGCTGTTCGCTGTGGCCGAAGCGACCGACCTCGTTGGGTCGGGCATGGCCTTCTGGGGCTCCCTGGACGGGACCGTAATCCCGACTGGACCGCTTGGCATCTATCTGTTCATCAAGCAAGATGGCGCTGTTGGGCTCGTCATCGGTGCCCCCTTCGTCACCCTACTACAGTCAGCGGCGGGCTTGGTGAGCGAGGGGGATCGGGTCATCATCACGGCCAGGAGGTTCGACACACCCCAGAACCCCCCGAATACCTCTGGCCCGTGCATCCTCCGGGTGAATGGCGTGGAAGTGTCCAGCAGTTCGGCCTCGGGGTGGAACAACCTCACGCCCAGCAGACGGGTCGGCGTATGCAACCTACAGTCTACGCTTGGCTTCCCCGGTCTGATCGAAGGTGACGACGGCCTGTATGCTCACCTGATCGCGTATGGGTCTGCTGCCTCAGACGAAGAGATCCTCCAGATGGAGGCGTTTCTGAACGAGGTCTGGTTCCCCGGTCCCTGGGTTCCGTCGAACGAACCCGCTGGCTCCGTCTGGACGCCCTCCAATGGGTGATCGCAGAATCGTCACGCTCCCCATGGGAGAGGGCCTGGAGAGATCGAAGGGCGTCATGGTCATCAAGCCGACGACCTTCGAGGATATCAGGAATATGTTCCTGTTCGACGGGAAGGCCCAGGTGCGTTCTGGGCTGCTGAACAAGAGCGTTCTCCAGGACGACCAGCCCGTCGATCTCGATGTGACCGTGATGCTCTCCCCCCTGCGATCTGAGGCTGCATCCATAGGCGTGGGCTACAACACGACGGGCACCAGCAACCGGGAAATCTGGATCAACCGGATGGCCATCGACGGGACGGGACCGTTCTCGGTTGGCCTCTACGGAGTGCTGGCCACAGATGCCTCGTTCGAGCCGCCCATCATCATCGGGGCCGACTCCGATAACAGGTTCTTCTTTGCCCACGATGAGCCGAAGTCGTTGTCCCGACTCGTCACCAAGGTCTACGACCCGAACGAGTTCCCGAACATCTTTCCGTTGCTGGCCGATCTCGACGGCATCAACGGTGAGCAGGAAGTATTCTTCCGTGGGGTTGTCAGGCACCTGAGTTACATCTTCGGTTGGGGCTTTGGCAGCGCCGATGACCCCAATCGGGACGACGTGATCCGAGTCAGCAATTCAGGCAACAGCGTGATCTTCGAGGACTTCGCGTTCTTCGAGGCAGGGCAGCAGGGTGAGGTAGTGATGACTTGCCGATCTGCAGGCCCAAGTCTCATGGTCTTCAAAGAGAACGAGACCTACGAAATCTTCGGTTACAGCCCCGACACCTTCGGTATCCGGCTGGCGGACTCACTCTTCGGGGCCGTGGGCAGCAGGCTGGCCGTCAGCGTAGCTGGCAGCGTGTTCTTCTGGTCTACGCAGGGTCCAAGGATCTCGAACGGTGGGCCATCCGATGACATCGCGGTGCCTCTCGATGTTGGCGGTCCTGACCCGGCTGGGCTGGTCGATGAGTCCGATCCCCAGGACGCCTTCGTTGAGTACGACCCCGCCACACGGGTGGTCAACTTCGTTTGGGGGCAGCGAGTCTACGCGCTCTCGATTCGCGACCCGAACAGGCCACGATGGAGCTACTACGAGCTTGGCGAAACTGCACAATGTGGAGGTCTGTTCTTCTCCACCCAATCGAAGGCGGGCAGCGGTGGACCGCCTATCGGCGCACCCGAAAATCTGATCTTTCAGTTGGCAGATCCGGCCACTCAGACTGCCACGTTCGCGAGTAACCCTGATGGTGAGAGAATCTACATCGACGCGATCAGGTACACCTTCTCCACCTTCGTCAACACCAATACGCCCAACGTGGTCAAGATCGGGGCCACGATATCTGACACGATCGACAACTTCGTCGCGGCCATCAATCTCACGGGTACACCAGGCACAGAGTACAGCCTGGGCACGCTGGTAATTCACCCCACGGTCTCCGCTGTAAACGGGGGTGGCGACACGATGGAGATCACAGGGAAGGTGGGGCACACGGGATACCTGATGGTGGTCGATTCGGACGCTGGTGCCCTCTTCCCCGAAGTAGCCATCGGCACAGGCACCATAACCTGGATCGACTCTGTTCCATTCGACTACTTCTCGAACCAGTCTGGGACCAACACCCACATGGTGGCCGATATGATCGGCGGGGCTGGGCCGGAAGCTGCCACCCAGGTCGATATCGAGTTCACGAACGTGGACCTGCTTGGGGGCGAGGATATCGAAGTCCTCATATCGACGGACGGAGGGGTGGACTTCTCGTTCGGTGGAGCTTTCCCAGCGACCGGCCCGTCAGGGGGACAGCAGACGCTCTCGATTCTGCTGGAGAACCAGAGCAGCGGAAAGAAGATCCAGCCCCTCACGGACTACGTGTTCGCCCTTCGCTACCGGCTGGGCGGGCTCTTCTCGCCTGGTTACGGGGGCACCCCAGACACCTGGCCTGCCGCCAGCCAAGGCAGCACGGTCACGTCGGCGGAAGAGATTACGTGGATCTTGAGGGCGGGAGACAACCAGGGCATCTGGTCGATGATAAGCTCCCAAAACCAACTCTCCACGCTATCTCCGATCGTGCCTGCCGGTCACGAACTCATCGACATCCACGTCCACATCTTCAAGCTGCAGGTCGCGCAGGTCCCGTCCGACTTCGAGATCGGCTCGACGCTTGGTTTGGCGGAACTATTCGGCACGCGCCCGTACTTCCGTGAGATTTGGAACTCGGACACAGTGGGCTATCCCGACCAGTACATCACGGAGTGGAGTAGAGCCACGGACATTCCGGCTAACAAACCCTCACTTGAGCAAATGGCCGAGTGGGGGATGCGGTTCGCCTCCAAGGACGGTCTGCGCGTCGGTGGTCTGGGCTTGTACCTCCCCCAATACTGTGGCCCAGATCCGCCGCTGCGGGAAAGCATGAACAGCGCACTCGGCAATGCCCCGCTCACCGAAGTCAATAACGGGGGTGACATCACCTGGGCCAACGCGACCACGCCTCCGGGAAGGATAGATCCACCGCCTGGGCCAGCCCTGCACACGATGGAGCTTTGGACGTTCGGGGTCGATAAGGATACGCCTGAGAACACCGCTGAAGGCATCGTGGCGGCTGCGTTCGCGACACAGAATCAAACATTCTTTTTGAGCGGCGGGTTCGGACCCAACACCGTTGGCGACGAGTTTCAGATTGGGATTCGTCATATCATCAGCTACTTCGGCATCCCGTCGATCCGTTCCCAGTGGTGCTTCATTGTCGAGAACGCGACTGGCAGCGCCCCGAACTACCGCACGTTTGAATATGTGGGGGTCGGCATATGACCGGCACCCCGATCCCCGTCCTGTTCTTCGGTGGCCGTGATACCGAGGCCAGCGTGCTGGAGACCAACAACGGTTTTCAGGACAACTTTGCAGCCTACGTACCGCTGGCGAAGTCGAATCCGGTCGCGCCTGCAGGGGGTTCGGGGGAGTGCATCTTCACGAACGTGTACGTCACCATCACCCACTCCATGCCGGTGGACATAAGGCTCACCCCGATCGTGGACTTCGTGCCCCTGGACGGGACGAACGGACAGCCCGATGAGCGGCTGATCTTCTCGCTTCCGGACCTGACGCCTGACCGACTGACGGAGAGGTTCGAGATGGGGATGAGCTTGCCGTTTCCCCTCACCGGGACGGAGAGGTTCAGGAACAGTCTCAGAGGAGCTTGGTTCCAACTGCAGGTCGAAGCGATCAACGGCCTGGCGTTGGGCGATTTGATATTTGACCAGACCGAACTAGAATACGAGGTAGTGCGCGAGTCGGTCGTAGCGGAGACACCATAATGCCCCACGGATTCTTCAACACGGATGAGCAGCAGGGGAGAACCCAGCGAGACTTCGGGGAACTCAGCCGCACGCTCAGTGAGACGGGCGGGACAGCGACACGCGCCGCCTTGCAGGGCCAACTGGACTTCGACCCCTCGCAGGCGGTCACGGAATTCGGTCGCGGGTTCCTAGACGAAGCACGGGAAGGTCTCGGGCAGGACTTCGAGAGCCTGGTCGGTGGCTCTGTGGGCCGGGGCAGACTACGTACAGGTTTCTTCCAGCAGGACGCAGGCCGTCTCTTCCAGGACTTCAACCGACGTGTCTCGAACGCCATCGCCCAGCAGTCGCTTGAGGCTTCCCGTCAGAGGCTCGCAAACCTGCAGGGTCTTGGTGCCTTCGGGACCAACCTGCTCGACCAGCAGGGCACGCTGCTCGCTGGGTCGTTCGATCTCGCGCAGGGTGCGGAGAACGCCGAAGGTGGTAATCCGTTCGCTAGGATCGGTGGTGCGATTGCTGGCGGTGCGGCTGGCTTCTTCCTGGGTGGGCCTCCGGGTGCGCTCGGTGGAGCCAAGCTCGGCTCTGACATAGCGGGAGGCTAGGCTATGGCTTTCCGGCCCAGTGTACTCGCGGAACCCGGCAAGGATATAATCTCGACGTTCGCCAGGAGCTTCGAGGCGACCCGGCAACTCGTTCGTCAGGACCAGTTCGACAGGCGGGCTCTCACCTTGCAGGACCAGGAGATTAGACAGCGCGAGCAGGACATCGAGGACCGTGACTTCGCGGCTGAACAGGTCCGGAACCGACCCGGCACGTTCGCGGAAGGCGACTTCCCTACTTCACGAGATGACGAACTAGCTGCAGCCTTCACGCCGCCAGGTGCGGATCGTGAGCGTGTAGGGGCAGGCGGTCTCTTCCCCGGCGCCGACGCAGGGCTTGGCATCCAGATCGACACCGACCAGTTCTTTGACCGACCTGAATTGATCCAGCCGGTTGAGCGCCCAGGTGATGTCACCCCCGCAACAGTCCAGCCGGTTGAGCGCCCAGGTGATGAATTCCCCGAAGAGGTCACGCTCCCCGCTCGTGGTGGTCCCAGACTGGGGCCAAGGGGACCGTCTGGGGCTCCCGATCTCTTCGGCCCGCCACCGGAGTTAGGTGCTGGCGGCGTCGGTGTGATCGAAGCCGAACCCACGCCCGACTTCCTACGCCCAGCAGGTCCAGGGGGGTTCTTTGGAGAGCCCAGCGATGCCGTCACGGAACGTGGAGGCCGCAGGTTTTCGCAGGTATTCGCGGACCAGATCGCCCTCGACCAACTGGAGGCTGAGACCAGGCGTAGGGCAGCGGTCACCGAGAGCCTGCCAGAGACCCAAAGGGACATAACAGAGCAGGAGAGGGAGGTCGATGTTGAAGAGGCCGAGGTCGAGCAGGAGGGCGCGGACAGAGCGGGCCAGGCTGCGGCTGCGAGGGAAATCCACGGGGACGCGATCCCGGAGGGGGCGAGCGACGAGCAGGCCATCTCGATGGGCAAGACTCTTGATGCGATCAGGCTACGGGAGACACAAACGGGTGCCTCAAGGACTTCCGCTCAGAGAGCGATCGACCGTGGTAGAGCCACGGTGCTCTCCGTTTTCAACAGGAACGTCGCTGCACTCAAGGCGGCTGCAGGGCGGCGGGAGATGACGCCAGGGGAAATGCTCGCTGACTTCAAATTCCAGAGGGGCGAGGAAGGTGGAATAAAGTTCGATCCGTCTGCCGACATTGATTTGGCTGCGGAGATGGAAGCGTCAATCACGTCGTCGCTCGTGGCCGGGACGATTACCCCAGAACAGGCTGCAGATATGTCGGCCAACGCAGCCTCGCTGTTGACTGAAGCTGGTGTTTCGAGCCTGGGTCCTGGTGGCGGGGTTGGGCCTCTGAGTCCGGACGATATGGAGTTCTTCCTGCAAGATGCCACAGGAACCATCGAGCAGCGTGTCGCACAGTGGGAGGCGGACGGGCTTGACGCGGATGCGGTCGCACAGCTTCGCGCTGCAGCCGGTGGTTGATGAATGCCCCTAGTACAGAGCCAAGATCCGACCGATCAGGTAGCAGCCGCTCGACGTAGAGCGAGCATCCGAAGGGCCAGGTCGAGGGCTACGGCTCGCCGCACTGGAGCACCGGACCCGTCGCTCGCTTCTCCGGCTGCGTCGGCTCCGGCTCCAGAAGTGCAGACCGATCCACTGGAGTCCATCCGGCGTCAGGCTGAAGGGGTCTCCCTGGATCTGCCATCTGATCTCCCCAACTTCGTGCCTCGTGACCCCAATGCCCGTGACATCCCACTCGGGGAGTTCCTGAACAGCAGCCGGAAAGCGATCGGCGCGAACACCGTGGCGATCTTTGCGGAAACGGTATTGGGCACCGCCAGGACGGGCTTGGAGATCGTGGGCGACATGGCGGAAGCGAACCTGCGACGGCGCCCGTCAGGCATGAGCCCCAGCGAGGCAACACGAGGACGTAGGGCACCCAGAACCACACCCGCAGACCTGGAGAATATCAGACGGCAAGCTGCCAACATACGCGCCCAGGAAGAACTTATCGAAGAGGTCATTCCCATACCCGATAACGTCGTCGGTGGCTTGCTTCGTCACTTGGGGCGCGAGACCCTTCCGTTCATCGCAGCGAGCGCGGCCACTTCAGGCATGGCGGCACCCTCTCAGTTCTTCTCGCTTGCAGGCCGAACAGCCCAGCGTGCAAAAAGGGGGTCGGTACTCTTCGGCACCCTCGATCTGACGACGGGAGATTTCTCTGAGACTGCACGGGAGGAAGGCTTAGTAGATGCGTTGAAGGGTCTCGGCATAGCCACCGCTGGTGGCGCCGTGTTCGAGGCGGGCCTCATCGGGCCGGTGGCAGAGGTTTTCGGAGCCCAGGGTGCTCGCGCCCTGAATAGGGCTCGGGTTCAGAACAAGGCTCGCGCAGAAATCTTCAATGCCAGGCGCCGGGAGCGGGCTGGCCAGCAACTCATTGATGAGGCTGCAACGTCAGGTCGTATAGGGCCGGAGCGCCAGCTTGCAGCGCCGGAGCCGTTCATAGGTCCGTTACGTCCGGCTGCGATCGTGCCGGAGGGTGTCGCTGGCGAGGCAGAGCGCGTGAGCGCACGGGAGGGCCTGCGTCGAGCAGCCGGGACGGGAGCGCGTGACGAAGCTCGGATCGCATTAGAAGCGGAGCAGACGGTGGCGAGGGAGGCCAGGTCTGCAGAAAGGACTACTCGACAAGACGATGAGACGAGGGTTCTGGAGGCTATACAGGCCGAACTCCAGGCCAGGCGAGCCGTCAGGGATATCACCACCAGAGAAGGGGTGATCGGGACCGAGAGGCAGCTACTCCCAAGGCAACCAGGCACGAAGCCTGGGGTTATCGAGATGACCGGGGAGTCGGAAGTTCTGACCCTTGGTAATGCTGCGAGGCGTGCGTCTGAGCCTGGTCGTAGGACAGCCGCGTTCGTGGGTCCACGTCGCGAACCTCAGACCGTCACTGAGGCACTCACAGAGAGCCTTACACGGTCTGCAGAGGAGCCCCTGACTCGCGGGGCCACCGGAGCAACGGAAGCCCGTATAGCGAGAGATTTGGCGGACGACGCCAGGCTGCTACGACGGGTGAACGACATGGATGACGAGGGCCTGGTGAGGGCCATGGACAGGCTCTTCACGGACCCACGGAGTGGGCTGCGAAATCAGACGGCGTGGTTCAACGCGAGGAACCGGATCAGGGACAATCCGAACATAGAAGTCAGCATGTTGGATATCGAGAACCTCAAGAGTGCGAACACGCTGCTCGGCATGGAGGGTGGGACCGCGCTCATCCGAGATGCGGCACAGATGGCAGAGCGGCACGCCATCGCCGCTGGCCTCGAAAGACGTGGGCTGTTCACCCCCTTCGGAGACGAGATCATAATCACTGGTCCGGTCGGTACGACACGGGCCGTTGCCGATGCCACCGTCAAAGAGTTCGGGGATCGTGCGATCATCGCGGGGGTGGGAGAACGCACGAGCCTCCGGGTTGGCACTGGCCCGAACTTCGAGGTTGCCGAAGCTGCTGCAGAAGCGGCCAAGAAAGTGGAGATCGCTTCAGGCAGGGTGCGAGGTCGGGAAACCCCCGTGGTCCCAGGAGCCGAGGCTCCTCCTCCGGAGTTCCCACAGCCGCCTCGTGTGGCTGCTACGCCGCCTGCTCAGGTGACCGCACCGCCAAGGGTCATAAGTCCCAGGTCTCAGAATGCCACAGCCGTGCGTAGAACGCAGCTTCGGCAGACCGAAGAGGCTGTAATCCGTGAGGCCCCGGAGCCGACAGGACGACGCAACAACCAAGTGCCCCACGACGCTGAAGCTGGACCTAACGGACCCGTAGATAGGGTGATCGACCAGGCCACAGGCAAGACGGTGGCCGACACCAGGACTCGGGCGGTCAGACTGAAACAGGCGCTCCTGGAGGGCGACGAGGGCGGCTTCATCGAGGGCACGAAGGACATCCTGGAGAAGCGAGCGGAGCCCAACCTACCGGAGCACTCGCAACGCATTCAGGACCAGATGAGTATCGGGGAGAGGACCAGGAGAAGGTTCCCCAGCTTACTCGATATCTACACCCGGCTCGTGCGTCGGTCGGCTGGCATCGAGGCTGCTGGCCGTAGGCTGCGGCCACGTACTCGTGGGGCAAGGGTCACTCAGAATGACGTTGACGCTGCAGCCGCCTTGGCCACAGGAAGCGCACGTAGAGCCGAGGCCATGCTCATGTACGGCCCTGGGGACTTTAGCTCCAGCGGGGACTGGGTATGGCAGGGGGCGCCAGGGTTCATGGAGATCCTCGCTCCGCTTGAAGGGCAACTCAATGCCTTCCGGCGCTACAGCTTTGCCAAGCGTGCGATCGAGGTCGGGAGGAGGGACATTAACGCGGGGATCACGCTGGATGATGCTCTCCTGGAGATCAACATGGAGCAATCTGGGGCTGTTCTCTCTGCCCAGAAACAGACCGTGGGCTACCTGGAGGGCATAGCCCGCTACTACCAGAACGCCACCGGGATGCCGGAAGCGCAACTCCAGAGGATGCTCGACCTGGGCCTGGACTACATCCCACTGACCAGGGTGTTCGAGGGCACCGATCCACTCGCACTCGGCGGGGGCGGCACGGTCGGCAGGCCGGGGGCCGTGATACGCAAGCTGCTGGGTAGTGGGCGCAGGATCGTAGATCCCATCGAGTCCATCGTGGACTACACCCAGCGGATGACTCGGGCTGCAGATATCAACCGAATCGGCAGGACCCTCGTGGACGCAGCGGTCGAGAACCCCGAAGCTGCAGCCGGGTTCATCGAGAGGGTCGCACGCTTGGGCAGGGCAGGAACCGAGAAGGAGGCGCTGGCCCTCCAGAACTCGCTGGCCGCTAGGGGAAGAAACATCACCATCGAAGAGGCCGGAGAGATCGTTGAGTCGCTGGGCGATGACGCCCTCCAACTGACGGATGACATCATTCGGGTGTGGCGTAACGGTGAGATTCAGGCGTGGCGCGTGGACCCCACTATCGCCAGAGGAATACGGGCCATGCAGCCCGCGCAGATGAACTGGATGGTGCAGCTAATGTCCATGCCTTCGCGAGCAGCGCGGGCTGGGATCACGCTGAACCCTGGGTTCCAGGCTTTCAACATCATTCGCGACACGTTTGATGCGTCGATCCAGAGTAGGTATGGCTTCAGGTTGGGGATCGACTCGTTCAAGGGATTCTACGAATCCTCCAAGGCCCAGTGGTTGGATATGCCATCCGATGTGTACATGGAGGCTGCAGCTTCAGGCTTCGGCTTCTCTGCGATCCGTGGCACCGGGAGGCAGACCACCCAGCAACTCGTGAGGCGGCTGCTACCGAAGGTGACGACGCGCAGCGGGCGGGTGTTCGACATGGCGACCATGCCCCTCCGTCACCCGTATCAGGCCCTCACTCAGTTTGCCGTACCGTTCGAGGAGGCTGCTCGGATGGGGGAGTTCATGCGGGCCAAGAGCAGGGGGGCCAACACTGTCGAGGCCCTCATGGCGTCGAAGACCGTGACTGTGGACTTCCAGCAGATCGGGTCCACAATGCAGAGCTTTGCCTACATGACGAAGTTCTTCAACGCGGGGCTTCAGTCGTTGGATATCGCCCGTCTGACGGCGATCCGGCCTGTTGTCGAAGCGCGTGCGGCCCTGCGTGCCGGAGAGACCCCAGCCCAAGCGGCTGCAATCGCAACCAAGGAAGCTGCGAGGGTCTACGGCACGGCGATCGGGGCGATCACGATCCCCACGATGATGCTCTGGGCTGCAAACCGTGGAGACCAGGAGATCGAGGATCTCCGGAAGAGCCCAGCCGGGTCGATCTACTGGTTCTACAGAGACCCCTTCCATCTGGACGCCGATGGGAACGAAGAGATCATCCGGATGCCGAAGCCGTTCCTGTACGGGCAGATTTTCGGTACAGGTATCGAGGCCATTCTCGACAAGATGTTCGATGATGACCCAGAGGCGATGGGCCGATGGGCGCAGGGAGTCGCAGAGCAGGCGGCGGTGAATATGTTCCCCGATGCGATCGTGATGAGTGCGGAGCAATTCTTCAACAAAGACGTGTTCTACAACAGCCAGATCGTGCCCGAGGAATTGGAACTGGTCGAGCCAGGGATGCAGTTTACAGAGCGAACCAGCAGGATCGCCGTGAAGATCGGTGAGACGTTCCCCAGTGTCTCGCCTGTCCGGATCGACAAGCTCTTCAAGGACACGTTCGGCTCCATGCCGGTGGACATCATGCGTCAGATCGACCGCTCGATCGACAGGTTCAACGGGGATGCGGTCACGATGCCCGCGCCCATGAGGAACGAGATCGCGTTCTTCGGGCGGTTCTTCGCACGGAACCCCAGCCTCAGTGTCGAGCCTGTTCAGACTTTCTGGGACAACGCCAAACAGGCCCAAGAGGCGCTCGCATCACTCGACCTGGCGAACTCGCGACAGAACTTTAGCAAGGCCCAGGAGTTGCTGGAAGACCGGATGCCTGACTTCCTCGTCGCGACACTGTACGAGGGCGCACGTCGGTCGATCACGGACATACGAAACTCCATCGACGCGGTTCGTGAGATGCCCGATGCCCTGTTCCGCGACCGGGCCGATGCAGCCGAGACGAAGAGGCTGATGACGAACGAGTTCCTTCGCCAGTACGTCGAGACCACACGGGTGACCAACGAAGTGGCTAGGCTCATTGCCGAACAATTTGCTGCTGAACAGGCTGCAGCGGTCCCAGCCGGAGTACCCTAATGGCAGGCAACAACTACGGGGCCACCAGCCTCCAGCGGCTCGCGACTGCACGCCCAGAACTCCAGGAGTTGATGAAGAAAGTCGGGGAGAAATTCCCGAACACGATCCTGGAGGGAGAGCGCACGGAGGAGCAGCAGCGCAAGAACGTCGAGAAGGGCGTGAGCCAGACGATGAACTCGAAGCATGTGCGGAGTCCTGCCGAGGCTGTTGACGCGGCTCCTGACCCCCTTTCCTGGCCGCAGGCAGCGAAGCTGCTGTCCCGTATCGAGACCGTCGCGGGCCTGATGAGTGACGAGCAGGGCACAGAGATCATGTCACTCGTGGAAGGGTACGTCCGCGAGGTCGCTCGATGGTACTACTTCGGGGGCTACGTCCTGGGTGTTGCCAGCGAGACGGGTGACGACATACGCTGGGGTGGAGACTGGGATGGAGACCGATCACTGGAGGACCAGACGTTTCACGACCTACCACACTTTGAACTGAGGCTGTAGAATGCCGAAGCACACACCGCCTGAACGCAGGCGCCCCAAGCCGAAGACCAAAAAGAAGTAGGCTGCGATGAGGAAGTTCTTCGAGAACTTCACCGTGACCAAGTTGTTTCTGGTGCTGGTCGTCCTGCTGATCGTGACCTACATGATCTCACCCGATACCGCTGAGTGGATTCTTACGCCCATCATGGCTGTCGTGGAGATGGCCCGTGACTTCGTAGGAGATGTCGAATGAAGTACCTAATTTGTGCCTTGTTGGTCGCTTCCCCCCTCGCGGCCCAGCAGACGGTGGTGGTGCCCGACGTGACCAACACGATCAACCTGCCACCGCTGGAGGTCACCAACGAGATCACGGTGATGACGGACAGCGCCATGATCGCCAACCTCAACAGGAACCTGGAAGCTCTCCGGGTTGAGATCGCAGCCCAGGAGTGCAACACCTGTGGGGGCTCCGACTTGGTGCGGGTCGGCCAGGGTGCGCTCGTCCTCATCGCAGCGTTCATGGCTTGGCAGATGAAGAAGATCGCTGACCGACCGCCCAACGTACACAACGACGGCGATGTGACCGTGCCCGTGACCGTGGAGCCCCACGAGCACGAGCGTCCCAAGCACGACCACGGGCACGATGACGACAGCGAGAGCTAGGCCGACCGCCGCAGAGATCGGGCTGCAGATCGCTAGGCAGCAGGCTTCCCGGAGGGCTCACGGGCTGCACCGTACCCAGGTTTCGGTGGAGCTACGGAGGAGGTTCGGCGGGCACGTACCGCCCCTGCCCAGGGACGACCGCCACCGGGGGAGGCCCTA
>SDBT01009285.1_pt1 | contig 15987 bp, 25 predicted proteins | sample 2277101 | NCBI WGS metagenome assembly SDBT01 (sample SAMN10404973, study PRJNA504765) | marine sediment metagenome | isolation source: marine sediment core GS10_PC15, 103 cmbsf | place: Arctic Ocean: Southern Knipovich Ridge | collected 2010 | reverse complement strand
CAGCGGAGCTAACCTATGACTCGGCCCGAGGGGTTGTTTGTGTCTACTACTTAAGCTCTTTAGACAAAGGTGAAACTGGAACATTAAAACAAACTCGGGCCAGTATTTTTAAAGGAGGAATATGGAAATTATAGCAGTAATTAAAGACATTCTAATTATTATAGCATTAATTGTATTTATACTTATGGCAATAAGGCAATGGTAATAGGAGAGAAGTGATGAGCAAAGAGTTTTTGAATTTTTTAAGATGGATAACAGGTGGAGAAATGCCGGATAGTATATTAAAAAAATCTACTAATCATAGAGTAGAGAATAATAAGTTTAAGTTTAATTGTGAGATGAATGTAAATACTAAAGCATGGACATTTAGGAGAGGTTCAACATGTTAGATAAGCCTAAGATAAATAGGGTTAAGGCTACTTTAAAACAAAGAAGGGCTATAGAAATCGCGGGGGAAAATGGGGGAATTATCAGTAAAGCTATGATAGAAGCAGGTTACTCAGAGAAGACAGCTCATAACCCTGACAAATTAACTAAAAGTCAAGCATGGGAAGACCTAATGGAAAAGCATTTACCTGATAAGTCCTTAACTAAAGTACACAAGCAACTTTTGAAGTCCACTCTCGTAGAGCATAAGGTATTTCCATTAGCTATGGAAGACAAAGAAATAAAAGATCTTTTAAAATCAGTCAACTGCACAGTAAGGAAGATACAGCGCGGAGACCAAGCAGTTCATGTATGGTTTTGGGCCGCTAATGATAGAGCAAGGAAAGATGCACTAGACATGGCTTACAAGCTGAAAGGCCGATATAAAGATAAGCCTCTTGTAGATAATTCTAAGCATTATCATTATACCAATCTGAACGATGCGGCTATAATTAAGTTGATGGAAAGTGAAGGTTTGCCTTTGCCTGAAGCGGTATTGGGCAGACTTAAAAGCGAGAATCTTTTAAAGAAATAATTATGACACAATTAACTTGCGAAGAACGGAAAAAGATGACCTCTGACTTGGAGCTTAAGAACGAGCTTGATACTAGAGTCAAGAACAATATGCTTAAGTGGTTCACCCCAAACGGCGCGCAAGAGAAGTTTGTCCAGGGCGTGGGAAGCGGTGAAGTCTTCATATCAATATTTTCAGCCGCCAACGGAGAAGGCAAGACCGCGCTTATGGCGATGATACTTGGTTCGATGATGTTCGATAACTCAGAGAACCCTTGGTTCGATTATCCGATTTTCAATGAGTTCCCATATCCTCCCAGAGCAAGGATAGCTTCTACACCCAAGAACGTTGAAGAGATAGGAGCAATACAGACCGAGTTGAAGAAGTGGTTCCCCAAAGGAAAATACGAGACTCACAGGAAAGGCAGGACTTACGATTGTGAGTTCGTCGCCGGGGACTGGGTATTAGACATAATGACCTACGAGCAGAAGGTGACTGAGTACGAGTCGGCCACGCTTGGAGTAATGATATTTGACGAGCCCCCACCGCTGAGAATACTTCACGCCTGTATAGCTAGGATGAGAAAGGGTGGAGTAATCCTAATATTCATGACACCCCTGGATACCGGGGGAGAGATTATAGAGGACCTGACAAGCAAGGAAGATCTTGTTTACGAAGGAGAAAATATCGGCAAGGTGTTCATTCAGTATGCCGACATTGAAGAGAACTGCAAGGAGCATGGGATCAGAGGACAGTTGGAGCACAAGGACATAATAAAAATGCTCAATTTTTACGATGCCGAGGAGAAAGACGCTCGGGCAAAGGGTAGGCCAACCCATGTGGTGGGGCGCATATATCCATCGTTTGAGGACAAAGACCCCTACATCGTAGACGACTTTGTTATACCGGAGGAGTGGGCGAGAGTGAACATCCTCGACCCTCACGATGGGCCGCCTTACGCATTTTCTTGGGTGGCGATAGATCCGACAGGCCAGATATGGATTTACGATGAGTTTCCCGTTGAGGACTTCGAGAAGATAGGCTCGTCCAGTCTGACCATACCAGACTATGCCAGAATAGTCAGGGAGAAGGAAGGCAGAGACAAGGTGAAGTTAAGATTGCTCGACCCCTACTTCGGTAATAAAAGATATTCCAACACCGGGTTGACTGTGAAACAAGAGCTTGCCGAGCTGGGATTAGACTTTGAGGACGGCGATACGTCCGGTCTTGAGGTAGGGCATAAGCGGGTGAGAGAGTTTCTCAAGTATCAGAAAGCGTTCCCAGTAGGCCCGACTAACCATCCCAAGCTTCATATCTTCAAGAGCTGCCGGAACCACTGGCGGTCTATGCTCAGGTATAGGAAAAAAGTGACAAAGTCAGGGGAGATTAAGGATAAAATAGTCTTAGACGAGACATACAAGCATTTCCCTGATAACATACGTCATATGGTAATGAGGCAAGATTTGCACATATTGAAGAGAGGGGACGACCCCGAGCCCATAGTCAGGGTTGTGGGGCCTTTGAAGGATATCCAGATAGACGTCGATGAAGGCGATAGCATACACAACAGGTACAAGAATAGGATACAAGGAGTGGCGGCATGAATAGAGATAGATTGGAGTTTATAAAAAACATTCTTATTAAGGCTGAAAGAATTGGTGTTGAAGATGATGACCATGAAGAAATGAGATATATACAAATAAGCGATACACTGGCACAAGAAATGATTGATAAAATAAATAGCATATTACTAGAAATGAAAAAGATATGAACGGTGCTAAAGCAAGAATAATTAGAAATCAAGTCTACGGCGACCACTCGCCTAGGTACAGGGATTACACGTTTAATGGCGGTACACTCAACGCCGGGGTGGCTCGAAGGGCGTATCAAAGATTGAAGGCGAATGAAAAAAGTTAAAATCATTGAATCAGAGGTTATATGTTACCTAAACAAAAACGGATATTGCAAGAAGATGGGATTTAAGTGTTGTCACAACAAGATAATATTGGGTTGTGGAATTGTGACTTGCGGAGGGTTTAAACCAGGGGTATAATGGATTGGATAAATGACTTCAAGGAAAGATGTAGGACTGAGAAACAAATTCAGTCTTTAAAGATAGATAAGTTTCACGGTAGTTTACTTATAAATTTTCACGAAGGTGTTCCCGTTAATTGCGATTTGAAGAAACATATACAGGCGAAGTCGAAGTACGACTATACGGGGAAACACTAACCAACCTTAAAAAAGGAGGTATTATGTTCGGGTTAAAACAAAAGGTCAAAGCAGACGAGATGGAAGAGGTGAGGCAAGAGATTAAAAATCTCAGGCTTGCTAAACAGAAAATATCGGAAGAGATGGAGATGCTCAAACTCAAGAAAAGGCTTGAGCAGGAAGAAATCACTCACATGGTGAAAATCAACAATGAGAAGAAAGACCAAGAGGTTACATCGCGTAAGTTAGAACTTGAGAAGCAACATCATGAAAAGATAAGCGCGTTCAGAGAAGAGCAAACGGCTAGTCTTCTACAGCTTAACAAGGAACTGCATGGGAAAATGGAAGCGAGATTCAATAGTGAACTCGGTAACTTGAAGGAAATCTACAAAGGCATAATGGGTAAGATGCCAGATGTTACATTGGCGTTGACGAAGAAATTGTGAGGAAACATGGAATCTGATTCAAGAGAAAAACGAAGAAATTCAGAGATGGAGTTATTATTAGGCCAACTTGGACAACAACAAGCGAGTGCTTTCTCTGCAGGTGCTGTGGGTATGATAGGTGGCGGTCTGTTGGGCGGTCTGCAGGGGGGTTTAAATCAAATTGACCCCAAGGGTATTCCCTTCCGGCAAGACGTTGACAGAGTTGCGTATCGTGCTCCGAACGAAATGAAAATTAGATTCCATAGAGTCAATGAATTAGTTGAGATTCACGAAGGTGCTATAGCAATTAAGGAACCTCTCGATGAACTGAGAATAGAGGTAGCAAAGTGGTTAAATTAACCTTAACGAAAGGAGACAAATGCCAAAAGAAATATTAGACTCAAAAGATACTCCAGTATCGGTCAAGACATTGCTTGCTCTGGAGGAACGGATGAATAAAAGTTCATTCACATTATGCGACATAACCAACGTATCTGTAGAGGACTTGCACCTGCTGAAGATGGGTTTGGAGTTTCTGGGCGCGCTGAAAGGCAGCCTGCAGGACATTCGCAAGTCAATTGACAACCTTAAAAAGAAAGGAGCAGAATGATAAAACCAATCGGAGATACAATGATAGTCGAGGTCTGGGAAGAGGGCAAGTCGGCAATACTCAGACCAGACAACAAGGAAGCTAACGAAGGCGACACCTTCTTAGTTAAAGCTATGGGCGAAGGTACGCTATTGGAAAGCGGTAAGTATTTTCTGCCTGATATTAAGGCTGGTGATAGAGTGTGGCTTATAGGTAGAATATTTAAGCTACCTTTACATTACGAAAAAGTTCTTATAGCCAAGATGAACAACGTGATAGCCGTAGACCGGGATGGGCCGATACCGGATAAGATATGAGGAGTAACATGAACAAACGAACCTGGATTATATTAGTGGTAATTGGCATAATGCACATTGCCATATTTGCTAGTAATCGCCCGGAGGAGCTCATCGAAGAGGGCAGGCAGTTGTTGGAGCGCCGCACAACCATGTCCACGCTTATGGAGAAAATCAACATACGGATTATAGAAATACGGGGAGCTCTCAAAGAGCTCAAGAAAATAGAAGATAAGGGCGAGCTCACGGAGCTCAAAGTTAAGGAGGACACCGATGGTAAAAAAGAAAGCCAAGAAGAAAGTGAAGAAAAAGATAAAGAAGAAAAGTAAGAAATAGTATCTAGCGTCCAATCTGAATAACAGAAGGGCTAATCTGGTAAGTACCGGGTTAGCTCTTTTTATTTACAAGGAGTGATCATGGTTAAAGCTAAGAAAAAACCACAGAAATCAGCTGAATTGAGAAAGAAAGAAGATCGCCCTGTAAGATTCTACAGGGTTATAGACAAAAATTTAAAGGCCTTTGGGCAGATTGATTTCACAAAGCAGACTATGACACTCAATCCTACAAAGGGGGATATGGTCAATACTATTATCCATGAAAACCTGCACGCCAAGTTTCCCGACAAGGGGGAGAAGTGGATACACAAAAGGGCGAGGCGGGAAGAAAGCAAGTTAAGCGTTGCTGAAGCTCAGAGGCTTCTGGGAACATTCAGGTCAAGCAAAAAAGGTTCGCATTACAAAACCGATTAGAAGGAAAACTATGGCACATAAAAACGAAAGAGTTTCCCATTATAAGACAGACCACGGTACAGAGGTTAATGAAGTCGAGCTTGAACCCGTTGTGAAGATGGTCAAGGACTCGTGGGAGAAATGGAATCAACACTGGAGCTTTAAGCTCACCGAGTTTGACACTTGGTATGATCGCTGGAGAGGCAAACCGCCAGTGAGAAGCGAGGAGTGGCAGTCAAACTTCAACAAGATGCTTACTTGGCAGGCGGAAAAAACTTTGGTTCCTAGATTTCATAGTGCCTTGTTTCCGATATCTGCCCCGATAGACGTAGATGCTACGGAGACGGTAGACCAGTTTGAAAGTATCATAGCCAAATCCGCGGTATCGCACTGGTTCAAGATAGGGAAGTTCTCATTAGAGTTTCTGAAAAGTATGCGTTCCAGCGCTATATACGGCACTGGATTATTTGAGGATGACTGGTTTCTAAGGGTTGAGAAAGTTCCCAGAAAGGAGCAAATAAGCATACCGGACTTTAGACCTATGGTTGATGAATCTGGTAATCAACTATTCGATGAGTTCGGCAACATGAAAGTGGGTGAGGCTGGCAAAAAGAAGATAACCCGCACAGTCGAGAAGAACGAGGTTGTAGAGGACAGATACAGAGTGCGCAAGGCCAACATTTATGCCTGGAGAATACACCCTGACAAGAAGTCGGATGAAGACGATTTCCCGGTTATAAAACAGGAGTTCGTAACATTCAACGACTTGCTCAAGATGCAGGAACAGGCCGAGAAAAAGGGATACAAGAAATTTGAAAACCTTGATGCTATACGCCAGGACAACTTTAAGCCTAGTAATGCGGACTTACAACGCCAGAAGAAGGAGAACAATTTTGTCGATAAGCACAATCCTAAGATAGAGATACTGCACTATTGGGGCCTTTACGATGACACTCCGGATAAGGATACGAGAAAGGAAAAAATCGAGTCGTCAGAGAGCCGCAAGAGACCGATGTGGATAATGGTAGTCAACCGAAAATTCAGGCTTGCCTTGCAAGACAATCCCTTCTGGCATAAGAAGGCTCCCTTATTCCATATCGTGTGGACAGAGGACGAAAGGGAAAATTACTACGGGATAGGTCTTGCCGAGATAGGCAAGCAGGCTGAGGATAGAGCTAATACCACAGTAAATATCCGCATAGATGAGCGGAAGAAGAATTTAAAAGGTGGAGGGGTTTACAACGCCAAAGACAAAACTATAAAAAAGAAAGACCTCATGAAGAACCTGCCGGGCTTGTGGACACCATGCTCTGATATCAACAACGCCGTTAGACCGAACATTCCCATACCTTCTACCCCGGACGACTACAAGGAAGAGGAAACCGCAGTAAACGATCATCGGGATATTACTGGAGCCAGTGCCGCTCTTGCTCCCGCAAATGACAAGAAGCAAATTCAAGATACCTTTAGAGGCTTTAGGCTTCAAGTAGGATTATCGCTGGAAAAGCTCAAGCCAGACATTACAACTATGGAACTCATGGGTGTACGTAAAATAGCCAATAGGGCGTTTCTCCTGACTATGCAGTTTCAAACTCGCAATGAAACTATAGAACTGATAGCTTCAAAAAGTGAATTAAAACAAATCGGAGTCGCAAAACTCCACAACTTGCAACCGGGTATGATAACGAAGAAAGTCAACTTCCACGCCACCGGCTTTTCTGAAACCGCGAAGAAGGCCGAGAATATAGAGAACTTGTTGAAGTACGCCGAAGTGACGGTGAAGATACCACCGCTTCAGGCAATCACGAATTATGCGAATATCGGCAAGCAGATAGCCCTGTTGATTGGTATGGAGGATGTTGAGGAATTGGTGAGTATGAATCCATTCAATCCTTATCAGCAGCAAGCTATTCCAGGTCAACCGGGAGTACCGGGACAACCAGGACAACCAGGAGCACCACAGGGGAGACCACAGGGAGTACCGGGGCAGCCCAACTTGCCGCCACAATTATTACAGCAAATAGCTAGCCAGGTGACTAACCAGGCAGGTGTCACTACCTAGCACATGTCCGTGTAACCGAATGGTCACGGTAACTAAAAGGAGGATTGAGATGAAGAATTTGTACTGGAAAATCAGGTTTTTGTTAAACGGCTTCTCGACATCACACATCGGAATTGGTGGAGGTGAAGAGCCAGCCCCAAGCCAGTCTCCCGTTTATGATGAGTTGGTTGGTAAGAAGGGTTTGAAGTCTAATGAAGACTTAGCGAAAATATATGTAGATGCGGAAAAAGAAGGCGGCCGCAGGCAAAGTGTCCTTGATACCGTAAAGACCAACCTGGAGAAGCACGGTTACACTATGAATGATAAAGGGGATATTTTAGATAAGCAAGGGCAAGTTGTTCAACCACAAGCCCAGCCAGCAGCTCAACCTCAGCCGGGGCAACCAGGCTATGTTCAGCCAGCGTACAGCCAACCTCAATCACAGGTTGATGCCTACGGTAATCCTGTCCAGCAACAGGACCCTATATACGATTTAAACGGTAACGCCATAACGAACCCGATAGACAGGCAACTGGCGATGATGCCTTTAAGCCAGAGATTAGGATTCGTGACCAATACCATACTCGATCAGCGCGAGAAACAACAGGGAGCAGCGTTCAATAACGATAGGGACGTTTTGAGCAAGCCCGAGGCTAAAGGCTTTGAGGCAGATGTAAGAACAGTGATGGCACAGGTTCCCTTAGCTCAAAGAGCTGACAAGAAGGCTTGGGATGATGCCTTGCTTAGAGTCAAGGGTATGAAGTTTGATAACATGATAAAGAGCGCCGGTGGAGACGCCATACAGCAGTTTATTAATAAAGACGGAGCCCAGACGCCAGTAGGCCAGGGGGCAGGTGCAGGCGGAGGCTCCAAATTAAGCGTTGAGCAAAGAGTTACTTACGATTACTACAAAGCAAATTTCCCGGCTATGTTCAAGGATGAAGATCATTTTTTATCACGATGCAGTAATACAGGAGGATAATAATTGGAACTACACCCATCACCGACAGCAAGACATGGAAACATACCCACTAATGCGGTAACGAAAGGCCGACATGCGGATACAGGCCCTTTCCCTGCGGCCCAAGAGGTATGGTGTAGCCAGTGCGGATTTAGATGCAATTTAGCAAGAGACGCCCGTAATATAAATGAGTTTTCCGGGCAGACGATAACAAGCGGTAATGAATTAACAAACGGTTCTTTTGAAGATTGGACAGGTGGAAGCCCCGACAACTGGAGCGTATCCGGCAGCGTTACTCAGGAAACCACTGACGGTTTCTTCGACTGGAGAGACGAAGGTGTGAGTAGCGTGAAGATCGTAAGGAGCGGTTCTGACATATCCCTGAGCCAGAGTGCTTCAACTCCCTCTGATTTTAACGATAACATCGTTATCTTCGGAGCAAGAGTTAAAAGCACTACGAATGGAGTGATTAGGTTGACAATGGCCATTAACGGCACAACCCATAGCTCCTCCTATAATGTGGCTCAGCAAAGGTTTCAGGACATCTCCTTAAGGGTACAAGCTCCAGCTTCGGTAAGTTCTCTGACCGTTAAAATTTTAGCTGATAGCCAGGACGGCACAGCTTACGTAGACGTAGCCACTCTCGCAAGGAATGGTAGTCCGACGACTTCTTCAGTGGATAGCGGATGTCCTCACTGTGGATCATTTAATTATTTTAGTCCACCTGAAAAGCTGAGGTAGCAAAAGGAGAAAAAATGCAATTAGCAAGAGAATACAAATACGGTGCACAAATTAAGTTGCCTATTTACGATGGCAGCAGCGTTATTACGAAAGGACAGTCTCTAATTTGGGGTCAGGACGCATCGGGAACTGGTACGCTTAACGCACTGGTTGATAGTTCGGCTGTACCGATAGACATCTTTGCAATAGCAGCGGAAGGACTTACTACTACCGTTACTAATTACCAAACACCTTTGATTAAAAAGGCCATAGTCCAGTTAGTCAACATAGTGCCTGTTTGGAAAATCTATTTTGACGTGGCAGCAGGGAATGACATTAGTGTAACCTCATCTACCTCTACAGTTGTCACTCACTCATCTGGTGATGATAATCTGGATGGTGCTTGGATTTACATCAACTCAGGAACCGGTGTCGGCCAGCTTAGATATTGTAAGGCAGCGGCGGCCACAACGAAAACTGTTAACACAGCTTTCACAACGATTCCCGATTCAACTTCGGATTACATTTTGATTAGAGGCCAAGGACGGCCAACAGGTGGAGTAGATTTAGATAGCACTTTCTCTTTGATTAAGTCAACCGTTTCCCAGACAGGGCAATTGATGATTCTTAAGAATTATGTTCAAGGGCCGATGGGAACTCAAGAGCTCGACATCACAGCAAATCCTGGTTTAGAGGTTGATGGTTTAAACAGCAGGGGAGTAAGATTCTATTCTGACGTGATTTTCATGGATACTTTCTTTTCAGTAGATAGTATCGCTTAAGAGAAATAGTTGAGGGGCAGAAATGCCCCTTAAGTTTAGTTTAAAGGAGGGTTAACATGTATCTTTTAAAGACACTTTATTGGATGGTTAGATTTTGGCTAGCCGGATTTTCGCCGAAACAAGTTGGAATCGGTGGAGGTGCAGTTCCAATCAATGCACAAGAATTTTCCAATCTAATGCTCCCCGGCATTCGGGAGGCGTTTTACAACAGCTATGATGACACCATTAAGAAAGAGTCTATGGTCCCTATCTTGTATAGAATGTTAGGTTCTACAAGGCAGGATGAAAAGACTCTTTCCATTTCAGCATTGGGAGACTTCGAGAATTTTGACACCAACGGTCAGATTACCTACGATGACATCCAAGAGGGATATAAGAATACGTTTACTCACGAAGCATGGACTAAAGGTATCAGGATTACTCGTAAAGCGAAGCAAAACGACTTGTACGGTATCTTTGATGACCTTCCCGCACAACGTGGAATAGCAGCTGCAAGAACAAGAGAGAAACATGGCGCTTCTATATTTAACGGAGCTTTCTCCGGCACTACCGGGCCAGACAGCTTGTCTCTTTGCAATTCGTCTCATCCATCTACAGTAAGCGGAATAACCAACCAGTCTAACACCGGGACAGATACACTTTCAAAGACCACAGTATCTTCTACTCGCCTTTCTATGAAAAAGTTTTACGGTTTGAATGGTGAAAGAATCGGCGTTAAGGGAGATATGCTTATCGCACCAATGGATAAAGAGGAAGATGCGTGGACGATAATTTCTTCCAAGGGTGAACCGGAAACCGCAGACAACAACAGGAACTTTCATTTTGGAAAATATAAACTGGTAATTTGGGATGAGATTACTTCACCATTTGACTGGTTTATGGTTGACAGCAGGCTGATGAAACTGAATCTTCTTTGGTTTGACAGAATCAAACTAGAGCTCAACCAGGACACAGCATTCAACACCTACGAGGCTAGATACTCAGCTTACATGGAATACAGCTACGGTTGGAGAGATTACATTTGGATTTTCGGACACAACGCAACCAACTAATTGAAAATTTAATGGCTTAGGGGAGAGGGGTTATCCTAATTGCCTCTCTCCCATCGCCACACGATGCCATAGGAGGTTTGCCTTGCCAAAGGTGATGTGTGGAAAGGAGTAAAAGAAATGACTACTTTTGGAGATCAAGTAAAACAGTTTGGAGGAGTACCAGTTAGTTCTGTCAATTATGCAGGTTGGTGGGGCAATGATGTCTGGTTTGTGGATGATATTAATGGTAATGATGGCAATACTGGGAAATCACCTACAGCCGCAAAAAAGACAATTCAAGCAGTTATTAACATAGCCGGGCCGCAGGATACTATTTTCTTACGTCCGAGAGATATCAGCACTGGTAGGTATCATGAGCATGGGTACTATACAGGTACTTTAAATATTCCTGCTACAAATTACAGCTTGAGTATTATAGGCACTGGTAATGGTGCTAGAGGTGTTGGAGCGAATATCCAATGCGCTATTGAGGCTGATTCTGCTGCTACAGCTGCAACGATAACAGTAAAGGCTCCTTGCTTTAACATTGAGAATGTTATGGTAAAGCAGATTAACGAAGCTACAACAGCCGGGGCTATCAATGCAGTAAGCACTTTTGGTACCCAGCAAGCTTGGGGGTTAACAGTAAGTAATTGTATGTTCAAAGATTTTCAGTCAGCCGGAAGTGGGTTAGCTACGATTCATATTGATACAGCTCATTGGGCTACGATTCAACATTGTATATTCCGAGAAGCTGATATGGCTATAAATCTTCTTTCTACCGAGGCAGCAATCAGAGGTGCCGTAATAAGAGATTGCGACTTCTGGGGTAATGCTGCTGATGTTTCTAATGACATCAGGGTAGGTGATTGTAAAAATTTGCTAATTGATAAATGTAAATTCTTACATGCTTTGCCTACAGGTGCTGCTCCGTTGATTTATATCAACTTTGTTGGCGCTGCTGCTGTTGGCATAATTTCTAACTGCATGTTTTCAACTACAGATGCAGATGAAGCTAATGCAGTAAATCTTGCAGGTTCAGTGATTATGGCTAATTGTTATGGTACAGATTATCTAACCTAAAGAATATTGATTGGTGGGGTGGGTAAAACTACCCCACCTAATCTTAAGGAGGAAAGAATGGCTAAGAAAGTAAAGAAAGAAAAGAACGATTATAAATCTCCGAAGTATTCACCAGAAGAAGAGGCAGACGAGTATAGGAAAGGTAAACAGAAATAGCAGGAGGTACTCTATGCAGACAGGACAGAGAATATGGAAAGACGACCCTGCGTGTCGTGGTACTGGCAAACAGTACGAGCATCATGGTTCGATACAATCACAACCTCGCGGTGATGGACAAGATAGCGAGATTAATTGTCCAGAATGTGATGGTTTGGGCATAAAACCTTGGGGATGGTTAAGAGATGAAAAGGAAACTATTATGCCGGGGGAGGAAGCTTAATGGGAATTACGATTATTGTTAAGAGTGGCAAGCCTAAAGGCAGAACTCGAACTCGCATGGATCGAGAGATACGGGATGCCTGGGGCACTACTAGCTTTAGGAATGAAGGAGATGCTGATAAGGCGCAGTTTTTAGAAAGAAAGATTAAAGAGAAATACGGCAGCGACAACAGCAGAGTTACAGCGAAATTGATAAGTAGCGTGAAATAACAATGCTTATAATCACTAACAGAAAAAGCAGACCTTGGGACCAAAGGAAAGACCATCTCCACAAAAGGAGAAAGTTTATTGCTGAAGAGTTAAAGCAGGGGATTATGTCCACCAGCCAGATGAAGAAAGGGACTGATGGCCACATGACCCACGATGAGCAAGTCGCCAAGTACGACAAATGGAAAGGCAATAACGAAAAAAACATGAGAGAGTGGGGCGACATCAACAAGGAATTTAAAAAGCAGGGTGAAGAAAAGAGATTGCATTCTATAGATGACATTAGAAACAATAAGATTATATATGACTAAGGGGGTTTATGAGCGAGACTCTTAAAGGAATGCAAAAAAGCATGGCGTCAATGGAGCAGGATTTTTGCGGTGCTAAAGGCGATAGAAAAAGAAAGGTGACTAACAAACTCGCTCCTAAAATTCAAGGTTTAAGACAGGCCGCGAGGATAAAGGCGTATCAAGGGAGGTAGATTATGGCTAACAGGTTTGTAGGTAAAATGATTATAATTGACACAACGGATAAAGCGATTGGGGGAGAGTCTCCAGATATCGGGCCAAAGGGGCCGCTTTCAATCAGAGCTATAAAATGGGTTTCCACTCAGAATAGCAATAAGGACATAGGTAACGATGATGACTTAACTCTTTTGGACAAGAAGGGTGGAACGAAGATGATTGAGTGTCGTGCACAACTGGCTGCCGTTACCGGATCGGTTGTTTACTCTGTCGAATTTGGTGGAGAGCCCTGGACAGTGCCGGGGTTTTACATTGAAGATATAGACGGTGGCGAGTTACAAATATTCTTAGCATAGGAGGAATAATATGAGTCCGCAATTACACACAGATTCTCTTAACCTCTATGAGCAGTTCCAGACCGTAAGGAGAAAGTTGTCTGAGATTACTGCTTCGTTCTGGACAGATCTTGAGGTCTACTCTGAACTAAACAAGGCACAGATTTACATAGCCCGTAAGACTAAAATTCTTAAACGTACTGCTCAAATAACGACCACTGCCTCAACTCAAACCTACGACTTAAATAGTACCTCAAACGGTTTTCCCGATATTATAGATATCTCCGAGGATGGGGTTGAGTTCAACCAGAACGGCACGACTAGACAACCTCTTGAATACACTAATATCTGGAAACTGAATAAGGATGAGCCAGGCTGGAGAGATGTGGCGGCTTCAACACCTAATAAATATTACTGGAATAAGGCTTCTAAGGTGATAGGTTTGCACGCAAAACCTAACTCCAGTAATGCCGGAGCTTATCTCTTCGTAAGTGGTTATCACAAACCTAAGATACTACACGCCGGGACGGCTGCGGCCGGTGCAGATACCACCCTGACTTTGGCCGCGGGCAGTTCAACTGTTCAGGCTCCCAGCACAGTAGATGATTATTATAACGATATCTTTATTGAGATTTACAGCGGAACAGGTCAGGGAGAGCGCGCTAGGATAACTGACTATGCGGGTTCTACGCGGGTATGCACTGTAGATTTTACCACGACACCGAGCACAGACACAATCTACGGCATGGTTCCCCAAATACCCGAGAGTTCTATGTATCTCATGGAATTATATGCCATGTCTAAGATGTTAGAAAAGGGTGGTTCTAGGACTACATTAGCGGATAGATATTGGAACCAATTTATGCAGGGTTTGAGTTTAGCAATATCGGAGTCGATCGAAAGTGACGATGAGACTCTTGTGAAGGATAGTTACCGGGCTTAAAGTTTATTTAAAAGGAAGGAGATTTTTAGTGCCTAAATTGATTGAGTCCATAAATACCTTAGATAATCAAGGTGGTAGCAAGAAGCTAACTGATTACGGTGGAGGTCTGAATACGGCTGATTCCAACGAGGTTTTACGCGACAACGAGGCTATTGTCAGGCAGAATTGGAGTAATGTTGAAAAGGGGGCGCTTAAAAGAGTCAACGGGTTTACTAAGAAAAACTCTACAGCAATAGATTCCGCCGCTATCCGGGGACTGTTTAGAGTCTACCAGGCTAACGGAACTAGAAAACTCTTGGCTATTGTCAACACGAAACTTTACTTTTCAGATAATGATGGTACTAATTTTTCAGCGGCGACTGGCGGAACAGGGCTCTCCGCTACGAAATTCAACACCGGAGTCAATTTCAATGACCTGTTTTTCTTTTCTAATGATACGAATAATCTTCAACATTACACACCGGGAACCAACACCATGGCGGCAGCCACTTCTCAACCTAATGATCCTTGCGAGATAATCCTTAAAAAAGTTGACAAGAGAATGCTTGCTTTGGTAAACACTATCAACAGCTCTACCCTTTATTTCACTAAGATAGCCCCTAATGGAACTGATGCAAATGATTGGTCAAAAGTGAATGACGCAGGTTCCATAGCAATAGACGGCTCGAAGTCAGAAGCACTCACAGGAGGTATGACGTTTGGGGCGGTGGATATTATATTCAAAGACAAATTCGCGTTTAAAGTCTGGGGGTATCCTAATCCTATTTCAATTAAACTTGCCGGTTCGCCAGGTTGCGCGGCTCCACGTTCAGTTGCACAAGGTGATGGCCTCGGATTTTTTCTCGGTCACGATGCAATTTGGATGTATGACGGCAATAAATTCATTGAGATTTCTAAACCAATACAGCCCATAGTAGATGCAATAAACCCTTCTCAAGTAAGAAATGCCTTTGGTGTTTATCGTAAGGGTCTTTACCGGCTTTTCTACACCAAGACAGGTCAGACTACTAATCAAAGTGTAATCATTTACGATGTAAAGAACTCACGCCCCTATCAAGGAATAAATATATGGTACGAGAGACCGGGCCAAGCTATGAACTGTCCGGTGATATTCAAAGGCAGGGGAGATGCCAACGAGATATACGCAGGTGATTCCTCTGCAACGGGATTCGTTTACAGGTTAGACTTCGCGGCTGACGGCGGAGACAACACTAACAACATACAGGCTGTTCATCAGACTAAATATTTTGACATGGGTTTCCCGCACTTGGTTAAAAGATTTACTAAGATTCACTTTAAATACTTTTCTGCCATAGAAACTATAACCGTTGAGTGGTTCACAAATAGAGGGGCGACTACAGGAAGCTTCACGATTCCGGTAACACAAACCGGCGTAAAGCTTGATACGTTTTTACTGGATACCGATACTTTGGCGAGTACGGTAGAGAGTTCAGCCACCCAAAGATTGCCCGACAATGCGGTTGGTAAAGATATTTCAATTAAGATAACGCATAATGCAAAGGGAACGTCTTCCATAATAAGAGACATTGAAATCGAATGGGAGGCCTTATTTATACCATAAGGAGGTTTTATGATTAAGAAATTATGTATACTGGCATTAAGTTTTTTCGTTTGCGCCAACTCTTTCGCCTTAAATCTTTCCAGAGTCAAAACTTGGGGAGCGGAAACTTTAACATTTGCTGACCTTAACGCAGAGTTTAACAACATCTTGAACCACGACATATCCAACGCCGACATTGACGGCAGTGCGGCGATAGTAGCCTCGAAGATTGACTTCACTGTTTCGAGTGCCATAGGCTCGACTACCCCTTCAACTGGCGCGTTTACTACAC
>SDBT01009283.1_pt1 | contig 15988 bp, 10 predicted proteins | sample 2277101 | NCBI WGS metagenome assembly SDBT01 (sample SAMN10404973, study PRJNA504765) | marine sediment metagenome | isolation source: marine sediment core GS10_PC15, 103 cmbsf | place: Arctic Ocean: Southern Knipovich Ridge | collected 2010 | reverse complement strand
TACTGTTTTTATGTTGTGGTCGCAACATGACATATAAATTTGAACTAGTAAAACCTTTGGCCAGAGCGTAATTCGACGACTTCTAAGGAATGGCAACCTGGTGCTTGGGAAGCTACAGAGATAATTATCAACGGCAAGAGAAATGTTGATTTGACAAAACAAATACGCAATGTTATAGTACTATTAACCATAAGGGATTTCTCGCTGTTTTTGCTGGAGCATTAGCCTTAACTTAAGAGATATTGTCTCATGAGGAATCTAAATCGTTTGTTTTGGTCATGCCGAAGACTATGCAATCCAACCAAAAACAATGGATTCACACAGGATGGAAATGGGACCCCTACCTACATCTATCAAACAACTGGAAGTTCCTTTATTTGCCTTCATGTAGTTTACCGTTATCATTTTGGATCTATTCAGCGATAAGAGATGAGAAGAATTGGTTTGTCCGGTAATCGGGCCTAATAGCTCTTCTTGTTGATAATGAAAAAATGGATGTCAGGGTATTAGATAAGATGGATAGTTACAAAGAGTCGATAAAACGAGGTTATGGATCCTATCTATCTGACAACAACCGGATTGAATCTAAAGAACTGGAGAGATGAGGAGCATAAGGCTCATGGGGAGGTAGCTTGAGGGCAGGAAGGAAGACGGCCTCTAGAAAGCGGTTGAACAAACAAATAGACGTCGCACGCAGGATATGACATATTTTGAAAAACATAAAGGCGAACCATTTGTTGGATAGGAGCCTCATATTAGGGAGGAGAAGATGAAGAGCAGTTCCAAACTAGTACTGTTGACAGGCTTACTATTGGTCATTCTATTAGTATTCTCGGGATTTGCTTCCGCGCAATGGGCAATTGAGGTTGTGGATACAGGAAAGCTCTCTTCTCGGTGTACAATGACAGTGGATTCTCAGGGACGACCTCACATAGTCTATTTCAGCTACTCCGATGGTCTCAAGTACGCTTGGTGGAACGGCACGGACTGGGAGATTCAGACGGTGGATAGCGATGCGGACGGGGGTTGGTCGCATTACTCGATAGCCTTGGACGATCAGAATCGGCCACACATAAGCTATCGTGGTCTAGCAACTAGAGACTTGAAGTATGCTAGTTGGGGAGGAACTGGCTGGGACATTGAAAGCATAGATACTACAGGTGCCGATACTTCCATAGCTCTAGATTCATCAGGTTATCCCCACATAGTCTACAAGGGGTACAGTAATCTGAAGTATGCTCGATGGGACGGAGAAAGCTGGGCTATCCAGACAGTGGATGAAAATACGGTCCAGCACGCGTCCATGGTCCTTGATTCTGACGGCCATCCGCACATAGGTTATTACGATTACGATACCAAGGATCTCAAGTATGCTTGGTGGAACGGCACGGACTGGGAGATTCAGACGGTGGAGGATTTAGTGGCCGTGGGCTGGACAACGTCCATAGCGGTGGACTCCCAAGATCGCCCCCACATATCTTACGTGTTCTGGAGAACCCAGGTGAATTCCACTGGCGATCTGAGATATGCCCGGTTGGATGGAGTAGATTGGGAGATTCAGACCGTGGAGGGCGGAGGTTTAGGCCTGGGTGCTTCCAGCTCCATTGCCATTGACTCCCAAGATCTCCCACGCATTGGCTACATTGACTACAGGGGTGGGGCAAGTCCCACGATAAAATATGCCCAATGGGACGGAACAAATTGGGAAATCCAGTCACTGGTTAGCGGCAACGTATCGAAAGAGTGGGGATCAATGGCCCTAGATTATCAGGATCGCCCTCACATAACTTTTACATCAGTGTTTCACACGTATGACACGAATTTGTACTATGCTAGATGGATTCCCGAGGGACCTACCACGGGTACCATATCTGGTAAAGTAACTGATTCTTCCATAGGTGACGGAATAAGCGGAGCAACAGTTTCAGTCGACGGATCCACAACGACTACCGATGCACAAGGAAACTATTCTCTGTCTTTGCCAGAGGGCACATATACAGTGGCAGCCTCAGCAGATGGATATGAATCTCAAACTAAAGACAACATAGTCGTTTCCGATGGTTCGGCAATCACGCTAGACTTTTCTCTAGAGCCTACTGCCGTTCCGCAGGCGGAAATTGTAGATTTTGTTAATAATTATGAACCCAAATCACCCTTTGATATACTCACTTATCTAGACCAAGCCTTTCAGATAGGAATGGGTGTCCATATCGCTGATGTTGAATTAAGTATTGCCATAGAAGAAGCTGAACAAGTCGAGGCTCTCTATATTGTTTATTCCGACCAAAACACGGGAGTCTTTAGTCTTTCTGAATTAGACTCATCAGATGATGTCTATAAAGTGCATCTACTCTTGTCAAAACCTATTTTCGATGTCAAGAAGGAATTGGCGTGGTTTGTTGTGGATGTTCTCATCCATCTTGCAGGAGGTGGCGGACCCGTAGTCTTATTTCCTCGTCCAGGAGAGGCGATCTATCCATATGCCGGAGTAATAGAACAAGTAGTTCTCATTGATAAACAAGGCCAGGAAATCCCTTGTGACGTTCAAGATATCCGTATTCCTAGTGTGTACTATGGATTCTTCTCAACTTGGGTAGAGACGGACGAAGGATATGAACTGCGGCCAACATTTTTGGTGGGAGACTACGCTTATGTTGTTTGGCGGAGTCCCGCCGATTTGTTAATTATAGATGCGCAAGGTCGGCGCACGGGCACTTTACATGAAGAGGGAACGGAGCCAGAAGTTCTACATGAAATTCCGGGAGCTTTGTATTCTGGACCCGACGAGGAACCTGAGTTCGTTTTGATTGCTGGTCCTAACGTGGACGATGGGTATATCTTAAGGCTAACGGGGACGGGAGAAGGGCAGGGCTCTCTAAGCTACGGGGGATATGGACAAACCATACCTAGCATCTTTGAGGAGGAAGAAATACATATAACTCAAGGGGAGCAACGGGAATACGGGATCCAATTTGTTTCAACAGTTCCTATGACTTCTTTCGTCATTGAACATGCCAAGGTTGACTTTAAGAAGAAACCGGATGATGACAAGGTTTCTGTCAAAGGAAGCCTAGAACTCAACCTTGTTAATGGTGATGGTGTGGATATCTCTGAGGATGTTATAGTCACGGTAGGACCGTTTTCTGAAACTATCAGAATGGAGGAAAAGGGTAAGAAGGGAGACAAGTGGGAGTATAACCGTCCTAAAGGTAGCGAGGGTAACATCAAGAAGATGAGTATTGACTGGGAAAAAGGCACATTTGACTTCAGTATGGACAAGGCAGATCTCACCGTGGTAACCAATCCGGTCACTATCAGCATCAAGATTGGGGATGACGTTGATCAGGAAACCATCTTGATGGAAGAGGAGAATAAATGGGAGTACAAGGCTGAAACTGAACCTGTAGCCTCTTTCGCCATCGAGCATGCTAAGATTGATCTCAAGAAGAAGGCAGATGATGACAAGGTTTCTGTAAAGGGAAACCTGGGAGATAGCTTTAACAATGTGGATATCTCTGAGGATGTTATTGTCACGGTAGGACCGTTTTCTGAAACTATTAGAATGGAGGAAAAAGGTAAGAAAGGAGACAAGTGGGAGTATAACCGTCCTAAAGGTAGCGAGGGTAACATCAAGAAGATGAGTATTGACTGGAAAAAAGACACATTTGATATTCGCATGGACAAGGCAGATCTCACCGCGGTAACCAATCCGGTCACTATCAGCATCCAGATTGGGGATGACTTTGCTGAGGAAACCATCTTGATGGAGGAGGAGAATAAATGGGAGTACAAAGCTGAAGCTATAAAAAGTAGTATGGCTAGCAAACCAGAAGAAGACATTGCCCAAGCAGGATCCAGCCTCTCTCAGAACTATCCCAATCCTTTCAATCCAGAAACCACTATCGAATACAGCCTAGCCGAAAGCTGTAATGTGACACTTAAGATATATAATATAGCAGGAAGACTGATTAAGACCCTGATAGATGAATATCAAACTGCCGGATCCTACAGTATCACCTGGTATGGTGACAATGAAGTTGGAGAAGAAATAGCAAGTGGAGTCTACTTCTACCGAATCCAGGTAGCAGATTTTGTCTCGACAAAGAAAATGGTGGTGTTGAAGTAAGATGAGAAGTTATGGGGGCGAACATAATTCGCCTCCGAATTGGTAAGACCAACAGGAAAAGCATATGCTTAAAAAAGAACTAGTCGTAGTAGTTTGGTTCATAGGTCTCTTCACGACAACGAGCATCTCTAGTTATGCCGCGGTGGGAACTACTGGAGCTGAGTTCTTGAATACCTCTTTAGGAGCAAGACCGGCTGGAATGGGAAATGCTTTTTCTGCTATTGCTGATGATGTTAATGCTGTACTGTGGAATCCGGCAGGTCTCACTCTTCTCAAGGAAGGAAAAGTCAGCTTCACCTATACCAACTTAGCCGCTGTCTTTGATATTGATGAGGCAAGCGGTATGTATGATGGTTTCCTCGGCTATGCCCAGCCTCTAGGCAATGATGCTGCTTTTGCCATAAGCCTTCAATACCAGGAGCAGGGGAAAATCGCTTACACTACCGATAGTCCCGAGGTAATCAATGAGTACAGCCTGGGAGCTAACTACGCTGCTATCCTCTCCTATGCAGGAAAACTATCTTCTTCCTTAATTTATGGAGTAAGCTTCAAATTCATCCAGACTCGACTATGGGAAATAGTTGGCAGAGCCTATGCAGTAGACTTAGGGGGTCTCTACCAAAGCTCAAATGAGAAGTTAAACCTTGCTCTTTGTCTCCAAAACATCGGAACTAAACTCCAAATGGAGGATCTGGAACAGGCAGATCCCCTGCCTCAGAATCTCAAGCTCGGCATCTCTTATAAGCCCCTCAATGATAGCTCTCATAGTCTCATCTTCGCCCTTGATCTTGATAGACCCATCGCTTCTGATAGCAGTATATTCCTCAGTTTAGGCACAGAATACTGGTACCAAGGCGTCTTAGCTATTCGTTTAGGATACTTAAATAGAGAAGGAAATGTACAAGGCTTTACTCAGGGTATCGGTATTAGATATCGAGGCTATGAGCTCGACTTTGCCAATGTCCCCTGGGGTGAGCTAGGGAGTGTTCAGCGAATTTCCTTTGCAATGAGGGTGTGAGGGACAGTAATAAGTTTGCTTTTCCAATTTCAGAGATTACTCTTTTTTTTGCCACTAGGAAATTGCCCTTCATGAATTAGTAGAGGCCTGCATGCAAAACTAGTTCTATGTTGTGGCGGCAATATCACATGCCGGTTTGAGTTAGTAAAACCTTTACTAGAGCGTGATTCGACAACTCCAAACAAAGGACAACCTGATCCAAATCTCAATACTTGTCAACGAACTTTTGCACGAAATCAACCCTATACATTTTGAGAAAACATCCTGAGTTCGCAATACCTGGATTAACAACAGTTTAGATAAGATGAGAAATCTCCATCTTAAAAATCACAAATTTTACAGATAAACTATCGCTACCTTTCTATGATTCATATGAAAGCTTGAGAATAGCTGCTATTCAGCATTTATAAAAAGGTAATCTTTTATAACATCATTTTCCTGCAAAAGTTCGGTGTCAATCTGATTGGAGGCTAGCCTGTTACTACGTGTTTGTTAAGCGTCGCTGTTGCAATTCGCTAACAAAAACTGATAACCCTTCCACTGTAACACTTGAGGTCAAAGCGAAACTAAAACTGAAAAGAAAACGCAAACTTATTCCATAATCTACCAAGTATTTATCTTAGTATTCCTCTGGCCTGCTTTTCGGAAAAACGATCCGGCCCAAATCTCAGTACTTGTCAATCTGGTTTGAAGGGTGACTTTCAATACTTGACTATCCATATTCTCTATTGTTTGCCATCAAATGCGAATATGGGTCAAGACAAATCGTTAACTGGATGGGTCAGCACTCCCCCGACTTTTGACCCCGCTCGCCTTGTGGTGTAGACTTAAAGGACAAAGAAGAACGACGCCACTATCTATCGTGTCGCCAAGTGGTAGGTCGTGCGATAGATCATAGTAGGCCGGACCAACTTCCTGGCTGGTGCGAGAAACTTAGAATGGGCGAGGTGTCAATTTCTTTTAAGGGGGAATTACGATGGCAAGAAACCGCAAGAATTCATGGGAATGGACGGAAGTCGAATTGCAGAGGTTGATCGATGAACGAACTCCGGAATCACTTACTCTGGAGTATAAAAGATCGGAATCATTGGTGAAGGATGATTCTCGCAAGAAAATAGAGATAAGCAAAGATGTCTCAGCTATGGCTAATTCGGATGGAGGAGTTGTAATTTATGGTATTAAAACCTATTCCAATACTGGGAAAAAGCACATACCGGAAGGTTTTGGCACGGGCATCGACGGTTCTCAGTTCTCAATTGAATGCTTGGAACAGGTGATCGATTCTAACATTCACCCTAAAATCTCGAGTCTCAGATGTCATCCCGTTGAGCTGGCGCAACAAAGGCCTGGCAGATTTGCCTACATTATAAGTGTATCGAAGGGTACCCGAGCCCATCAGGCCGCGGACAAGAGGTACTATGGGAGAATCGAGCGAACGACGACGGCCTTGGAAGACTACCAGATTAGAGACATCAATAACCGTTTGAAGTACGCCGTACTAGCCCCTGAGTTTAGGTTAGACGCCGTTTCCAAGAAAGAAAAGGCAGTTGCGTATAACTTCCAGATCTTTCTTGAGAACACTGGTTCTGTGCGCGCAAGAGACTGGGCGTTGGAAGTGGTTATCCCAAAGGAGGTGAAAGACGTGCAGCGAAGAGTTGAAGGTGCCACTGTAGTACCCCTTGGAGACGGAAGGTGCAAAATGCGAATCGACTCTACCTGCACGCACCAGGTGATATTCCCTCAAGACAAACAACGCGTCTGCATAAGCTACAACGTGATCATAGCGGACCACGAATTGGTAGTCCTGGCTCAAACAGGACATTTCTCTTGGAAGGCATTCGCCGATGATTCTGAACCGCACTCGGGAAAGACAAGATTCTCGCCGGTACAAATCACGGATACGATCTAGCTGTACTTCATCGTGGACGCAAAGAAGAGGCTATTATTCTTGATGGCGTGAAGATGTCAACCAAGTACGAACAAGAAGCGGCAAAAAAATACAGAGAGATTCAGGCGAAACGACAGAAAATAGAGACGCTCGAATTTGCCATAATAGCGACCCCTAATCCAAATCTCAGTCCCCGTCAATCTGGGTTTTGGGGACTCTAATTCAAGAGTCAGTTTAACAAAAGAGAATTGCTAGTCAATCCACAACACCTAAATCGTGGGAGATCCTTTTTGACACCACCGGCCTTTCAGCTAAAATAATCTTATAGACTATTTTCTCTGGAACTAACTTCGCCCAAGGAGCCACTCCTTGCCCAAAACCAAAAAATGCCAATTTAAGAGTCAACTAGATAAAGGCTATATCTATATCTGTCCTGAACCTGCCTTGGAAGGTTCAGGCAACTGCATTTTCCATACACGACTCAAAACCGAAGAAGGGGCAAAACTATTTCAAAAGAAGATAGAAAACAAACTACAAAACAAAGATTACGTTTTTACAGGCTTTTATTTCCCCAACATAATCTGTTTTGCATCTTTATTGAAGACATATACTCGCAGCGAACCTCCAACTTTTGAGAAGGATGTTAACTTTAAAGGGTCAACCTTTGAGAAGGACGCTGATTTTGGAAATGTGGTCTTCGACAGGATGGCGGACTTCAGAGGGTCAACTTTTGAGGGGCTTGGTTCTTTTCACGCAACAACCTTTCACGGTTACGCTGATTTCAGTGAATCCCTCTTTGAAAAATTTGCTGAGCCTGAGGGACCATTCTTCGGAGATTTGAATGCCAAGTTTGCCGACTTTGAGAAAGCGATCTTTCTGAAGAATGCTTTCTTTAGAAAGACAGTCTTTAGGGGATGGGCCATTTTCAGAAGATCAACCTTTAAGCAATATGCTGATTTCGAAAACTCAACCTTTGAGAGGAATGCCGTTTTTGAAGAATCAACATTTGGGGAAGTTTGCTTTAAAGACTCAATCTTTCCGGGAAGTGCTACTTTTAGACAGTCAACCTTTGAGAAGGACGCTGATTTCAGAGGATCAGTATTTGAGTTGGATGCTGGCTTCAAACAGTCAATCTTTAGAGGTTACGTTAATTTTGCGGGATCAGTCGTTCACAGAGAGGCTCACTTCGAAGACTCAACCTTTGAGGACTCCGCTGATTTCACAGGAGTAGTCTTTCATGGAGGTGTCGATTTTGCAGGGTCAGTTGTGACCAGAGATGCTGACTTCGAAGACTCGACTTTTAAGAAGGGTGCCGATTTCACGGGAGCAGTGTTTCATCAAAATGTCGACTTTGCAGGATCAATCTTTAATGGAAACGCCGTCTTTCAAAATGTGACTATTAAAAACCATTTAGCAGAAGAAAAGACTTTTCGAATAGTAAAGAACAATTATCAGAGAGAGGGACAGTATACACTCGCCGGAGAGTACTACTACAAAGAGAAAATAGCGAAAAGAAAACAACTTTCCTGGTATCTCCCTAAGAGATGGTCCGAGTATATCCTCCTAGACGTCCTTTGCGGCTACGGCGAAAGACCATTAAGAGTAATCAGAACAGGTCTTGGCATCCTATTTTGTCTAGCATTCCTTTACTGGAAAGTAGGGCATATCTTTCCGTCCCGAGATCTCTTCAGCGAAACCCATGCGCTCACTTTTGGGGACGCTCTCTACTTCAGCGTAGTCACTTTCACCACCCTGGGATTTGGCGACTGGCGTCCTGACCCTTCCCATTGGATACGCTACGTCGTTATGTCGGAGGCTTTCATCGGCGCCTTTCTTATGGCCCTATTCATCGTCACCTTCGCCAGACGAATGATGAGGTGAATTATGAGCCAAAAATAATACAAGACTTGCCAATTCAAAAGTAACCACTTCTACTTCGGCGACTATTATTCCGTTGACTCTAACTTAGCAAGTGGTATATTAACGGGAGCAGGTCAGTCTGTACTTCGCTATATTGAACCTAGACGATTAAAGGTAATTAAGATTGGTTTCTGGCGCGTTAGAGAAAGAGAGTTGGAGAAATTCTTAAAGAATAACTCTAATGTTGGCGAGAAAAAATAATAGATATGACAAGAAGGATGGATTATTTTTCGTTTCTGGAAACACGAATTAATGAAAGACATTAATAAAGGGATTACGAAAAGATAAAGAAGAAAACAAAATCTATTAAATGAGATTAAAATTAATATGAAGAGGAAAGAGTACAATAAGAACGTTTTAGAAAGATGTATGAGGTTGCTCCAATCCCATGATTCAAACGAGATTTATGAGGGTGTGGTATTATCCACTTATCTTATTGAGCAAGCGTTTAAGGCAGAACTAAGAAAAGTAAATCCGCTTTTGTACTTTGATCAAAAAAATATCTCTGATAAGAGGATAATTGGCATAGCTTTAAATAAGATAACAAAAGAAGAAATTAGACGATTAAGAACCACTACTGCAAAAAAGTGCGTAACTCAAATGTGTGAATATAGAAAAGAATTTGAGCCGCATAGAGCAAATATCGAGGAACTTTTCGAGATCCGGAATTATGTCCTTCATTCAATAGATGATTTATTCACTTCTGATAATTTAGCCGCTGAAACTGCTGTTTCAGCACTGCGTGCTTGTAGGAAATACGTAATAAAACATTCTGGTATATCTTCTACTGATTTTAATCCACTGACTTCACGGGAATTTGAAGAATTGCAGGAAGAGAAGAGAAATAGAAGGAACGATGATTTGAAGGAAGAATTAAAAGAACATAAAAATATTTTTGAGAAGTTGAGTCAATTAGAAGTATCAAGAAGAATCACTGCTAATATACCAGAAACAGATGATTGTACTTGGGTTGAAGAAACTATTGAGTGTCCTGCTTGTGGCCAAATTTCTTTTGATAAAATCGGGGCCGTAGATTTTGATTGGAATCCCGATGGCATTCTTTCGAGCGGTGAATATCATTATCAATGCAGGGTCTGTAAGTTAGATCTATCTGAGTATGAATATGAATTAGTAAGCGATTTTTAACATATGAAGATCAAAAAGATCAAAGTAGAAAACTATAAAAGTATTAGAAAGTTAGAATTTGAACCGTCGCTAGGCTTCAATGCCTTTATAGGTGTGAACAGCACTGGAAAAAGTAATATTTTTGATGCTATAAATTGGCTTTTGGGGCCTGTTTATCCGTCATTCAACTCTGCAAGAAAAGAAACTCATTTTTAGGAGATGAAAATGATAAAATAAATATCCGGCTCGATTTTGACGATAATAACTGCTTAGAACTTGCGGAGGAATGGACGGATATTTATGGTCGTACCAAATCAGCCTTGAACCGTAACGGAGATTACTGTTCAAATGAAAACCGAGAGAAATATTGTTGTGCCTACTTGGGTGAGAAAGAGAAATTCTCGACTATTTGCCTTCGAATAAATGGTCACTCGTTGGCCGTATCCTTCAAAAAATCAACAAGAAACTTCTTGGAGAATCTATGCAATATAATAACCAGACGAAAGCGAAGAAAGAACGGTTAAAAGAGTGGTTGACCTTCATTGGTTCTAATAAACTTTGAACTGGAGAGCTGATTGACGGCAAAATTTAAGGAGTAAGAGCATGATACATACCAAACCTGAAGAAATAAAACTTGTTAAAGAAAACATTAAGGTTTTTGAAGATAGAATTCCAAAGAGAGTTTTAATCTTGTTATTTAACAGGCAGGTTAGACTTTATCAACATAGCCTATTCTTCTCCTTATGTAATCCCTCTGTTTACCCACACTTACTAGAAACTCTAGAAGCAATCAAAAAGTATAATAAGCATACATTCTTCCCAAAAGCAATTAGTAAGCTGACAAGAAGTTCAGATCGGCTTGGCCAACAAGCTGCCGTTGCTGAAGTCTTAGCGGTTGGGTATTACTGCAAAAAATTCTTGGGAGAGAAAACTATCAAAGTTACATGGGAAAGAAAAATTGAAGCCACTGGTAAGAAAATGGATATATCTCTTTTAGGTTTGAGTTATCCTGTCAACATTGAGGTAACTGTTAAACATGAAGACGAAAGGATGCGATACCATTTTGATTTAAGATACAAAATTAAGGTAGCTATAGAGGGAATGATAGCTGAACTTCCAGACCAACAATATAGTTATCTTTTTTCAATAGTTACTAACAAAAAGAATGGAGAAACCATAACCACTTTTTCAGAAAAAGACATTTCTGACTTTGTGGAGTTTATTGCTTCGATGAGACGGAATGGTCCCGGGGAATATGAATTCTCAGTTAGTAACGAGAAATTAGCTACAGTAAGAATTCAAAAACTAAATAAACTTAAGAAGGAGTACGCGGCTCATATGGATATGTGGGCAGGTTTTCTAAAAGATGAGAAGAGGATAAGAAATACGATAGTTGATAAAGCAGAAAATCAGCTCCCGAAGGATGAAATCAATTTTGTATATCTCCCTAGTCTGAGTGATTTTGATGAAATCGATTTCCAGGAAGCATTTTTGGGCAAAGAGCAGTGGCATTTCCGTAAAGACGCAAACATTAGGGGCTTTTCTCGTAAGCCAGATGGCGTAGTACAAGTTATTTCAGAAAAAGACTTTTCTCCGATTTATGGTTTGATTTGGTCTGGCTGGGATTATGCACAAAAGAAAGTGGTGCTAAATCCACTTCTATCTGTGGATGAAAAAGTACAGGAACTAATTGCCTAGAAATACTTCCTTCTCACCTATTCTTCTGGCGTTAGAAATGAAGTTTCAGCAGAAAGAATGCCAAGTGGAAATGGTAAACTGAATTCCTGGTACTATGGTAAACAGAAATCCTATGAGGATTGACCTGCCCTCCTAGAATCGGTCCAGTTACTATGTTGGATAGTATCGGGTCCTCCCCGGCTTGAGAATGGGTGGCCCGTCTCCGGGTCCTGGCGAAGCGTCGCTGTTCCAATTCGCTAACAAAAAGTGATAATCCTGCCATCATATCACTTGAAGTCAAACCGAAACTAGAGCTGAAAAGAAAACGCAAACTTATTCCATAACCTACCAAGTGTTTATCTCAGTATTCCTCTGGCCTGTTTTTCGGAACCAGTATTAACCCAGATCTCAGGACTTGTCAATTCAATCTTGCTTGTCTATTATGTCCCAGTCAACTCTCCAACTTTTTGTCTTTCCCTTATAGAAAATATAACAGAGTGTAAAAGAACACATGGCAAGAATTGATACCAAAATTATAGAAAATGGATGGTACAGACTTCTCACGAATACTATAGAATAGACTCCAATAGTGAGGGAAGCATAGAACAAGGATAAGGACTTGCTTGCCAGGGTCGCAAATATGGGAAGTGAATGGCCCTTAGACCTTGCCAATTCCCTATAGCGTTGCAAGCGAGTTTCCCAACCTAACCCAGGTATTTCAGGCTCTATAAACTTCCTAATGTACTGAGAAATACTGTCAATGCCCATAGTATGCTGTAATGTTAAGACCAACGCGGTGTTAAGTACTATGAGTGCAAAACTCACTAAGCCTACAAGGTAATGGTCCGGCTTGTGTTCAATGGGTATATCGCTTCCTAAAGCAAATCCTAGTATAGTACCGATCGCTGCTACGGTAAAACCTGCTATGTAAAGACGAGCGTCTTGTTTTTTCATCATCTCTTCCCTGAGCGATTTGTATTCTTCTAATAACACGTCGTAACGCTTCTTTGACTCATCTCTTCCTTGCATATTATCACCTCCTCACGAATTCAACTCGTCCATTCTATGAATCCGCTTATGTGCGGGAGAGTTATCGATTCAAGAGTCGCCGAATTGATCTTCCAGCGCTGACTTTAAGCCAAATTTCAGCACTTGTCACCTAACTTTTGCACGCAACCTTCCATTGAACGAGCGCCTCAGCGCTCCAGTATTGGCCGGTTGAGCCTTGAACGCTGTGGCACTTCCAACCGCTAAAGACTTCCATCACACTCTTTTGGCAACTGCCCTCACAGCTTATCTTATCAGCGGCTGCTCTTAACTCCTTCCTGATTTCTTCGATGAGGGGGTTGTCACCATCTTGGGGACCTCCATACCCGGTGCAATCAGCTGGAGGAAGAATATTCTTCGACTTGAACTTTCTCAGGGTTATCGAGGAATCACATGGGATACTCGTAGGAACGGTACCTGAAATATTGACAGATGGGTACTCATAACTTCCATCCCGGTTATCCCACTTTTGCGACTCGTACCACCTTCGGAAAGTATCATAATCTAGAGTATAACACACCCAGATTTCTTCAGTTACTCCTTCCCTATCCTCACATTTGCACTTAATCTTCTTGTATCCCGGCGGGCACTCCTGATTATCACATTCATGGAAATACGCAGTTAGCCTCAGTTTACCGGTAGGATGAAAATATGCTTCGGTTGTGCCATTCGTTCCTGGCTGGTTTTTATGGAAATCACACTTATTGTGCTTGGAAATGGTGGTGTGGTGGGGGTCACTAGGGCTTTTTCTCTCATCGTCATGTCCTACGCCATTGACGCCATCAGGGGCATCGTAGAGGTGCACATGGGTGTACTTGAGACTGCTGCCAGCCGCTCTAAATTTACAGAAATGCATGCACACTATTTGTTCCATACTTGGCATCGCTGTACCTCCTTTCGCATCATTAGAATCTAACTTTGCTTGACCCAGACACCATCAGGATCAAGCTTAACCAAAATGACGTCTCCTCCTACCTTAGGGCTAGATCAAACACCTTCCAGCCATAGATCTTTTTTATGATTGGTAAACTCTAACTTCTTAGTCTCATTGACCCGCTGACCTATCCCATCAATTGTAGCACCTGTTCAGTTAGAGTCAACGGGATACAATACTGACTTCAGAACTAGTTCAAGGTCAGGCCAAAATCTCAGAATCTGTCAATCTGGGGTTTTGGGGGTTTGGTGTGGATATAGTCTTATGGTGAAATCTATGGAGAAGACATAGATTCTCCGTTTTCCTGTTTATCTCTAGAACTCTCTTGGTTTTGCCAGTATTTCCTTTATTTTGAGATCAAGGAATCTCCGGGAAGTAGCAGATTGAATTAGACAAATCGTGTCAGAGCCTGAACCAGTTCCTGCCACCGCTATCACGTCTTTTTCCTCCTCAAGCAATCCGGCATCACATGCCTCCATGACAATTTCCGCACAGACTTTCATTCCCTCACCCAATCTCCTCAGAGTTTCGGCAATGATTATCGTGGGATATATTCCCTTAAATTCAGATATGAAGGATTTTTCCAAGGAGCTTGTTAGGATAGTGCCTGTGAAGACTTTTCCTCCTAGTTCCTCTATCCTTTCTCTCACTTTTGTGGAAATTTCGATCTCGTTCTTCTGCTTGTGACCAGAAGCATGGGTAACCACAACCAAATTAGTCTTCTTTCCCAATCCTTTAGCAAACTTCAATCCGGTCTCTCCCGAAGTACTAGCAACCACAACGTCTTCATAAGTGGTGGTTAGCCCTTCTACAACGTGGAGACACCTTTCGGTATTCTCCTTGCCTGCCTGCTCAAAATATTCAACCTGACGGATCATTTAGCCCTCCTTGTTGCTCATCGTTACTTCTTTCTGGACTAGAATAGATAGTTTAATTATACACAAATTATGGTTATTGTTAAGTTTAAAAGGACATATGGTACACCAATCATCGGGGATGAACTTAGCTGAATCTCAGCACTTGTCAACGAAGTTTTGCACGAAATTAGATATATAGATTCTGTCAGACATTTGTGAATCTATGAGAGCTTTATTGTTAGTGGTATACAAGAGATGCAGAAAAGACTCGTTACAAAATCACAGAATTCTCAGATAATCTATCGGGTACTGTGCTATGATGGATACGATAGTCTGAAAATAGTCCCTGTTCAACGATTAAGGACAGATATTCGTATGTGTCATCATTTTGCTGCAAACGTTCGTTGTCAATCTGGTTTGAGCCTCTGCTTCAAGAGTTAGTTTAGCAAAAGGGAATTACTAGTCAATCCACAACAGCCAAATCGTGTGAGACCCTTTTTCTTTTTTGACACCACCTGCTTTTCAGCTAAAATAGACTGGGACTGTGCATTGTACATATCTGGAACTACTAGTCTGTCAAGGAGACTATAAATGACCAAGAATACAATAGATACAATAGTGAGCAAACGGCTCAAGTGGCACAAGACTGAAACAATTCTGCTCTGGCTCATTATTGCCATGGCAGCGATACTCATACCAACCGGAATAGGCATATATTTATATGTTGGTAACCTTAGCATTGCAGAGTATGTTTTTTCAGTTCCTCCTGGGGACCTAGCTATCTTTCAGGTTAGAATGCTTTCTATTCTTTCTAGAAGCCTAGGTCCTGTTTTTGCCCTGGCAGGCCTAGCCACTATTGCTCTTGCACGGAATAGACTCTCGTTGGCAAAGGATGCCTACCGTATGGCCACAGTCATTCAAGGTAGGACGAAAGAAGAATAGGTAAGTCAAATTTGCAACACAGACTTGTCAGGACAAATGGATGGCTATCATCTGTCCCCAATGTAAACATCAATACGATGTTACTTTATTTCAATTTGGCAGTGTCGTTGAATGTGACTGCGGAGCAAGAATAAAGCTTGATCCAGTAAAGGGAATAGTTTTACAAAGCCAAAGTCTAAAAGACAGGAGGAGGTTCACAATGGCTGTTTCTTTTATCCCAGGATCTGAAAGTATTCATAGAATCAAAAACTTTATCCATAAAGATAAGCAGACAGGGGAAGATAAGGTCTATCTTACTGTGAAACAGATATACTCTTTAGATGAAAAAGGAAGTTTGGATTTTGGCGGTAGTGAACTTAACCTGGCAGAAAGAAAGCCTCTGCTTCCGAAAAAGAAGGTTAGAGAAGATAAACATGGATGGTGGAACCTTGATCAAGGCACATACCTTGTTGAG
>SDBT01009282.1_pt1 | contig 15989 bp, 16 predicted proteins | sample 2277101 | NCBI WGS metagenome assembly SDBT01 (sample SAMN10404973, study PRJNA504765) | marine sediment metagenome | isolation source: marine sediment core GS10_PC15, 103 cmbsf | place: Arctic Ocean: Southern Knipovich Ridge | collected 2010 | reverse complement strand
GGAGCAATAACCCTAGAATCAGGCGACAGGAAGAATAGAGTATTATCAAAGAATTTTAAGGAATGCATTTTTATTGGTCGCCTTGAAAAAGATATTGGCATGGAAGAATATTTAAAAGCCTTAAAAGTCATAAAAGAAAAACATGGTCTTAAAATTACCTTTATTGGTGATGGCCCTTACCAACCCCAAGCTGAAAAAATTGGTTCAGTTACCGGCATGGTCAAAACTATCAAACCATATTTAAAAAAGTCCGCCTATATTTTCACCTCATCTTATCTCACCATTCTTGAAGCCATGGCCGCTAAACGACCAGTTTTTGCTCTTTACCATAATTCTTTAAAGAAAGATTATCTTCAACAATTCCCTGGCGCTCGCTATATGAGAATCTCCGACTCAGCAGATGAACTTATTAAGCAATTCAACAATGCTCTTAAAAATCCTAAAAAAATCGATCAAATGATTATTAAGGCTTATCATTTTGCTCAAAAACAAACTTGGGATAAAGTGACTCAAAAATATCTAGAACTTTGGAAATTATGAAAGTTTCTTTTATCACTACCATTCTTAATGAAGAAAAGACGATTATTGATTTACTAGATTCCCTGCAACAACAAACTCAAAAACCCGACGAAATCATTATCATTGACGCTGGCTCAATCGATAAAACTACAAAGTTGATTAAATCCCATTCTCTTAAAACCAGATTGATTACTAAAAAAGACTTTAATCCTTCTAAAGCCAGAAATTATGCTGTCAAGCAAGCTAAGCATTCTATCCTAGCTCTGTCTGACGCTGGTTGTCGTTTAGATAAATACTGGCTTAAACGCATTACTCAACCATTTAAAAACAAGCAGGTTGATGCTGTGGCCGGCTTCTATCTTCCTGACGCCAAAACTGTTTTCCAAAAATGCTTAGCTCCTTTTGTAGTTGTGATGCCCGATAAACTAGATAAAAAAACTTTTTTACCTTCATCTCGCTCAATTGCTTTTCGTCGCTCAGCCTGGGAAAAAGCTGGTCAATATCCTGAACATCTGCGTTATTGCGATGACTTAGTTTTCGCTAAAAACCTTAAACAAAAAACCAAGCTAATAGTTAAACCTCAAGCTATAGTTTATTGGTATCAAGCTGACAATCTAATCCAATTTTTTAAACAAATTAAAAACTATGCTTCAGGTGATGTTCAGGCTAAATACCAGCCTCATCTTAAAAAAATTCTCACCACTTTTGGCCGCTATCTTATCTTTATCAGTTTGCCAATAATCTTCCCTTTTTACTTACTTTGGCCGATTATCAAGCATTTCCGCTATGTTAATCACCCTTTAGCCATAATCTATCTTCCAATTTTGCAAATTACTGCTGATATAGGCATAATGCTAGGCAGTCTCTATGGGTTACTTAAAAGACGGAATTAAAGCCATCTCATGGATGGGTGGCCTTCGTGTTACTATCCGTTTAATCAGTTTATTTAAAATAGTTATTTTAGCTCGACTATTACTACCAGCTCAGTTTGGTATTTATGGCATTACTTCTTTGGTGTTAGCTTTTTTGGAGATTTTTACAGAAACAGGTATTAATGTATTTTTTATTCAACATCAAAAAAAAATTAATCAGTTTCTTGACACCGCTTGGGTAATTTCTATAATTAGGGGCTTTTTAATTGCTTTCTTAGTTTTATTAGCCACTCCTTTTGTGGTTAATTTCTTTAATGTCCCTGAAGCTAGCCAACTTTTAAGACTTATCAGCTTAGTGCCCGTTATCAGAGGTTTTATTAACCCAGCCATTATTAAATTTCAATCTAAGCTTCAGTTTAACAAAGAATATTATTTCAGAAGCACTTTAGTGTTAATTGAAGTTTTAACAAGTATTGGTTTTGCTTTAATTTTGCGATCACCTGTCAGTCTAGTTTATGGTTTAATTGCCAGTGCTATTTTTGAAGTCGCTTTATCTTTTTATTTATCAAAGCCTATTCCGCGATTTCAATTTCAGTCAAAACATTTCCAGTCAATTTTTCACACCGGCAAGTGGATGACTGTAGCAGGTATTTTTAATTATTTATTCCATCAAGGCGATGATATCGTCGTTGGTAGGATGTTATCACTCAATGCTCTAGGGTTATACCAGCAAGCTTATAAAATCTCTAGTTTGCCAATTAGCGAAGTAGCTGACTCATTTGGGAAAGTTACATTTCCAATTTACAGTAAAATTGCTGGTGATCGCCAAAGGCTTAAAAAAGCCTTTATTCAAGTCAGTTTAGGTATTTCTGTTTTAATCATTCCTTTTGGCCTGCTTTTATTTTTATTCCCCAAAATTATCATTAAAATTCTTCTAGGCGACAACTGGCTTGCGGCTGCCCCTGCCTTAAAAGTTTTAGCAGTCTTTGGAGTCATTCGAGCTATCTCCGGATCAGCCTCAGCCTTGTTTTTAGCTGTTAAAAAACAGCAATTCGTTACCATGATTACCTTTGTCAGTATTTTAGGACTGGCTTTATCCATAATTCCTCTTGTTTTACGATTTGGTATTGTGGGTGCAGGCTATTCAGCCATAATTGGCTCCGTCGCAGCCTTGCCAATAATTCTTTATTATCTGGTAAAAGTCTTGAAATAGAGTATGCGTCGAGTTGACCCAAGAGTATATACTAAAAAATACTATTTAACCGACTGCACTGGTTATAATGAATATAAACAGACTTTTGGAAAAAAACTTGAACCTAGATTAAAACGAATCGTTAAAGATATTCCTATTAAGAAAAACCAAAAAATATTGGATATTGGCTGTGGTCGTGGAGAGTTAACCTTTTGGGCTGCTGAAAAAGACTGTCAAGCAACTGGCATTGACTACTCTATTAATGCTGTTAAATTAGCCAAATTGGCTCAGGCAAAACGATCTTCAACCATTAAAGCCAGAACTAAATTTAAACTCATGGATGCTAAAGACCTGAAATTTCCTCCTCATAGTTTTGACGCTGTTTTCCTAGTTGAAGTTTTAGAGCATATTTATCCAGAAGAACAAGATCAAGTTTTCCGACAAATTAAAAAAATATTAAAACCCGATGGTTTTATCTTTATCCATACTGCTCCTTCTAGCTGGTTTAATGATTTTACCTATAAATACTGGTGTTACCCAATTAGCAGCCTATTAGTTTTCATCTGGAAATTAATCACTGGCAACTCTTATCCTAATCTAGCTCCACCAAAACAAATCAGAACCGCCTCTCACTTAATCATGCACATCAATGAGCCTGATTACTTTTCATTAAAAAAATTATTTAACCGTCACAAATTTTATGGTCAAATTAGATCAACTAATATTACTATTAGAAAACCACATATAAGCTGGAAAGATAAATTATTCAATTTTATTGTTTATCTTTACCCATTAAGCAATTACTTTCCATTAAATATTTTTTGGGCAAATGACTTCTTGGTGGTTTTAAGGAATAAATGAAAGCAAAAATTATTTTAAAATCTTTTCTTAAAGAATTTTGGTATGCACCGGCTGATGCATTTTTACGAACCGCCGAAACTTTAATCTGGGGACAAGTTAAGTTTAAGCCTCCAATTTTGGATATTGGTTGTGGAGATGGCAGTATCAGTAAATTATTGTTTCAACAAAGAAAGATAGACGTTGGTTTAGACTCAAATCCTCAGGCAGTTAAACAATGCAGTCATAGTGGTGTATATCGAAAAGTTGTCAAAGCCAATGCCTCTAAAATGCCCTTTAAAAACAATAGTTTCCAAACAGTTATTAGTAACAGCACCTTTGAGCATATTAAAAATGATACTCAAGCCATAGCCGAAGCCGCTAGAGTTTTAACTCCTAAAGGTTGTTTGTTAATCACTGTCCCTTCAAAGCGCTTTCAAGCAGTCATTAAACAAATCCTCAATAATCCCCAGGAATTTAAGAATTTTAACCAACGCCTTCATCATTTCCACTACTATGATATAAAAGAATGGCGGAAAATATTAAGCTCAAACAATTTTAAAATAAACTCTTATCAGTATTATTTTCCTCCACAATTAGTTAAAGTCTGGTATCGCTTATTTAAAATTGCCACCTTTAAATTACATAAACGAGAGCTTTGGTCATATCTCCAAACCTCAATTATTAAGTCAATGATTCCATCAAGGCTCGTCGTTTTTATTTTAGAAAAGTATCTATTGAAATATTTTAAATATATACTCGACGCAAAAGGTTGTTTTGTTTTAATAAGTGCTTATAAAATAAAATGAAAATCGCTATTTTCCATAATTTACCACCAGGCGGTGCCCAACGTACAATCTACGAAGAAGCTAAAGCTTTAGGAAAAAACCATCAGCTCTATTTTTTTCACTTAACCGGCCTTAATCAAAGGTTTTTTAATCTTCAATCATTTTGTCAACAAACTTACCACTTTACATATAATCTCGCCAGTCAATTACCGAGTTTTCTCAACCGCCTTCAAAAGGATTATCAAAACTTCATCACTTTAAATAAAGTTCATCAAAAAATCGTTCAAACCATTGATCAAAACAATTTTGATACATGTTTAGTTCACCCTGACAAACATACCCAAGCTCCTTTTCTCCTTAGGCATCTCAAAACTCCCAGCCTTTATTACTGCCATGAACTTTTAAGACTTGCCTATGAGCCAGAACTAGCGGCTCCTCAAGACCTAAGCTTATTTAAGAAACTTTACGAGCAAACCACCAGGCAGATTAGAAAGACCATTGATCAACGCAATGCCAATCAGGCTAGCCTCATTCTAAGCAACTCTCGTTTTACTTTGAAGAAAATTAATCAAACTTATCAACCTCAGTCTCAGCTTTGCTATCCAGGCGTTGATACTCAAGTTTTTAAACCTATAAAAACTAAAAAACTCAATCAAGTTCTTTTCATTGCTGCTAAACATAAACTGACTGGTTATGACTTACTAGAAAAAGCCTTAAGTTTAATTAACTCAAGCCTTCGCCCTCAGCTTAAAATCATTGATAAATTCAATCTAACCGATAAGCAGCTAGCTAAAATCTACTCTCAAAGTCTTGCCACTCTTTGTTTAAGCTACCATGAACCTTTTGGTTCAACTAGCCTAGAATCCATGGCTTGTGCTACCCCAGTTTTAGCCGTTAATCAAGGTGGCTATAAAGAAACAGTTATTGATAAAAAAACCGGCTTTCTTCTTCCTCATCAACCACAGGCTCTAGCTGATAAAATAGTTCAATTAATTAAACATCCATCAGCTGGTATTAAAATGGGCCAGACAGGTCGACAGCATGTCAAAAAAAACTTTACCTGGCAAACTCATAATCAACTATTAGAAAGACAATTAATTAAAATTGCCTTATGAAGCCTAAGATTTCCATAATCATTGTTCATTATCGGGTTAAAAAAGTTCTCTTTAACTGCTTAGAGTCGATTTCAGCTCATAAACCTAAAGCCTCGTTTGAAATTATTGTGGTTGATAATGACGAAACCAAGAAAATTCAAAAAGACTTAACCAAGCAATTCCCTTTGGTTAAGTATATTAAAAGCCCTGGCAATCTTGGCTATGCTGCTGGGAATAATCTAGGCGCAAAAACCGCCAAGGGTAAATATCTATTTATTCTTAATCCCGACACCCAAATCTTACCTGGTTCTATAGATAAGTTAGTTAAATTTCTAGAGAAAAATAAATCAGTCGCTGTAGTCGCTCCTTTACTTCTTAATCATCGCCATAAACCCTATCCGCTTCAAGGCACTTCTATATTAACGCCCTTAAAAGGAGTTTTTGCTTTATCTTTTATTAATAAATTATTTCCCAATAATCCTGTCTCTAAAAACTACTGGTCTAATTGGCAAGATAAAACCAAGCTTAATCAGCCTCGCCAGGTTGATGTTGTTCCTGGCTCAGCTTTTTTAATCAGAAAAAGTATTTTTAATAAACTTAAAGGTTTTGACGAAAACTTCTTTTTATACTTTGAAGAAAGCGATTTAGGTAAAAGGTTAACTGATAAAGGCTATAAACTTTTCATTCTGCCTCAAGCCAAAATTATTCATCATTGGGCAGCCGTTACCCCTAAATCTTCAGCAATCAAACAGCACTTTAATCGCAGCCGTTATTACTATTTTAAAAAACATTATGGCTTATTAGCTGCTTTAATGGCTGAGTTTTTTACTCGTTTATCCTTAAGCACTATTATTTTATCCTTAATTCTTCTTCTGGCTACTTGGCTAAGATTTTATCGCCTTTCAGAAGTTATGACCTTTTTTGGCGATCAAGGCAGAGACTATTTAGCTGCTCGAGATATGCTTTTAACTGGCAAATGGCCTTTAGTGGGCATTCCTTCCAGCGTTCCCTGGCTTCACCAAGGCTCCTTTTTTATCTGGCTAGCTGCCTTAGCTTTAAAAATAGGGGAGTTTAATCCCATCAGTCCAGCCATCTTAACTGCTACTCTCGGCGTTCTAACCGCTTATCTAACTTACACCTTAACTCGTCATTGGTTTTCTAAATCAGCCTCCCTAATTGCTAGCCTGATTATGGCCACTGCTCCTTTAGCTGTCATTCATAGTCGAATGCCTTATCATACTAGCCCGATTCCCTTATTTAGTCTGCTTTTTATTTTCTCCACTTATTTTTGGGCTAAAAACAAACTTCATTTATTCTGGCCAATCTTTCTCTGGGCAATCTTACTTCAATTTGAATTAACCGCTGCTCCTTTAATTTTAATCAACCCCTTAATTCGTTATTGGCAGAAAAAGCCTCCCACCAAGCAAGATGTTATTACCTTTTTATCAGCGACAATTATCCCCTTTCTGCCTAAAATCATTTATGACCTGACTCACGGCTTTAAACAAACCCTTGGCTTTATCACTTGGTTAGGTTATCGTTTTGTCAGTTTCTTTGGTTTTTCTGGTCGTCATACTGTTTCAACCCAATCAATTAAGCAGGTCAGCCTAACTATTTTCGAATACTGGCATAAATTTATTAGCTGGGGCAGTCTTCCCATCGCCATAATTCTCGGTTTATTGGTGATCACTACTATTTTATATCGTCTTAAAAAACCCCTTTCTCTTCGTCTTAAAATTCTATTTAGCTTTATCGTTATTAATTTTTTAGCTTTTTACCTTCATCAAGGGCCATCCGAAGCTTATTTCCCCGTTCTTTTCCCTGCTTGGGTATTATTAATTGCTTGGTTAATCGACTATTTAAAAAAGCCTTTTATAACCATCTTTTTCATTATTTTATCCTTTTACAACACTCATTATTTAATAATCCATGACTTTATTCCTTACGGTCCAACCTTAACTCAAAGATTATCCATAGCTAAATTTATCAATCTTCAAACTCAAGGCCAATCATTTAAACTTAAAAACTATCCCACCGACGAGCACGCTTCTCATCTAGATAGCTATCGCTATCTACTTTGGTGGCTTAACAGCCCTGAAGATCCTCGGGCTAAGCTTAGTTATACTATTTATGAAGGTAAATCAGAAAACTTTATTTCTCCCTCAGCCGCTATTATTTATCATTTTGATAACATCAAGTTGATTAAGCATGATTAAAAACCTTACCATTATTACTCTTAAACAACCTCAGATTACTGATTTTGCCAAAACCAGAAATCAGCTTATGGCTAAAGTTAAAACTGACTGGATTCTCTTTGTCGACACTGATGAAACCATTACTCCAGCTTTAAAAAAAGAAATAAGACAAGTGATTAAAAATCAAAGCTATAACTATCAGCTTAAGCGTCAAGACTGGTTCTTAGGAAAAAAACTTAAACATGGTGAAACCTCAGTCGTCCGCCTGACTCGCTTAATCCAAAAAGGAACTGGTCAATGGCAGGGGAAAGTTCATGAAGTTTTTCAATCTCAACTACCAGTTAAAATTCTAAAGCAGTCTTTAATCCATAAACGAAAACTTACTCTAAATCAATTTATCGACAGACTTAATCGCTATTCTTCAATTAGAGCTTCTGAGTTAACTAAGTTTTCTCTTTTCCAATTACTTTTCTATCCACCAGCTAAGTTTATCCTCAACTATTTACTCCGCCTTGGTTTTCTTGATGGCCTGCCTGGTTTAGCCATAGCTTTTATGATGAGTCTTCATTCTTTAATGGTTAGAATTAAACTTTATGAATTCCAAAAATCTAGCTAGGCTATTCTTATTCCTCATTATTCTTCAAGCTTTAGTTAATCTGGTTGGTGCTCTTGGCCCTGAACTGGGGTTTGATGCTCTTTGGTATCACCTTACCGAAGCCAAGCTCTTTCTTCAAAGAAAATCTATTGCTCCTATCCCCGGCAACTTGCTTTACTGGTCTGGTCTGCCTCGTCTTGGAGAAATGATTTATGCTTTGGCTCTTTTTCTCTGGGACGAACGCCTAGCAAAACTCATCCACTGGTTTTTCAGTATTGTCTCAGCCTATCTGGTTTATCGCTTAGCTCGCAAACATCATAAGCAAACCGCTGCCTTAGCCTCAAGCTTGCTATTTTATTCCATCCTGCTGGTTGGTTGGCTTTCCACCACCAGTTACATTGATCTCATGGCTACCGCATTTTTACTCATGGCCCTTTTTGCCCGTCAGTGGTGGAGCAGGGGACTAGTCTTAGTTTTAGCTGGCGCCACTAAATTTCATGCTTTAGCTTACAACTTTGTCATCACTTTCATCCCCTGGTCATTATTAGGCGCCTTGCCATTTGGTCTAATTAATTACTTCAGCACTAACAACTTTATCTACCCCTTCTTAGAAAACTTTGGTTTTAGCAAAGATTGGCTGACTCATGGTTTTGTTTTCTGGTTAACCCGCCCCTTCCATTTATTCTTCGATCCCCTTTTCCGCGTTGGCCCAGTTATTCTCATACTATTTCTTCTATCTCTCAAGCAAAAACCTCAGCCATGGATCAAATATATTATCCCAGTCTTTTTTATCTGGTTTTTCGGCCCAGGCAGTGGCTTTGGTCGCTTTGCCTTGTTTTTACTGGCTCTTCTGGCTGTTAATTCTGCCAGCCTTTTTTCTTCTAAAAAAATCCCCTATTTAATTACTGGTCTAGTTCTATTTCAGGCAGTAGTTGGCATCACCGGTAGAGCTTATGCTAATCAAAAATATCTACCAGTCATATTAGGCCGACAATCAAAAACCGACTTTTTAGCTAAAAACTTAAAATTCCATTTTGGTGATTTTTATGACATTGACGGCTTTTTTACTAAAACCATTAAACCAACCGACAAAGTTCTGGTTTACCATATTCACAATCTCTACTATCTTAACTTTTCTTACGATCATTCCACCTGGGCTGATTCTCAGGTTAACTATACTCACATTCTGGTAGGGGATAACCAACCTTTACCTAAAAAACATGGTAATCTACCCTTGATTTACCAAAATCCTACCACCAGAGTTAAGCTATACTTAAATGAACCAAATCCTTAAAACTCTAATCTTCAGTCTTTTTTTCATCCTGCCTTTTGGTCAGCTGACTCGTTTACCAATCCCCTATCCCTCTATTAATATTTATCTTCATGATATTATTATCAGTTTCATTCTCATCTGCTGGCTTTCCACCAAGCCCAAAAAACTTCCCCCCTTAACCAAGCCCATCAGTCTATTTATCCTTACCGCCTTAGCTTCCTTAATCATCGCTAGTTTTCGTCTTCCCTTTCAGTCTATCCTCATCTCCAGCCTCTATCTTATTCGTTGGTCAGTCTATGCTAGTCTTTACCTTGTTCTATCTGATAAGAATCTTAAATTACCTTTAAAAAAACTCCTAATTATTTCAGCTTCACTCTTAGCATTTTTTAGCCTAACTCAATATTTTTTCCTGCCTGATACTCGCTTTTTAAAAACCCTTCATTGGGACGATCATTATTACCGAATTATTTCTACTCTAGGCGATCCTACTTTTGTCGGCATTATTCTAGTTTTAGCCCTAATCCTTCTCCTCAACCTAAACAGCTTTTGGTGGCTTTATCTACTTTTTCTCTTACCTTTGCTTCTAACCTATTCCCGCAGCAGCTATTTAAGTCTATTAGCCGCCGCCATCACTGCCGTTATTTTAAAAAGCAAACATAAAATATTACTGATAATCACTAGCTTCCTTCTTATTAGTCTGCCTTTTTTACCTCGGCCAGGCGGTGAAGGCGTTAAGCTTGAGCGTCGTTTTTCCATTACTCAAAAAGTCGCTAATTACCGAGAGGGGATTGCTATTTTTAAATCATCACCTATTTTTGGGATTGGCTTTAATACCTTACGTTTTTATCGAAATGATCAAACCTCTCATGCTGCTGCTGGCTTAGATTCCAGCCTTCTCTTTGTTTTAGCCACCACCGGCCTCATTGGCCTTCTTGCTTATCTCAATCTCTTAAAACACCTCTGGCAAGCTTCAGATATTCTTAAAATCTCTCTTTCCGCCCTCTTAATCCACAGCCTTTTTTCCAACTCTTTATTCTATCCCTACACCATGATTTGGTTGTGGGCTTTATTATCTACGGAGCATAGTTAACCTTCACCGTTTCCTTAGTCTCATTCTCAGCTATATCTTTAACCATCACCTCAATCTGATTATCTCCCTCAGACAACTCTACTTGTGTTTCCCAGCTACCATCATTTTTAACCATTACAAATCGACCATTAACTGTTAGTGACACACCTTCTTCTGTTTTACCTAAGACTGTTATTGGGCTATCCTTATCAAAAAATTTATCTCCATCTTCAGGTTGATCAATCTTTAAGCTTGGTGCAGTTTTATCAAACACCACTGTCCAGCTTTCAGACTCATCACTCATTTTTCCTTTGTCATTTCTAGCCACCGTATAGATTTCATTATCACCCTCTCTTAAATTAATTTCCCGGAAAGTAAAATTACCATCCTTATCAGCTAAAACTTCATCTGCGCTAATGCCTCTGATATATAACTGGATTGTCGTGCCTGCCTCACCATAACCAGCCACATCTATCGCTTCTTCCTGAGTTGCTTCAGGTAAGGGTAATAATTGAGGCGTCATCACTGGCAGTTGATCCTGTCTTTCAATTGGTTGGTCACTTGACCGAATCTCTCCTAAAAAAGTTACCATTCTAATTAAAGTTGGCAAACCAAGCTTAATCATTAAATACAACACCAAGAGGATTAACAACAAATACTTAACTGCCTGCTTCAGGCTTTCCTTTTCTCGTTTTCTCTGCAACCGAGTTTTATTTCTGCCCATAAACTAAATATATTATACCAACTTCTGAGCCAGGAGTGGGTTTCGAACCCACGACCTATGGTTTACGATACCATTGCTCTACCAGCTGAGCTATCCTGGCGTTTGAAATAGCTTCACCACTACTCATATTTTATCATCTTTGCTATACTCTCCATAATGACTCAGTCAATTGCTAAGCTTGAAGCCACTGCCAAGAAAATCCGTCGTTCTTTAGTAAAACTTTTTTACCAAGCCCAATCAGGACACCCTGGCAGTTCTTTTTCCATTATTGACATCTTAGTCGCTCTTTACTTTGGCAATCTTCTTAAATATAATCCTAAAAACCCTAATTGGCCAGGCCGAGACTACTTCCTTCTCTCAAACGGCCATGCCGTTCCTGGTTTTTACTCCACCTTAGCCCATGCTGGATACATTCCCTTAAACAAGCTCAAAGGCCTTCGCCAATACGGAACTCTCTTACATGGTCATCCTAAACGCGGTACTTTTCCCGGTATAGAAATCTCCTCAGGCTCCTTAGGCCAGGGCTTATCTATTGGTATTGGCATAGCCATTGGCTTAAAAATGAAAAAAAAGACAAATAAGGTCATTGTCATGACTAGCGATGGCGAACAACAAGAAGGTTCAACCTGGGAAGCCATCATGTATGCCCCTAAACATAAGCTGAATAATCTCATTACTATTGTTGATAAAAACAACAATCAAATCAATGACTCCACTTCAAACATCATGCCTACCATGGACACTTTAACCGATAAATATCAAGCCTTTGGTTGGCAAACTGCTGAAATCGATGGCCATGACTTTAATCAAATCTTAAAAGCCTTTGCCAAAGCTAAGAAATCAAAAGGCCCATTTGCCATTATCGCCAACACTGTTACTGGCAAAGGCATTTCTTTTATGGAAGGCGATTATCACTGGCACCATGGTCATGTCACCAAGGAGCTCTATCAACAAGCCTTAAAGGATTTGAAATGAAATTTTATAAACCAGGCGAAATGCTAGCTGTTAGAAAAGCCTTTGGTGAAGCTTTTTATCTTGAAGCCAAAAAAGATAAAACCATCACCATGGTCTGTGCTGATCTGGCTAGTAGTTTGACTTTAAATAAATTTTGGGAGGCTTTCCCTGATAGATTTTTTAACTGCGGAGTAGCTGAACAAAACATGATTGGTGTTGCTGCTGGTCTAGCCATTCAAGGTTTTAATTCTTTTGCTGGTAGTTTTGGTTCTTTCTTAACTAGAGGTGTCGATCATATTCGTCAAAGCATTGGTCATAATAATCTCAATGTTAAAATCATTGGCTCTCATGGTGGAATCTCCAATGCTAAAGATGGCCCTTCAGCCCATGCCTTAGAAGATCTAGCCATTTTCAGAGCCTTTCCTCAAATGGCCGTTATTGTCATTGCTGACCCCAATCAAATGCTTAAAGCAATGCCTCAGATAGTTAAATACCCTACCTCTGCCTATATCCGTCTTTACCGCGAACCTCTTCCAGTCTTTACCGATAAAAACACTCCATTTACTATTGGCAAAGCTAATGTTCTAAAATCAGGCAAAGACATTACTCTAATCAGCTGTGGACCTGTAATTAACTTCTGCCTTCAAGCAGCTAAAAAACTTAAAACTCAATCTATTTCCGCTGAAGTCATTGACTGTCACACCTTAAAACCAATTGATAAAAAAACTATCATCAACTCAGCTAAAAAAACCAAAAAAGTCATCACTGTTGACGATCACTATATTAACGGCGGCCTAGGTTCTGCTATAGCCGAAGTTCTCTCAGAAAATCTACCTACTCCCATGAAGCGGCTTGGTTTAACCGACTTTTCCACCACTGGTGATTATCTTGATGTTGCCAAAGCAGTTGGCATTGACTCTGACTCAATTGTTAAAGCTGTTAAAGGATTTTAAAGATAACAATCAATCTTTCGATTGACGAGTAGATCTTTTTGGATATAATATAGGCTTAATGGCTAAAGAAGCAGAAAATCCTCCAGGAAAATTCCCACTACTTACTGATTGGGCTATAGAAAATTGGCGTTTTCTTGGTGAGCTCCAGTCTCGAGGTAGGATTAATGAAGCTCACAAGCTTAAATACAATTCAGTTTCAAGAGACGAGGTTAGCAAGATTCTTCAATCAGAAAACAGTCCAGGATTAAGCAAGTTGATTGAAAGTATGCCTAAAGCTGATCCCCCAGATTCACCAAAAGGCACCAATGGCAATTCTCCTTCTCATGGAGAACCATCCCAAGAAACACCCCTCGTCCCTTCCGCTGCTGCATAATAACATCAAGAATATTCTTAATGTTCAAAGGGAGTGAGATTTAATGACAAATAAAGGAACTGAAAAACCATCAGTAGATTTTAAAATAATCAGAGAGATAGGCGAATTACATTCCACCGGCAAACATAATGAGGCTACTAAACTAAGAAACGAAGTTTTTAGTGTTGAAGAAACTCCAAAAGTAGAAGCAATCCGAGCCTCCTAGCTCTAATTTTCAAGTTGCGCCCTCTCCTGATAGTGCAACAGGTACTTCTAGCGAGCAGTAAATAATTCCCCTTTAAATTGAGCGGGATAGGGGAGTCGAACCCCTCTTTTCACCTTGGGAAGGTGACGTTGAGCCACTCAACTAATCCCGCATCTACAGCAATTCTACCTTGTTCTCCAAGGCTCGGCTCAAGCAAATTTTCTTCTTTCCCCTATCTTGGTAACTTTAACAGTATACCTGTCTCAATCACATCAGGATTAGCAATCATCTCTTTATTATTCTCCCAGATCTCAGTCCAGCGAAAGCCATCACCATAGGCTCTAACCGCAATATCCCAAAGATAGTCACCTTTAACAACAGTATATTCTTGATCCAGAATACTAGCGGTTGTCCCCGCCACCTCTGGCTCAACTGTTTCTATGATCTTAACCGCTGCTCTAGGAATTGTTAGGCTTTGACCTTCAGCTAATAAATCAGGGCTGACTAATTGATTTTCTTCAACAATATCTACCCAGTTATATCCCGTGCCATAATATCTTTCACTAATTGCCCACAGATGCTCACCAGCTGCCACTGCATGAGTTGCTGGTAAATCTTTAGGCACTAGCTGGCCGGCCTCTTCAATTAACTCCACTCCTTCTTGAGTAATCACCTCTGGTTCTTCTACCTGATTAACGCTGGAAAAATAGTTGTAAACTAATACGCCCACTACCACTACTACTAAAGCTCCTAACATCATGCTAATGTTTGACTCATTCATCCGTAAACTCTTTAAGAATTTTTTTAAGTTCGATTCAGGTTCAATCTCCATATTAAATACCTCCATTCTAGGCAGTTCTATCAGGCAGGGAAATAATAACCACATTCTGTCAACTTTATCCGAAAAAATCAAGAGCAAAAAAGCGGACCCGACCGGATTTGAACCGGCGGTTTCTTCCTTGACAGGGAAGCGTGTTAACCAGGCTACACTACGGGTCCAATATTTGTATTTTAATCTATTTCTTCAAATTTCTCTACTATTCTAAATTCTAAACTAGAATATAAACAAACAAAATCATTAAATTCAATCGATTTTAAAACGACTTTAGTCAATGACTGGTTTTAAACAATCTTTAAATAAGTAAAATTCACTCAAATAAATAATCTCTTATCTTAAAAGCCTAAAAAGCCACAATTGATAAATTAAAATACTCAAGTGAAAACCAAGTGAAAAGGAAAAAACTGTTAAAAAAGGTTAAAATCTTGATTTTTTATCACCTTGTTTTAATTTAAACTTAAAAGTATACTAAAGAATAAATAAAAGGAGGTTTTATGTCTATTTATCTTATCGGACTCATAGTCCTTATCGCTCTCTATATTTTCTCTACCTACAACAAGTTTCGCACTACCGAGACTCGCCTTAAAGCTTCAATTCAAGAAATCGGTAACCAACTCAAACGTCAAGCTGAAATGATTCCTAACTTAGTTGCTTCAGTTAAAGGTTACATGAAGCATGAGCAATCAGCCTTAACCAAGATTACTGATGCTCGGAAAACCATTCTTCAGGCGGTTAAATCGAATGATGTTCAAAAACTAGTTGATGCTGCCGCTAATCTTCAGTCGGCCATTACTCCCATTCAAGCTGTTTTTGAATCTACTCCTGAGCTTAAAGCCGCTGGCCCGACTCAAAAACTCATGGACGAGTTGAGAGACACTGCTGACAAAGTTATGTATTCTCGTCGAACTCTAATTGATCTATCAGCTGACTACAATGTCATGATCGTTACCTTTCCCAGTAGTTTAATTGCTAAGCTTTTTAGCTTTAAACAAAAACCTGGCTTAAAAACCGCTGAGACTGGAGAACATGTTGAAGTTGCTAAAGCTGACACTAAAACTCCCAAAGTTAAACTTTAAGTTTAATGCTCAACGTCTACGAACAGGTTGACAGAAACAAAACCAAGAGTGCCATTATCATGGTGCTCTTCACCTCATTTATTATTCTAGCTACCTGGGTCTTTACCCAAGCCTCAGGTTATGGTCTTTCCTGGGTAGGCATCGCTCTAGTTTTCTCTGGATTAATGAGCTATGTCTCTTACTACCACAGTGACAAAATCATTCTCAAGCTTTCCAGCGCTAGGTTAGCCAATCGAAAAAAAGACTTTAAGTTTTACACTGTAGTGGAAAATCTCTGTTTAGCTACTCAAATGAAAAAGCCCAAGCTCTATGTGATTCAAGACACTGCTCCTAATGCTTTTGCCACTGGTAGAGATCCTGATCACGCCGTTGTTTGTGTTACCACCGGCCTGCTTCAAAAACTTGACCGTACCGAACTTGAAGGCGTTATTGCCCACGAACTCAGTCACATCA
>SDBT01009281.1_pt1 | contig 15989 bp, 16 predicted proteins | sample 2277101 | NCBI WGS metagenome assembly SDBT01 (sample SAMN10404973, study PRJNA504765) | marine sediment metagenome | isolation source: marine sediment core GS10_PC15, 103 cmbsf | place: Arctic Ocean: Southern Knipovich Ridge | collected 2010 | reverse complement strand
CATTGTTTGGATTGGTTATACTTTGGCTACGACTCCTTCACCTACTCCTTTGAATGGTTTAGGTAAAGAAGATGAAAGTGTTGAATTGGTTGAAGATTAAGTTTTAGGATTTGGCTTCTATGCAGTTTATGTCTATTAGTTGGCTTGCCTCTTTGAGGAGGGATGCGCTTAGGCGGCGTGTCTGGTTCCATGTTTTGTCTAAGGTTGAGAGAAGTGTTGTGAATTTGACTGTTCGGTATGTGGATCAGATTCGAAGCTTTAAGTTGAGTTTAGCTATTGGACGTGTGGTGTGTAAGCTTTTTGAAGCTTTCAAGGGCCGATTTCTGAGGCGGGTTGAACGTGTTGGTTGCGGTCTCGCTGAGAAGATTAGTAAGATTGCTGTTGGTTGGGGTTACGTTGAGGCTTCAAGTTGGGCGCATGATTCATCTTTTATCAGGTTCTTAGGCATAAACACTGTCAATAATATTCCAACTTAACGCTAAGAATCCTGTTAAGTTTCTAAAGTTAGATTATATTTTTGATGGAATTCATTGACTACGATATTTGAAAAAGTTAACTTTAATGCTTTTATCTAATGTCCATATTTTATGAAGTTCCATGGATTGGTTCAAATGAATCTACTGGTTCTGATACTGTCAAAACCCTGATGAACATTCTTGATATGTAAACGTGTTGTAATGGCTTAAACTTGTCTACCCTTTGTTATAAGATGCTTCTACGAAAGCGAATAACAACATCATCTATCTTAGCAATAGCCCTTCTCGTTGCTCTTATAGCTTCCATGAATTCTATGTTTAATCATTTCAACTTTCAAGCTCAAGCCTTAGAAGAACTAGTGACTGTTGGTGGAACATTCTTAATCTTAAGCAAAAATTCTAGTAACCTATCCGACAGTCAAATAAACCCAGAGTTATCTAGCTTACTCAAAAACGTAGCAGACATCAAATATGTCCAACCTCAAAGGATTCTATCAACGAGCTTAACTATAAACAATGTTTTAAACCACACTGTCATTTTGAGAGGCGTAAACGATGTCTCCGATTTCCTTAATCAGAAAAGAGCATACGTTAATGGAACGGTAGCCAAAAATGCTGTAGAAGCAAATATTGGAATAATTCTGAGTAGATCACTCTCTGTTTACACGGGTGAGAACATAACCCTAAACATTAATGGCAATTTTTTCAATGTTAATCTTGTGGGTATCATAAGGACTGTTACGCAATGTGACAATGAAATAATTGTGCAAATGAATTCCGTAAACCAACTTATGGGAAATGACAATAAAATATCGTTCATCGAGTTTACCCTCGAAGATGGAGTCGAAACGGAAGAAGCTATAGCCAGAATTAAAGAAATATTGCCAATAGATGTAACTATGGTAAATGCTCAACAACTGAAACAGTTTATGTTAGAGATGAATAATCAAACCTTAAACTTTTTAGATCTTTGGTCCTTAACTATTTACATCGCCGTGATTTGTGCTTCCTACATATTAGCCTCAAGCCTAATATCCGAGTCTGGCTACGAACTGTCTATGCTTAGAGCTATAGGCATCAAACGCACATTATTTTTCAGACTTATCCTAGCTTATACTTTAACAGTCGTTTTTATAGGAACTGGTATTGGTATTGCTCTTGGATTAACAGGAACCCAGACCGTGTCAACTCTCTTCCAATGGATGCGACTCAATATTGAAATAACACCTTTTCTCAAACTCACCCAAGCTGCTGAAACTCTCTTGATAACACTCACTTTTTCAGTTGTAGGATGTTTATATCCCGCACTAAAATTATCATATAGCAACCATATTGAGCAATCATTATGAAACTTAAAGATTTCAAATATCTCCAAGGAAGACGGGTTATATCACTAATCTTAGTACTCGCACTCTCATCCACACTATTTTCTGTAACAGCATTCACCCTTCAAGGCTTCTACAACAGCTTCAATAGTTATTTAGGTGTAGGTGAAGACATAGTAGCGATCTATGATCGAGGCAGCAATACACCTTTCACAGGTTTAGTTCCCAAATTTTTAGCTGAACAAATAAGTAGCATAGATGGTGTTTACGTTAGCAGCCCTGAAATATTAATTCCCTGCATAATAGAGAATACTTCCATCTTTCTTAGAGGTATTATTCCTGAAGTCTTCTTTGAGCTGAATCGATTAACTTTAGTGGAAGGAGATATGCTTGAACAAAGCGACGTTAACTCCGTTATGCTTGGAATTAACTCAGCTAAAAGACTTGGCTTAAATCTGGGTGATAAAATTCTTCTCCACGGCGTCTTGAAGAGTAAATATATAGAGCTAAAAATTAAAGGAATTTATGCATCTAATTCAGGGTTGGATGATGAAGCCATCACACTTCTCCATTTGGGACAGTGGATGAGTCGTTCAGATGATTATAATTATGTCACCCTTATCCGGGTTAAAACGGATGGGAGCAGTGAGACTCAGACCAAAATTTTTGAAAAAATAGCTGAAGAAGCTCAAGACACCACATCAAATAGTGGTGGAAGTGAAGGTGTAGAAGAACAATTGCGCTGGATCATTCCAGTACTTAAAATAAGATTTAACATTGAGAAAATAGGTGTTGAAAAAGCACAATCCTTCATGAAAAGCTACTTGGATAAATTTGGAGTAACTAGAGAAAACCTCCTCATTCTCTCCGTTATGGTCTTCATTTTTGGAAGTTTCAGTATATCTATTGCGAATAAAAACTTGTTAAAACAACACGGAAAGGAGATAGAACTTCTGCGATCTTTGGGAGCTTCAAATAACACCATCAAAAAAGATCTAATATCGAAAGTACTAGTTTATTCTTTTATTGCTTCAACTCTCGGTATAATCTTGGTAGGTGCTGTACTATTTTTTGTTGAAAAAAATAGCTATCTACAGATTCTGTCACACGGGATCATGTTCAAGCTTGACCCTGTAATTGTTGTCCTTAACTTTCTTCTTCCAGCTCTAATCCTCACACTAACCATTCTGCGGCTGAATTTAGAGTGAAAAAAAATCTTTATATTTTTTTGTTAATGAGCGTTGCTTTAGGTTTTCGACTATATCCAAGTTTAATAAGTGGCCTGCCATATTCTACGGACGCTTGGAGTCCGATTAGGAACACTGAACTTATCATTGAACACACTCCCATTCACTTAGGAGATGACACTGTTTTTGACGGATATAACAACTATTGGCCCGCAAATAGCCTCTTCGGCGCTGTTCTCTCCGAATTGACCTCAGTTAAACCCATTTCAGTGATGACTTTCCTACACCCATTAACTGGAGCCATAGGTGTGTTAATATTCTATGTTTTGGTGAAGAAAATTTTAGGAGATACAAAAATAGCTTCTGTAGCTTCAATCTTTTTAGCCGTCGTATATCCGTATACTATGTTGACCGCAGGAGTGATGAAAGAGACTTATACGAACCCGATTTATTTCCTCTGCATCTTTATCTTCTTGAGTAAATGGAAGAGCAAATGGAAGAAAGGTTTTCTCTTCTCAATCGTTTCCATTACTCTCGTTTTATCACATCACTTAACCGCACTTCTTACACTCGTCACTTTATCTAGCTTATGGTTAGCCACTTCCCTTGAAAAGTGGAGAAAAGGTTACTCCTTTGAAAAATCTGGATTCATCTCAATAATATCCCTGGCAGCCATCTTTTTTCTATATATCGGGCTCTATGCTCGTACAGGTTTTACATCTGTTCCCTTAAACGATTACCTTTCAGTGGCTTCCTATCAAGTAGTTGTTTTCGTCATATTAGCCTCTCTAGTTTTTAGACGACGAATTGAAGTGAAACCACTTTTAGGATTTTCTGTTATGGTTGTTGCTGTTCTTCTTATCACATTGTTTAGTGTGAATACTTCCCTGTTAACTACTGCTTCTGAGCTTCCTATTCACTATTCATTCTCACAAGCTCGCATATTAACTTCTGCACTCATCATCTTGGGTGGAATATATGCTTTGAGAAGAAAAGGTGGCATCGTTCCGCTTTTCTGGATATCCGCTATTTTTGGGCTTGAGGCTTACGCAATGTTTGGTAATTCAAATTTAGAATCCATTTTAAAATATCGAGTCTTTAATTTTCTTTGGCCTGCATTTGCTATTCTTCTAGGAATAGGCTTCAACGAGTATAGACGGATAAAGATGCGTAGAATCCGACTAGGTGTAAAGGTAACTGTGCTTGTTTCCCTTTCGGTCATTATTTTTCATAATGCTTATAATCTATATGCTGCGGTTTCCCTTCAGGATCGTTATTTAGGCTATTTCTGGCTCAATACTGTTCCCGAGTTTGAGGCGGGGAACTGGATCGCATCTACGCTTAACAAGCAAACTGTTTCAGGAGATATAAAAGTCAGATACATGCTGAGAGACTATTTTGATGTACCAGTTGATGTGGCTCAGGGTTTACGTTACCTAGTTGGAGAGAGCAGTGCTAAACCTGAGATCCTGTTTGTCTATGATCAGATGTTGAAAAACAGATATGCACTCCCCAGTGGCTATGTCTTAGATTTACCTGAAGACTGGATTGAGAGGACGAACGATCTTAACCTAATTTATTCAAATGGACCTGTCCAAATACATGTTGGGTGACAAATGACGAAGTTACATTTTATGATAAGATGTGAAGACATTGACGTATAAACTCGTTAACATTGAGAAGAGTTATGGGAAAACGCAGGTTCTACGGGGGTTAGACCTGACGATTGAAGAAGGAGACTTCGTAGTGGTTAGAGGTAAATCCGGTGTTGGAAAATCCAGTTTACTTAAGATACTTGGGCTTTTAGAATTTCCTGACAATGGCGAAGTAATACTGTTTGAGCAGGATATTAATGGATTAAGTGATGATGAGCGAGCCAAAATTAGACTTGATCATATCGGTTTTATTTTTCAATTCTTCAATCTAATTCCTTCATTAACGATCCTAGAAAATATTGAGTTACCTTTAGCTTTATTCGGAGTGAACAAAAAAGAGAGAAAAACAAGTGCCAATGAACTTCTAGAATATTTTAATCTCCACTATCTTGCTGAAAGGTTTCCTGATACCTTAAGTGGTGGTGAAAGACAACGTATAGCCGTTATCAGAGCTCTAACAAATAACCCTAAGATCATAGTGGCTGATGAACCGACTTCGTGTCTTGATGACGAAAATTCGGAGCTACTATTAAAACTGTTTTATAAAGTTAACCGAGAACAAAAAGTTACAATTGTGTTAGCAACCACAGATTTGTATAAACGTCTTCCGTCAGACAGAGACTACATGCTTAAACAAGGAAAGCTTCACGAACTTGACTTTACATCTTAAATCAGGTGCATATTAATGCTTCCACTGTTTACAATTCTTGCAATAGCTGCCTCTGCCTTTACAAGTATTTATCTCTTTAATGCATTATTCCTTTTCTGCTTAGCCTTAAAGAAGGGTAAAACCACAAATTACAAAATACCAAAAACATGGCCTTATATAACCATACAGATTCCCGTCTATAATGAATTACTTGTTGATAGAGTCTTAAAAAACATTATAGATTTAGATTATCCGAAAGAAAAGTTACAAATTCAAATTTTAGATGATTCCTCTATTCAATCCATTGTGACTCTAGAGCGGAAGCTTGTGAATAGTTACAAGAGGAAAGGTTATTTTATTCAACTATTACACAGAGATAACCGCAATGGATACAAGGCTGGAGCTTTAAACAATGGTCTTTCAAAAGCTGAAGGAGAATTAATTGCAATTGTGGATGTGGATACGACACTTCCAACTGATTTTTTAAGAAAAACTATTCCATATTTCTACGGTGATGCAAAACTTGCTTTCGTGCAGACAAGATTCGAGCATGCAAATCGATGGTCAAATTGGGTAACAAGAGCTAATGCCGTTGCAATGGATTTCTATTACTTGATTGAACAGCCTGTTCGCAGTGCACATAATCTCCTACCTGATTTCAGTGGCAGTGCTGGTCTCTTAAGGAGAAGCATACTTGAAGATTACAGGTGGGATGAACATGTACTTGCTGAAGATGTTGAACTTTCACGTAGAGTTCAGATAGATGGGTGGCAATCTCTATACTTAGAAGACATTGTATGTAAAATGGAACTTCCCCTTTCACTCATAGCCTTCAAAAGGCAACAAGAACGATGGTTTGCTGGGTGGATTCAAACACTAAAAAAATTGTGGAAAAAAATATTAAGAGGAAAACTGAGCACAGTTCAAAAAGTGGAAAGTCTCTTGTTACTCTCATCACCATTAACTTATCTCTTCGCTGTTGCAAGTATTCTCTTCTGGACATTAGCTGCGATTTACGAGCTGAATGTAACTAAAACCCTTTGGATAGATAACCCTCTACTTTCAATATTCATGCTAATCTCATCCACGGGACCAATATTTAGCGCTCTTTTGAGCATCTTAAAGAGCAGATCGAACATCAAAGATAAAGTGCTCTCTATCCCTTTAACTATCCTTCTTATGACTTCAACGATTATTTCAGGTGCAAAAGCAGTCGTTAAGGGATTTCTTTTCAACGATTTAACATTTGAGAGAACTGAAAGATCACTTGAGCGATCAGAAAAGAATCAAAGTGTAACTCTTTCAGATTCAGTAAAAAATAATTTTTTAGAGATAATCGCCGCCATAGGCTTAGGCTCAGCTATACTCTTATTTATTGTTAATAATGAGCTTGCATCAGCAATGCCCTTATCTTTCATACTCATCTCATTAACTCTTCACATTTTCAATAACTAGCAAAATCTTATTGCATATACCTAATTTTTGTAACGATTCTTAAATAATGTAATTCCTATTATTTTTTTTGAAATTTCCCTGCATATTAACTATGTAAATTTAAAGTAGTTATACAAACTATCATGAACAGTTGATGAATCAAATAGTAAATAATACCCCTAAGACTAGGATAATGTATGGAAAAACAGAAAAAAATCAATATTTTTATTAACTAAATATTTTATTCCAAATGATTGAGATTAGATGAGATTTTAAGGGCTTCCCAGTATAATTTTGGGGTTCCTATATCAAGCCATAATTCTTCTTCTTTAAGATTAACTGCAATAATATTTAATCCTGCTTCTATCATATTCTGTATCCCGTCTGTGAGTTGAATTTCTCCTTTCGTGTCTGGTTTCACTCGTTTTAAGAAGTAAAATATTTTTGATTTGAATATATAGATAGGCATGATTGCATAATTTGTTGGGGGGTTCTCAGGTTTTTCAACAGCTTCAATAACTTTGAAGATATTTGATTCCAATTTTTCAGCTCGAATAACACCAAATTGCCTTGGATCATCCACTATTCTAACAGCAAAGGCAGCATCAGCATCAAATTTTTTATAAGCATCAAATAGCCGTTTAAGGTGAGACCCATTAGAAACTATGTATGTGTCTCCTGCATGAACGAGAAAATCTTCTCCACTAATGAAAACTTCCGATTGTAACACAGCGTCTCCAAAACCTTTCTGTTCAGGTTGGTTAATCCATACAAGTTTTGAGGCGCATATTTTTTCATTAAGATGTTGTAATTCTAACGCTATATCATTCTTTCCCCTAAGTTTTAATTGATTGATATTTTCATAGTCTGGAGTAAAATAGTCTTCTAATGCTCGTTTTCCTCTCCCGATGATGAAGCAGAATTTTCTTAAATTTTCTTCATAAAGTTGTTCAAATATTAGTTGAATGACGGGTTTTAAACAGAGATTATTGTTGATAGTTCTTGAGAAGATAGGTAACATTTCTTTAGGTTGCTCCTTGGTGGCTGGTAACATTCGTGTTCCTAAACCGGCTGCGGGAATAACTACTTTCAATCAGTTACACCAACTATTTTCATTTATCATTTTTTTTCTAATAATATTTTCGATTTTTTTAGATTGATATTAGAAGAGTTTTCTCTTCTTTTTTGGGCGATATCCTTTAAAGTAGTCAAAACTGAATTGAACCCATTTTTTAGTAATAAACAGCGCCCAACAAGCTACTAAGCTAATCATGCCTATTGCCCAATAAGTAATGTGTTTTGTTGTTGTCCAAGGTGGGAAGTATTCATTTAGATAATACCATGTCCACTCTACAGTTTCTGCTGGCCATTCTCCACGCCACGTAAACCATAATACGTCTTCAAGCCCGAAATGGTAAGGTATTAGAATCGTGAGGACGATTAAGATGCTTAGGTATTTGTTCTTGTTTCTGCTTTCCAACCAGTAAGATGCAACAGATAACGCTGCTAAAGCCCAGAAACAAAAAGTTAAAACATACCAGTATGGTTCAGCCCAGGCAGTGTTAAACTGGAGACCATAATTGTACAGGTCGTAGTGTACTATAAGGTCTATTTTAGTTAAAAGGAGATAAAAAATGAAAATTATTACTCCCCAAAGAAGCATATTGCGACGTTTTACATAATGCAATTTATTTTACCAAGATTTTTCATCTATTGACTTTTCATATTATTGTTTTAAATTTGTTAAGTATCATCCGCTTACAATTTTAGGGTGTATGAATCGTCATCTTTTTTGCTTCCTTTTTAGGTTTTGGCTTATCCGAAGAGTTGTATTTATGTTGTTTATCAATAGGATAAGATTAATCCCGAGTTTGAGTCTATGTTGAATCTTCTCACTCGCAGATCGATAGGTGTGCCTCTCATTTTTCTAATCAAAAGCACTCGGTTGTATACATCTTCTTCACGTTCTAACTTAAGGATGATGACGCCTGAAGCAAAGAATTCTTCAACTCCGAATCTGCTTATCATGTTTGATCCAGTCATTATGAATGATGAAACAAGGTTTGTAGTTCCAATATCATCAAGTGAGAACATGAGACGTCTAATGTACTCTCGAAGTTGAAACTGGTTCTGTGAACTGGCAAACATGGGTACGATTGGGTCTATAACAAGCCTTTTTGCCTTCATTTTTTTGACTAAAGATCGTATTTCTTCAACGACTTTTTCATGTTCAACGGTCCCTTCGAATTTTCCTAATCTAAGTTCTGAGAATTCAGGTGTTAAATCTATTAAGCATAGACGTTTCTTTTCTATAGGAGTTTCCAAGTCCCAGCCAAAGCTAGCTGCGTCTTGTACTAAATGTTCTGGTTTCTCATCTATTGTTAAGTAAACACAGTTTTCTCCTAGAGATAGACCCTGTAAGATATATTGTATACAAAAGATTGTTTTACCCGTTCCAGTTTCACCAGATATGAGATAGGTTTTTCCCTTTTGTAAACCTCCAGCCATCAGTTCATCTAAACCGATGATTCCAGTTGGAATTCTTTCTTGATTCATTTCATTTCTCCTATGTTCCGTTTTTTTATTATAATGTCTTTTTTTGTTACTTCGTAGAAAATTGGGATCTTACTACTTCTGATGAAACCCTCTAACTGTATATTTCTCTGGTTTGAATTCATCTTGATGATACCGTTTGTGAACGTTTTCAGAAGGTTGAATGTATTATGATCGTGAGTACCCTCTTCTAATAGAAAAAGACTCAATACATTCTGTTTTCTCAGTTTACCTGTGAAGATGTGTAGAAACCGCATCACCGTTTGTAGACTGCTGTATATGAGTAGAGCTGTGAGAGAATCCATAATCATTCTTGTATGCATTTTTTTTAAGGTAAAATTTGAACATAACTCCGCAATTGTTACGTTCAGTTTCGTAAAGTCAAGTAGACTTGGAATTCTACGAATTGATAGTGTATCACTGCATTGTATACCTAACATTTTTGAGTAGCAATCCACAAATTTCACTTGCCCGTTCTTCTCCCAGCTTGTCTTTAAACCGTAGTTTAACCAGTGTGACCGGGTCTCTTCAGCTGTTTGAGAAGTAGAAATGTATATGGCACCCTCGTTGGTTTTGAGGCCATAGTTTAATATTTTTATAGCTAATTCTTTTTTTCCGCAGAGTGGAGCTCCCGTAAGCATTAAATTAGATGGTCTTGTAAATCCACCTTGTAATGCTAAATCCAGTTCATTTATTCCGGATGGAACCGTTGTCAGAGCTTTATCGTACATTGTTTGTCTAATTCACCTCACTTTTTTAGGTAAAATGCCCACATCTCTGATGTCTGATACTATTTTTCTGATGTCTTTAGCGATTCTTACTATTTCTATGGGTTTACCTTTTTCATCTTTTAGAAGACTTAAAGCGGATAAGGTTGCGAATGGCATCCCCTCCTTTGTTACGTGTGCTATTCGCCCTCTTATGGTACCATCCGTTTTAGTTTGGTCCTCAAATAATTTCATTATTTCTGGTTTCTTGTAAAATATACTAATATTTACTTCAGTCAACTCTTTCATTTTATAGCCGTGCATTTCTGCCCATGCTTTATTGATAAAGACTATTTTACCTTCAAAATCGGAGATTGCAATTGCCTCAGATGTTTGATGTATAACATTTGATAACATTTTATTTTCTTTATTCATTCTCCCCCGCTCTATTATTCTTCCCATTCTTTTTGCTATGGCGTTTATAAGATCTCTCTCTTCTTTGAGGAATGGTCCTTCCTGAGATTCGGGTCTCTCTTCTAGGTAGTAAACTTCTAAAATTCCAACATTTTTTCTATACACCTCGATTTTGGCTGACTGTTTCCAACGTGTCTCTTTGAAGTTTTCAGTCTTGAATATTTGGTTATCAACGATTATTCTAGAACATGTGATCTCTGGATACTGCCAAGCAGAAGGAAGCAGATTGATGGAACCTTCTAATATTTCATTCTCATTATCAGCTTTATCTACGAGCACAGATATTTTGTATAGGCAATTAAGCTCCTTGATACGCTCACCATATTTGTGGATAAGTTTATTTTTCTCCTCTTCGATTATCTTTCGTTCAGTGATATCTCTTACAATTCCTTGGATACCGAAAATTTCTCCATTTTTAATTATAGGTTTAGAGTTAGCTTCAACGATGTGTGTTTTTCCGTCTGTATCAATTATAACGGTTTCAGCTACAACATCCTTACCATGACGAATTTGTTCAAACAATGACATTGCTTGAGGTTGTTCCTTCTTTTGAAGGAATTCAGTAATATTTTTACCAATGAGTTTGTTTGGTGGTAACCCTAACAGTTGCTCTGAAGCCTTATTGATACTCGTTATATTTCCCTTTACATCAAGAGAATAGATGACATCTGACATCTTTTCGATAAGATTCCGATATTTATTCTCAGATTCTCTCAAATTTTCTTCAGTTTTTTTACGTTCTGAAATATCCTTTGCGACATGTAAACAACCTATTATTTCATCTTTATCATTAAAAATTGGTGAAATTGTGATTGAAAGAGGTAAACCAATGTTTGGATCATTTATATCCTCAATTGTTCTCTTTTTTGTTTTCAAAGACTTCTCATATGGACAACTCGGCCACTGTTCATCTCTGTCATGTACAATTTCATAACAATGTTTACCTATCAGTTCTTTCGGCTCTTTCTTCATTGCTTCACAAAAAGCTTTATTGACTTTCATAACTCTGAAATCTTTGTCAAGAATAAACAGAAAATCAGAAACTGTATTAAAAGTATCCTTCCACTCTGTAACAGTTTTATTTACATTTTCTTCCACTTTCTTATGTTCATCCATTTTATTCACAACATTTTTTTTACTGGTTAGTCCATTAAACTGTTAATTTTTCTTGCTGCTTCTCCCATTCTCAATAGTACGAGTCCGAGTGGTGCATCATGTTTTGTTAAGATTATGAGGAGTGCTTTTTCGCCTGCTCCCAGTGATATTAGTTTAGCTGTTTCACTTTCTACGATGACTCGGTCTGGATTGCCTGCTTTAACTTCAATCATAGCTGTTTCCGCTGCACCGACCATGCTTGCGCTCATAGCTGCGAATGTCTCAGCGTCAATTCCGCTTGAGATGTCTGATGCAACGAGTAAACCATCTCTTGTTATGACGGCTGAGGCATCGATACTGCCTATTTTTTTGAGTTGTTGAAGTGTTGTTTCGATTAACTTTTGGAGTGACATCAATTTATCCTCATGTTATGTAACTTTTTTTAAGAGACTGTCTAAAACTTTTAGAGTACTTGTCTTATCCATTGCGACTGTTCCAACTATGATTACATTATCGGGAATCATCATTCGTTCTCTTACCTGTTCTACAGTTAATGCATTGGGAAGATCTTGCTTGTTTGCTGCAACAACGTAGGGAAGGCCGTAAACTCCTGCTTTTCGCAGCATCTCTTTTGCTCTTGGGAACTCTTCTGGTTTAGTGCTGTCTACTACTAGAATGACGCCTAAGGCTTCGCCTCCGAGTTGTTTGAGAATTGGATCAAATCTGGACTGGCCGATGGTTCCGAATAAGTCTAACGAGAAACCTTGATGGTCAACATGTCCAAAATCAAGGGCGACTGTTGTTTCCATCCTTTGCACACTAACAGCGCGTGTTGAGAGAGTGTGAACTATAGTCGTTTTTCCTGCGTGATATGGTCCCGTCACCAAAATTTTGGGAATGTATCCTCTGATTCCTCCTGGTTTAATGAATTTTGTTGGAACCTTTTTTTTCTCTACAATTTGTCCATTAACCTTACTTATCGTCATTACTTGACTTGCAATAAGTCTCTCAATTGAATTAAATTCGATAATGTTTGGAAAAATGCTCTGAACCTTTTCTGATACCTCCGTGGGGTAACCCCATTCAGTATAAATGTAGCATGGGATACAGTCATACACTAACGCTATTTTATTCCAACTATTTACTTCGGTGAGAATACATTGACCACACTGATCTATGGATGTGTTTAAGGAATCAAAAACTAGAATAACTTTTCCTGTTTCAGATTTTTCTCTTAACGCTTCAGTCATTACTTTAGAAGTTGAGACTGGATCATCCGGGGTGTTGACTTGGAATTCCTCTTCACTTTTCATCCCAAACAGACCTGAATACGCGTCAATAAACGTTAATCTTTCTTCGGATTTGAACGTGTCCAAATTTAGACCATACGAATTTGATTCTTCCATTACCGAGAGAGGGGACTTATTGTTCACAAAATATAATCCAATATCTCCGTGTCGTAAACGGTAATGTAAAAATTGTGTCGCAACGATTGAAGCGTCCACAAAAGGATGAGTTCTCATTAAAACTGGGGAACCTCTTGGAACTCCTCCACTAAAAAGGTCATCAATAATTGGAATACCCGTAGGTATCTTCAAATTTTTAGCTCCTTCCTCGTTGAGTGCGAAGTTATGTTCTAAACCTTTTTAGTTAATTCATTAATAGTAATTAATAGACAATTTTTTCATATTACCTGAACTTCTTAGGATAAACTGGAAGTGAAATTATTCTTTATCATTTAAACCGATTAAATACAAGAGACATTGAAAACAATGTTTTCTATCACTATGTGCACAATCGGAAGCGAAAGCACAGAATTGATCCACTATGTAATCATATTTCTGATTGAATTGATTAAACTTGTTTTCTTTCTCGAATAAGATGGCTTGAGTTGTCATTTAATCTCAATGCAAATAGACTTCAGATCTGTATTTAAGAAATATTCAATCTTTTATAACAGAAATCGTGTCGAAAGAAAACAGGTTTAGGATCTGTATTTAAGTACTATTCAGATCAGTAAAATGACAATAATAATGTCGAAAAAACGATTTTTATTATGAAAATGGATATTTCTCATTCTTTTTGAAAAGAGATTTACATAGTAACCTGTTTAATCTTCTTCTTGTTTTCTACTCTTAATTGCATCTTTAACATCTTTAAGTAGCTGAAGGTAAATCTGCTTTTTTTTCCCTGAAGCTTGAGACCATGCTGAGAGTTTCTTCTATGTATCTTCTTAATTCTGAGATCTTTTCGTAATCAGGTATATATTTTGTGAAAATCTTCAATCTCTTTTTTGCCCTGAAATATCCAGCTTTATGTAGATAACTGGTTACATGTTTGATGATGGTCCCATTTACATCAGTACTATAGTTCCCGATTGACTGAAATGTTAAGTCACGGGCATTGTCTTTCTCCATTATCTTACTCCAGATTTTTGATTCTAAACTGTTTGGGCAGATTTGGAAGAATTGTTCTCTTCTTGTGACAATAACAGAGGCAGGATTGCGGATTCCAAGCCACTTTTTCCTCTTTCCAGTGTTAAGCGTTACAAACTTCTTCTCTTCAAGCCACATAAACGCAGCAACAAACAGAGTTTCGACTAAACTGTCTTTCTTTATCTTCATGTCTGTGCAGGGTACTTTCTATCCTCCGAGAAGATGTTTATCGACGAACTGGTCAGCGAATAAGTAGACTATGCCGCTGGCTAGGACTGGATTTCTTTGAGACTTCTTTAAATTTGTTAGTGGATGTTCTGCGGAAGAAGTAATGGATAACACCGTATTTTCTGCTGAACACGTTTTTTGGAGCAACATAGTATCCATGTTTCGGGTAGATCTGTTTAGTAGAATTATGATTATCTAATTTTTTAATGGTTAATGTTTAATATCCCTCTTTTATAGTTTGGTGATGTTGTGTATTTTAAGCATCGATGGCAATTCAGTTCACTACGGGATATGCATAGAGAAACGAAGATGCAGAAATGCTCAACTATGTCACTGTATTGTTTAGCGGATTGGTCTGATTTCTCTTTCTTGAGGGTGATGGTTTGACTATTCATTATTTCTCATTTTATCTATATTTAAAATCTCTACTTAAGGAATATTTAGAATAATGTAATGGTAAACGTATCGAAAAATGATAGTTTATTTATGATTATTACCGTATTGATGTAATGTGGAATGCTACGTGAAATCAAGCGAAAATATTCTTCAAGATCATAGACTACGTATCATGCCTATACAAAAATAAGTAATTTGTATGTTACTGACGGGTGGTAAATCTGTTTCCTCTTGGAAACTTCCAAAAATATTTTGTAAGGTATAAACACTTAGGGTTTATGAGGATCAGTAAACAACTGTTCTATTTTTGTCCATATTATATTGACATGTGATATTGAACATTTGTTTTGTCTGCAAGCCTTGAGAGTTGTTTAATAATTCTAATGTTCTGCCCCTCTATTCTTGCGAGTTCATCTACTATTCGTTGAAAATCAATGTTTGTGGCCCTTTTGTTAGTTTGATTTAATTGTTTATTACTATCCAATTCTGATTCTGAAAGAATTAATTTATTTAATGTTTGAACCCTTGACAACTGTTCCTTCTTTAATCTCTTATTTATAGCTTGACTCCATCGCCAGAAGGTAGCATAATCCATCAAATTCACAATGTTTTGAACCTTCTGTTCCTTTACACCCTTCTTTATCATCATTAATTCCTCTTCAATCTGATGATAGAAAAAAGAAACCCTGCGAAACATGCTAAAATTAAATGCTCATGATGAATCCCACCATCGAACAACTGATAATAATTAAACGCATAACCAAGTAACCGTTGATGCACTTCACCAAGTATAGCAAGGGATGGCATTACGGTTGCACTAATTGTTACTAAACGTCTCGTGATCGAATTCACCTTCCTATAACCCTTTTTCAGAATTAATTGTTAGAAATATTACTATTTTAGCGTTTTCTAACGAAAATGGGGAAAAATATCCATATTTTTCCATTTTGGGTTAAAATTATTCAAATCTTCATTGAAACCTTGAAGGTACTAGTGCTGTCAGATGTATGAAATTCAACGACATATAATTAGAAGACAAGGAAGCAGTCAACTATCTAGTTAAATGTTGAGAAAACTTTCAATATACCTTCTCTATAATGCTGCAAGTCTGTATCACTATCGATTATTGATACGTTTTTTGTGTCTATATTTTGAATAGTGTTTATACGTAAAAATTGATGATGATGGGTATTAAGTCGTAGTCAGGTGAAATGAAATGAGTAAAGATCAAAGTTTAGGCGCATTATTGGCTGTTACAGGTCTTGTTGGGATTGTTCTTTATGGGTGGCTTATCTTTTTTTCAGCGTGGAGCCTTCTTGTTCTTGAAGTGACTGGTTTTGTCGTTGTTTTAGGTGTTCTAGGGATCATTGTTTGG
>SDBT01009280.1_pt1 | contig 15990 bp, 9 predicted proteins | sample 2277101 | NCBI WGS metagenome assembly SDBT01 (sample SAMN10404973, study PRJNA504765) | marine sediment metagenome | isolation source: marine sediment core GS10_PC15, 103 cmbsf | place: Arctic Ocean: Southern Knipovich Ridge | collected 2010 | reverse complement strand
CCCGAACACGGCCGGGGATTCGCCTGCGCCCACGGTAGCCGATGTTGATTTTATCGTTTGCGAGAGCTCTTACGGCGTACAAGATCGGCACGCCTTTTTAGTCAATTGGCAGAATGCTTCCAGCGCCTGGCGATCTTGGATTTACCTGACAAACAATGACTTCACTAGTGGAACCTGGATCTACTTGGGTGATGGCACAGGGCCGGCTCAGGGCATTGCCATGCAAATGGGTCGAGGCACAGGCACCAAGCTGTGGGCTACCATCCACGATGGCGCTGACCTTGAATTGCTCGAGCTGGCTACGCCAACCCTGTCTGTTGATAGCCGGATTAATCTTGGCACCGCAACTGCGGCCGAGGTGACAGCCAAGACATTCACGGCGTTCCCAGTCATTGTTTGGAATACTGACGATCTGCTTTATGTGTGTGGTCGTATGAACAATCCCCAGAGTCTGGGTAATCCATCACACATTATCAAGACTGTTGACGGCGGTTTTTCGTTCTCGCTTATTGAAGGAACATGGGCGGCCGATCATTGCAGCAGCCTGGTACTTGAGACAGATGGTAAGGTTACGGCCGTTAGGCAATTGACCAGCAATTCCAAGCTGTATCGAGGGGATCCCAGTCTGTCCTTGCTATCCACCTTGACCGGTGTCACCAGCATGAATTCTGGAGGCCTGTTCATTGACCTGTCTACGGGCGCTCTGTATGCCTGCTCTGACACAGGGCAATCCATCATGATAGTGAAGTCGGAACCGCCATATTTGACCTGGACCGATATCACTGCCGATCATGGTACCTCTACTGGTATTAACAACATCATTCAGCTATAGGATAGTGACTTGTGCCTACTGTTGTTGTTAATGATCTTACCCTAGCAGGATCGCCAGAAACCCTAACCGTATGTATCGGGGATTGCGTTTTAGCAGCCACCTTGACCTTGGCTGGCTCGGCCGAAACCGCAACCATTGTTCCTGGCCCGATCACCGTTACGGTCAACGCGCTTACCCTGGCGGGATCGGCCGAGTCAACAACTGTATGTATTGGGAACTGTGTTTTAGCGGCGACGTTAACGCTTGCTGGGTCTGCTCAAACATTCGATCTCGTTCTAGACATTGCCAATCCCACAACAATTGGCGATAACGAATTGTGGCTGGATGCCTCGGATGTTTCTACCCTGTGGCAGGATAGTGGGGGAACGGTTGCGGTCACAGCAAACGGGCAAACTGTAGGCAGGTGGGATGACAAGTCTGGGAATAGTAACAACGCTACTCAAACCTCTTCTACTCGAGAACCAACCTACGAGACCAATGCCATTAATAGTCTCTCCGTTCTACATATGGACGGGTCGAATGACTACATGGATACGGGGGCTATCACTGAGCTAGACACCGACCAGCTAACTGCATTCATTGTCATGAAATCAGATGTAGTTAACGACACTCATATTGTTTTGAGTTCTAGCTACTCGTCGGGAGCCTCTTCGAATTCTAATCGTCTGTGGGGCTTTGGCGTGGCGCTGGGTGTAGTTGAATCTTTCTTTAGAGCAACTGCGGGAACCTTTTTGCGGGCTCAGGGTCCCCTTGCCGTAGTTAATGTTACTCAAGTCACACTAAGCTCAGCATCAGATGACACCACCACATGCTACGTGATGGGGGCAGGGGGAGTGTCTGTGAGTGGCACCACGGCCAGTCCTTCCGGGCACGGCTTCACTCGTATTGGGGCCAGATCCTCTACGGCCGGTTCATACTTTGATGGCGAGGTTGCCGAGGTAGTTATCTATTCTCGCACACTCTCAAAAGCGGAAAGACGGGCTGTTGAAAGTTACCTGACACAGAAGTGGGGGATGGAGCATATGCCATCCCAGGGACCCACAACGCTTTACACCGGCTCGGGTGGAACGGATTGGTTGGGAGCACCGACATTAACCGTTATGTCTAACGGTAACTGGGTGATGGTATACCGGCAAGGTTCTACACAGAACTTTGATGGTAGTGCCGTAGCCCATATGCGTTTCAGCACTGATGAAGGGCGCACCTGGGGAGCTGTTGACACGTTTGTGGATGGAGTGGGTCTGTCTGATTTCCCCGTTTCTGGACACACGTCATTTGGTGTGCATGGGTTGTCTATTCACGAAGCGCCAAATGGAGACCTGCTTTTGATGGTGCAAGAGGAAGGGTCTTCAGCACACAACGGCATTTACCAATGGCGTAGCACTGATGATGGTGAAAATTGGACTGATGAAGGCCAGATAAACAGCGATGCTGATTTAGTTAGTCCGGGCCAGATGATCACCGTTAGTTCGGATATGTACTGGACACCCCAGAACGATCCAACTCCTTCAGGATCTCCATTCAAAACCCAGATTTACAAGAGCACAAATGACGGGACAACCTGGACATCTGTTAGTGATATTACAAGCACTACTGAGGATACCGATCAGGGCGGCATTGTTCATCTCGGGGGCAACGACTTTCTTGTAGTCCTGCGGCAAGATACTACTGACACATTCATTAGAAGCAGCGACGATCTGGGCGCTACGTGGGGAACGCTAACGTCAGTAGAAAACCAAATTGGCCTTGTACATCGGCCCAGATTGTATCTGGTTGGCACTCGTGTTTGGCTCACCGGGAAAACCTATGAGGATTTTAACGAACGCGGATTCCCGACCTTTTTGTTTTCTGACGATCAGGGCACTACATGGAGTTCTGGCCATGTTCTGGATGATTTCATTGAAACCATTGGCTACATGGATTGGCGCACAAGAGCCAATGGCGAAATAGTCGTTTTATCTCACAGCGGCTCACCCTCTAATGCAGATATTGTTGAATACACTCTGCGTTCACTACCTGCGTCTAAAGTCACACTTTCAACTATCACTCTTGCAGGTAGTGCGGAAACTATCACTGCTGCCGCTCCTATTACTATTTCCGCAAATGAATTAACTCTTGCTGGTAGTGCTGTCTCTTCTACTGTTCTACAAACCGTTCCGATGTTGTCAGCAACCTTGGTGGGAACTGCCCCATCCTTGACAGTGCTGGCGGCCGAGATTGTGGTGATGGCAGCCTTGATCTTGGCTGGTTCGGCAGAGCAAATCAATGTCATGGAAGGGGAGTTTGTCACAGTCAATTCGTTGACGTTAGCAAGCTCGGCCGAAACCGTGTTCATTACGCAATTGATTATTGCAGCTTCGCTACTCTTATCTTCTGTAATCGTGCCTATTACTATTGTTACAGGAGCAACATCTGTCATTGTCAACGCATTGACGCTGGCTGGATCGGCACCACTGGTATTGGTTACAACCGATCTTGTTAGCTCAACAGATTTGGCGCTTTTGCGGGGTGATCATCATGAGCATAAGGTTTATGTATCCGCATTAGTACCCTCTGATTTGTGGAGTGCCAGGATCAATGACGGGTCAATGGGGCGTAGCATTCAGACGATTGCCTTTGATGGTGGCTCAGGTTCTAATTTTGCCCTGGTTGAAGCGTTACAGGAAGTTTGGATAGGAACAACCGCTGGAGCCCAGGACATTGGTAGAGCGAGAATTAGGAGCATTAGCAGCGGAGATAGCGGGGTTACCGGAACGCTGGTAGTTGCCCAGCATCCCTGGCCTCTTTTAGACGATCATTATCTGACCTTTAAGTTCGATTATCCCATTCGGCCGCTGTTTCCTCTTGTGACAAGCGACGTATTCCAGAAAGATAAAAACGTTGCCTATGGGGATCAGAACGAGAAGCCTGTTCCAGTTGTAATAGCCGGCCCGCACCGAGCCGATTTTCTGGGTTCTGGCGGTAGCACAGTTTTTAATGTAGATGCCACTCAATCCTATGCCATAGCTGACGGAGCTACTATTAGTAGTCATGCGCTTACAGTATCTCCAGCGGCTGGAGCGGCCGTGTCTTTCAGCAGCGGCTCGGGAACGATCACCTTTTCTACAACTGGCCAATGGTGGGCCAAATACTCTGTCACCGATAGCAACGGAAAGACACAAGACTCCTATCGTTGTTATTTCATTCATAGCACCAGCCCGGAAAATGCGGATTATCCACTAGACTCTTTGTATGATCTTAGACTGAATGGGAATTGGAAACGGGGTGGGTGGAATGCTTTCTTCTCGGCTCATGAAAAAGCTACCCTGGCAGATATCCCAAAAGACACCCTGACCGTCATTTGGAGCGTAGACAAGTATAACAACACCGAAACGAGCATTACCCTTCTGCCCAATCAGACTAAAACCATCTTTGCCGGCTATGTGTTCAGAACTGTGGCTCATACAGATCTTTCGGAAGATAACAAGCGAGTAGATTTTTACCTGAACACGGTTAACGATGTGATGCGCCGGTTCAACTTTGAGGTAGAGCTAGAGACTGTTGAGGGAGTGCCATCAGATTGGTATCAATACGAAGACTGGTTAACGATCGGCCGTGGTATTCACCATCTCTGGAAATATCATTCTACTATCTTTGAAGTGGCAGATGTAATAGGTCTGAGAGACAACACCATGGCTCGGGCTTACGCTCAGTTCAACGTGGGCAACCTGTACCGGATGGCCAATAGCTTCGCTCAGTTTAGCGGCATTCGAGCTCACCTTGTTTGTGACAAGGGGGGTAGGGTTCATTTAATCCATGACTTGCAGCTTCTGACAGATGGAGAGCGGCCGCAGCGTTCCCTAATTTTCGACCTGACAGGTGACGATAGGCGTGGAGATATAGGCTTGGGCAATACGGCCATAAACAAGAATGCCTTTGTCAAAGTGTCGGGATTCGCCTGGGACGGCTCATTCAGAACTGATTCTAGTGGCAATCGGGTGCCTGACCCGGATCCATTCTGTGCCAGTGCTCCTGGTGCTATTCCAGATGACGAGGGTGCGAACGTCTTTACCTTTGGCCGGCAAACATTCACCAGCCAGAATCATGCCAACGAGATCGCCGGCCGGGTATTCGCCCAACGGAACAATGAATTCTCGAACATTCCAGTTATTATGCACGGCAACTATGTGGGGGTTATGGATGTTGCTTATGAGAAATGGTATACCACCTCGCTGGTAGCCGGTGATACAGCCAGGGCTACTGTTTGGACTGATCAACGGCTGGCCTGCCGGACGGTCTCTATTCAGTACGATGAGGCCAGGGGCACGATGCTTTTGCAGGCTGGGTTTGAGGCCGAGAAACAGGCTGTGGTTGGTGTAACGGCCGTATGTCCTTCGTTTGTGCCAGATCCGGGCGGTACCACTCCAGAGATACCAACAGAAAGCACCCTGCCCGATGCCTTGATGACTGGTGGATCGGTTTACTTTAAGTCAGCTATTTCCCAATCGTGGAGCCTGCGTGTTAGTGCCAGTGTAAGCGATTTGGTTGAGGATCCTTTCTGGCGTACCAAGGTGGGCTCTTCGTCTTCGAACAGTGCTATTATTTTCCGTTGTGGCGTAGGGTATATCAGGCGAACCACCGATGCTTTCCAGGCTGTTGATGTGGATGTAACACCTGCGATAGATCCCCCAAATGCGGCCGGCGATCTACCGGCTCCGACCGTTGCCGATGTAACTTTCATTGAGGGTGCAGGTTCGTTCATTACGCAAAATGCCTTTGTCTTCCTGGCCAGGTGGCAAAACCCTGATGGAGATTGGCGCTCCTGGTTGGCCTATACCGGAGATAATGGCACTACTTGGTCATGGAAGGCTGTTGGGGTAACTGGTACGGAGACTGTCACCAGCTTTGGGCCAGCTACCCTTGTTCACGAGGATCAGGGTGACCTTGAAGAAATGGGTAGCTTTACCCAGGCTCAGGGGCTAAAGACTGTTTGTGTTTTGAGTCCCACTACGGTAGTTGCCATGTGGGTCAATACCGATGTTTCGCTTCGTCTGCAAGCTACCGTCATAAACATTGATGGAGAGACGTTAACTCACGGCTTAGATTATCAGCTTAGCGAGACGGCCGATGTTAATACACCCAGAAGTCATGAAACAATAGCCATTGATTCAACCAGATTTCTAAGCGTTTGGTCTTATTTTGATGGATCGGATTGGCACATAAAGGCCAGAATTGGCACCGTTTTTTCTACTGATATTATTGCGTTTGGTTCTATTATTGATTTCTCTACAGGAACAGACCAAGCATACATGGTGGCGTTGGGCAGAATGGATGCAGAGGCAACTCTGTTGGCGTGGAATGAAGACGATCAGGATGTGCGGGTCAGAACCATATTTACACAGGGAACAACACCCACATTAGGACAGGCCTACACTATAGCTTCAAGTCCCAATGGAGGTTACGCCGATCTATCTGCTGTTGGTCTTACCTCTACCAGGGGAGTGATTGCGTACAGAACTGCTCCACTTGTTCCTGATGAAGGCAAGGTAATAGCTGTCGATCGGAATGGGCAGGAGCTACAGTTCAATACAGCCCTGACTTTTTCAGATGATATTACTGAAAGCATTAATCGAATGATGATGGAAAGAGTAGACGATACTCGTTTCCTTCTTTCATGGGCTGAACGCGATGTGGGTTTCAATGAGTTTGGGTATGCCCGGATCGGAGATATTACAGGGCCTCATGGTATTGCAGTTACCACTCTCTACGCCATCGCTCCATGGCGAACACCGGCCAGGAGTATTACCGAAACAAATATATCTGTTATTAACAGCAACTATTTTGTGGTTAGCTATTTTTATACATTTGATACGGGTGATACTAAATTTAGAATTGGCAAGATCAATCCATCGACCAATGTTATTACCTATAGTTCTATTGTAGAAAACACTGTCGAGACTCCTGGATCGGAGTGGCTGGTTCAAGCCCTTTCAAGCACTCAGGGAATTCAGGTAAGAGAGTTTTCTGGGGCTGGTCCTAATCAGGATCTCAATGCCTATATTGTTAATTGGAATTTGGAGGATTACGAGGCCTTGGGTCTTGGACTCAGTGTGGGCAAGGGCAGCCTGGATGAGATTTGGGTAACCGCAAATGTGGGGGGCACACTCTATCTACTTGCCTACGATCTACCCGGCCTTGTTTCTACGGTTTCCTCGGGTCTCGGTGCGGCCACCTTTGCAGAGACTATCAGCAATACCTATGTGTGTTATCCAGCACCCCTGTTTGGCTTTGATGACACAATTTATGTGTTCGGCCGCATGAAAGATCCTGATAGTTTGGGTGATCCGTCACACATTATTAAAACCATTGATGCTGGCACTAATTACACCTTGATTGAAGGGGGGTGGGGTGCTTCGCATTGTGGGGCATTAGTAGTCGAGCCGAGCGGCATTATTTCTGCAATTGAGAATCTATCTAGCCTGGCCAAACTGCATACGGGCACTGATGCTGCCCTGTTTCTCGAATCGGTTCTGACATTCCCTACCATTGTTCAGCCTCATGCCTTCGATATAGATGTATTCACAGGCGCTGTTTATGCCTGTGCAAGTGTGGGTAATTCAATCATGGTTCTTAAATCTAATCCCCCGTATCAGGTGTGGGAGAACATTACTTTTGATCACGGTACATCCAGTGGCATTAACAGCATTTTACTCCTGTAATTGAGAAGATTTGCTGCTTTATGCTATAATTGCTTACTTGAATCTTCGTAGAGAGCCGCTGAGCCGCCAATGCTTGTAAGTGTTGGCGGCTTTACTGTTAGGTGACATATGCCAATTGTTAGGGATGTAACTGAAAGGCTTAAAGATAGGAAGCGCCAAGAAGTCGAGACCATGGAAACGGTCTTCGAGCCGAACCACAACGACCGGCAAGCTACTATCAAATCTAAGGATGGGGATACCCGGCATCCAACCCAGCCTGGCAAGACGTGGGTTTCTTTGTGGAACCAGCCTGAATCCCTTATCCCGGTCTGGAACAACACGGCCTTAGAGGTAGCAGAATCCCATGTCTGGGTTGGTCCTCAAGTGTATCCACCCTTTGCACTGGAGATTAAAGCATCCTACCAGGGCGGGCTAACAGAATCTACCGTCACCCATGGAGGCGTTTACGGTTCCAGCGATCACGGCACAGTACACCAGACGGCCGATGAATCTGCGCCAGGAGCCTCGCCGGTTAATGTGTTCCAGCCCATGATGCAGATGCTGAAAAGCACCGGCAATGGAACCTCTCTGGTTATCTCCATACAGCCTCTGATATATTTCCGAGGGCCAAGACGTGTGACCTATCCTGGCCAGACATTGGACCTGACCACCCATGTACCTGGCGCAGGCCTTACCAGGCGCGTTCTGGTGTACCTGGACATTGGTCTAAACCAGCTTGGGGTTGTGGTAGGCGCTACGGTTTCCTCTACAGGAGCGACACTGGCTCCCTTTCCAGACATTCCAGACAATTCGTATCCCTCGGCCTATATTCAGTTAACCGTAGGTCAGACGGCCGTAACCACAGCCACACACATTGACGATCCCCGAGACTTTCTACGGCCTAGAGCATCGTCTGGCGACTTTGACCATACGGGGCAGGGGCAGTCGGATAATTTACACTCCCCGTTCCGCTGGATCTGGGCTGACGATACGGCTCGAGAGGCAGAGAATTCGGTTACCACAGATGACGTGACGTTTCGGACGACCGGCCTTCAGGAAGATACCGGTGCCATCTGGGTGCCAGATACGGAGAACGAACCCATAACTTGGCGGCAAGTGGGGGAGAGTGGGCATTACGTGCGCCGAAACATTAACAACCATGTTCTTAACACCTGGTTTTCGTTATTCAAGAATGGTACTAGCAGCCAGCTTCTTGTTGCTGCCAACACTGTTTGGACAGTCGAGGTATTGGTGTCTGGTAAAACTCAGGTAGCTAATTTGTTTCACTGGGCCTTTCATATCTTAGGCGTGGTGGCTAATCATGGTGGAACTACAACGGTAGCTCAAACTACAACAACCAACATTTTTAGAAGTGATACTGGATACGAGGCCCAGATAGTGGCCGATGATACTAATGATGCTTTGGAGGTTCAGGTAAGACGTACAGGGGTGGGGGTTGACTGGGACATAAATTGGACAGCAACTGTGCGAAAATCATTTGTTTCTTATTGATAAACATTATTTCGTGCAGATTGCCACACTGCTGTTAATTGTGTCAGAGGAGTATTATGACCCAGGAAATCAAGGATGTCCTGGAGAAGATGGAGAAAATGGAAGAACACTTAATGAAGATCGAAGGGATTCAGAAGCAAATGCAGACAGACTACGCCGATATGCTTTCTTGTAAAGACGATCTTCAAAAAAGTGTGGATACATTGAGTGTCATCGTCAATGGTGACAAACACGACCAGGATAATCCTGGGTTGAAGGTCATTGTGTTGGGAAGCACAAGCCTTGGCGTAAAACCCATGCGTGAGATTCTAGGTAAGCTAGAACAGATGTATGACAGACTACGCTGGGTGTGGGGTATCATTGGCGTTATCGTAATCGCCATCACCATTTTCTGGCTGAATTCCCTTATCGGAGGATAGGAGAGATGAAGAGATTTGTTAAAGCCCTGTTCTATTCTAACAATAAGTTAGATGGGCTACAGGTGTTTTACTTTCTGGCTACTGTGGCGTTCCTGGTACTGGTTCTTGCTGTCGGGTATTTCCTACTGCTGGATGATAATCCACCAATGGTGGTAAACAGTATAGAGGTATTAACGCGGGTGGTTAAACCTGGAGAGGAGTTCAGAATTCTGGTTGATTTCTGCACTACTTCCAGTGCTAAAGGGACCGCCTACATTACCTGGCTGGACGGTATTGTTACCTTTCAAGTTCCACATCCATTGAGGTCTCCTGAAGGGTGCTATAGAACAGTTTTTTCTAGTCCAGTTCCCAACAACTTAGAACCGGGACTGTACAACCGTTTAACAGAGATGGTTTATGACGTAAACGCATTGACTGAGAGAACAGTCACTTATGAGTTGCCGGGCATTATAGTTTTACCGGCAGATGAAGGAGAATGAAATGGATCCCGTAGTTTTGACCTATATCCTGTTTTTTGTTGGTGGCCTTGCCCGGCCGGGTCTTCAATATGCCCTGGCTAGATGGGAAGATGGCCAAGCCTTTAATTGGCGTTATCTTGTAGGCCAATTATCCGGTGTTGCCGTGGGATTTTTATCCCTGCTTATTTTTGGCAACTTGCCCGATGTTAGCGGAACTATTGAAAGTCTAGAACTGCCCGGCTTTCTATTCTATGTAGCTGCTTTTGGCTATGGTTACTTCTGGGCCAGTATTGGACGGCAAGGCGACAAGGGTGTTATGCTTGCTCGTACCGGTAGCTCTGCTGTCCCGCCTAAACAGTAGGACTGCTTTTTCTCCTTAAAACGGGGCTGTTCGTGACGGGGCAGCCCCTAATGTCTCGAACGTTCTAGAATTTTGGCTGAGGAATTAGACAGCGTGTTCTCTTTTGTGGCAGCTACGACATAATGGGATCACTTTTAATCGGTCCTCTTTTGCATAGCTTGGATGGTGATAGTCTTGAGCGGGACTTGGGCAGTGGGCACAATTAAGGGAGGCTATTGGAGGGATATCTTTACTACTTACGGCTTTGTTAACGGCATAGTTTGCCTTGCTACGTTTTGGATGATCTTGCCAATATCTCTTAGCCTTTACGCTAATTTTAGCGGCATTTTCTTGCCTATATCTCTTGCTTTGTTGTTTAATACTGGAGGCATTTTCTTGGTAGTATTTTCGAGTGGATTCCAAAGCCTTTTCAGGATTTTCTCTTCTATATTTCCTTCCGTATTCTCGTTTTTTGTTAACATTGGCTTTCCACCATGCCTTGTTACATTCCTTGCAGTGCGATTGAAGTCCATTACGGTTTCTTTTACTCTTGCTAAACTCAGATATAGGACGAACCTTTCTACATTTTGTACATTGTTTCTTCATGTCTTTGCCTGTAATACAAAACTCCCCGGTTCATTCGCTCACATGTGCAACCAAATGAGTAAACCGGGAAGTTCTATAAACGAGTTAAGTTTAAGCGATTATCATTTGGTTGCAATTGAAGTTATACCACAAAGGGAAATAACGTGTCTAGTTTAGGAGCTCATGTTACGTCCACAGGTAGTAGAAATGGCTATGGGGGGTTTGTTTCGGCTAAGCCAAGGGTGGTTCTATCGGTAAATGATGGGGGGGCTTTACTCGAGGCCAAACAAAAATCGGGTGGGCATACCTACACGGTTTTTAGAGATACCAGCATATATCTTGAGGCACCCCCAGATATTAACAGCCCCCCTGGTACTTATGAAGAGATGGCTAGCTATTGGTATTTTGATCATAACAATGGCGGGCTCAGGAAAAAGTGGCGGCAAAATCCGGCCGACGCTTACACGATCACTAACGAACAGGGTAGTAGCCATTTACCGTCTATGCGGAACTTGGTCAGTTATGAGAGAGAGATAATGAAGCTAGCCAACGCTGATGGTTTCAGAGTGGCTGTGCTCTCGTTGGCTGGAGGTAACCCGGCTAGTTTGGACTTGTGGGCCGAGGTTTACGCCCCGTTCATTATTGAAGCCTGGGCAGCCGGCAACATTTATGCCCGGCACGCTTATGGGGGAGGGGATCTGGTCGATGCCAATGGCATAGTTATTCCAGGCAACCCGTCCCGGCCGTTCGAAGAAGCGCAGTGGATGGCCGATCATGGGCACCGTGGTGGCATTGTCATTAAAGAATGTGGCCTGGATGGTGGATTTGGTTTTGCCGGTACTGAGCGATTCACTAGTCAGATGGAACAATACGAGCAGGAAGTTAGAGCCCTTGATCCTGGCGGCTACTTCATTGGCATATGTATGTGGCTATTAGGCAACTGGCAGGCTAAAAACTCCAACTGGGAAGCGGCGATACCATCATTCATTCCCTATATGAACGCCAACCCCACACCAGCCTGGACACTAGAGCCGGGAGATCCACCACCAGACCAGGACCCGCCTGATCCCGATCCCCCAGGAGAGGAAGTGTTGGTTGGGCTGTTGTTTACCGGCCGTGGCGTTGCAGACGTAGGCGAAAACAATGCCAGTTGGTATGACGAGAAGGCCGTACAAGTTCCTATCAGCCCGGCCGGTGGCCAACGGTGGCGCTTTAGTGAATGGTCAGGCAAGAATCCATGCAGCGACCTTAAAAGCTGGAACGATTATGTATCACCCGAAGGCAAGCACATGGGTCAGGACTTGCCAGGTGCTGGATTGCCACCTCATGAGCACCACTATTACAACAGCGCCGGCAGAACCTACAAGTTATTTGCGGGGTCTGGCACCTGGCGAGTTCGATACGAGTACGATGTTCACATCCCAGAGGATGGCGACATTGAATTGTACTTCGAGCTTTGGGGGGATTGGGCCGACTTCAAAGATGGTCAGAAAGTCCCTAAGCCGGATCCCGACCATGCACACATAGAAATTTTCGTTGACGATCGCGGCCGGGAAAATTGGGTTGCACCCAAGTTTATTGAGTCCAATATTTTTACTCTTACGGCTAGCGATTTACCCGCAGGCTTGCACACGGTTGGCTTTGGGTTAGAGACCTGCTTTGCTCCGGCTAAAGGGGTTAATGGCTGTTTCATTCAGGAGTTTTCCGCAATGTTTATACCTGAAGAGACTGAGCCGCCGCCAGATCCTGTAGACATCGTAGATGGCATGGATGTTAGCCACCACAATTTTGTTGACGGTGCCTTTGATGCTGTTCAGGCCTGGAGCGTTGGCAACAGGTATCTGTTTGCGAAGGCATCGGATGGGTTTACCATTGTGCCCGGTGTGGAAGAGCCTCGGCTAGATCCAAACTATCATGAAACCATACAGTTGGCTATTGATGGTGGTTTTAAGGTAGGTTCGTATCACTTTTACCAGCCGGAAGAATCACCACAAGAACAAGCCGATCTATTCATCGGTATTGTTAAAGAGACTATAGCCCAGCATCTGCCCCCAGTCCTTGACCTTGAAAAGAAACCGCCTGCTGGCATGAGTTTGAGCGTCTATCAAAGTGATGTGCATGATTGGTTGGTAGAGGTTGAAAGCCGGCTGGGTAAAACACCCATAATCTATAGTGGTCTTAATTTCTACAACACATATCTGAATGTTGAGATGTTCGATCGTTTCCTGTTCTGGTATTCCAATCCAACCGGGGGCACAGAATTGCCCACCTTGCCGGACAGACGGGAAGAGGTCGAGATCTGGCAATGGAGTTGGACCCAGGACGGGCCTGCCAATGGCGTAGAAAGCCCACACGTTGATGCCGATCGATGGTACGGTACCCTGGAGAAGTTCTATGCCGTGTATGGCGCTAACTGGCTGGTAAAGGATCCCGTACCCCCGGCCGATTGCATAGAATTGCCTGTTGGTGTTCGTCGGCATATCTTGCGGCCGAGGGAGATGTCTAAAGAGCAGTGGTCCTGGATTGAGGATGTTACAACCAACGGATTGGACGTAGATGATACAGGAACCAAGGAACCGGTAGGCTATGAGGGCTGGAGCCATATAGACGCAATGGCGGCCATTCTGGAGGCCGTAGAAGCCGGGTTTGCCGATAGCCGCTTCATTGTCTACGATGGCCATGAGATAGGAACTGGTTTTGATGAAGAGTGGATGGAAAACAACTGTCCAACTCTTGCTCCGTACACTCGCTTTTTCTTCACAGACACAATAGAAGAATTCAGGTATCAGGTATGGCCGACTGAGTTTGAAACTGTGACCCAACTGTTTGGCGTTGAGCCTGAAATCTATGCTCCGTTTGGATTGCCCGGGCATGATGGCGTTGATATTCGGGCACGGTTAAGAACCAAGATTTTTGCTGCGGCCGCTGGGGTGATTTCTAACATTCATTTGAATCCAAACAGCCACAATTATGGTATTCATGTCAGGGTTGTTCATGCCGATCTTGTTGAGCAAACTATCTATGCTCATCTAGATAAGGTTACCCCTGGTTTAATAGTGGGCAGGAAGGTAGAAGCTGGAGACCTGCTAGGTTTGGCTGACAATACTGGCAACAGCTTTGGCTCACATTTGCACTTCGGCCGTAAGCGGTTGGGAGAGACTTATGTGGATGAGAATGGTGATACCTGGCCATATAATCTGCATGATCCTACGCCCCTAATTAAACACCTGGCTCCTGATGAATTCCCCGATGAGCCTGAGCCAATCCCGCCCCCACAGCCCGGAAATGCGGGTTTCGGCCTTCACGCCTCGGCAGACCCTGGTGACCTGGGATCGGTAGAGTTTGACATGTTCCGAGACTGTAGGCCAGATGTTATTAAGGTGCTTTCGGCTCATAGTGGGCCAAGCATCGCCCGGCTGGCAGCCGAGCATCCTGGCGCTTCCTTTATTGTCAGAGCATTTCTGGACTTTGGCGGCCGGGACATTTCACCTAATCAGTTCTTTAACGACACTATCAACGATGTGACTCGAGCGGTTGAGAGTATTGGTGCTGGCCGGGACATTCACATTGAGCTGCACAATGAGCCCAACCTGACTACTGAGGGTTATCTGACTACTTGGTTTAACGGAGAAGACTTCTCAGTATGGCTCTTGGAGGTTCTGGACTTGTACAAGGCCGAGCTATTCCATCTTCCACAAGTTGAATTTATGTACCCTGGTCTATCGCCAGGCAGTGCCATCCCGGGCTTCAGACGCTACTATCAAATGTTCTTGACAGAATCTACGGCCGCGTTGGCTGCCTGCGACTCTGTAGGCATCCATGCTTATTGGAACACTCAGCCCGGCACGCCGTTCCCGTTGCCCACGGCGCTAGATACTGTTGATTCTTATATTCTGAACATACCGGGTCAGAAGTTCTGGGTGACCGAATCCAGCAACAACAAATTGGACACACCAGAAAACAAGGCCGCTCAGTACATTGAGTTCTGGCGAGGCCTGCGCCTGCGGCCGTCCGTTCAGGGTGTCACATACTATGTCGCCTCAGCTACTAATCCTAAATGGGGTTGGGGCTCTGGTGGTTCTGGCGAGATCTGGGAAGGAACTGAAATAGCTACTTTAGTTGGTCAGAGACGCTGACCCAATAGTGCGCCAGTAGGCGCAAAGGACAATTGAGATGGGCGCAGTAAATAAGTTACACTTAAACATGATTGGAGCAGACAGCACCAGTCCACGGTCTCACTGCAAAGTGAATGCCGCACCTGAACAAGAGGTGCGTCGCATCAATCGGTGGACTGAGGCTTACGTTAATGAGAAGGGTAAGATGAGAACCAGAGACAGATTTCCAAAGTGGTGGATAGTTTAGCTGGTTTTTACAACGTGTATCAAGACGGCCGCCAATGTGCGGCCGTCTTGACGATATGAACAGAGGGGAGAATTAGCAATCATGCCCGATCTAATTGACAGACTTAGCGGAGAGTCACAGCCCGATCGTCCTAAGATACACATACACCAATTTGTTGGTGGTTTGCGCTTGTATGCGGTTGGAATAATGACGCGGGGCGAGATAGCAACGAACTGGGACTTACAAGGAGACGAGGCTACGCAGGCCAGTGACGTGGCCGATCTTGTTGACGCTGAGACAGGCGCATCCAACAAGATCGTTTATGTACTCCGCTTTGAGGCCATTGTCATGTTGACCGAGGATGATGACGACACCTTTTACCATACTGCCGGAGCTGTGAACAAGACCAAGGTGCTAGCCGATGCGGGGTTATAGCTGGGCGCAGGGGAGAGGGAACCATAGCCTATACACCCATACTTAAACTAAACCTTATTAGTCAAACTAAGCATTATGACAATATATACCCTATAGAATACCCTTGACACCCCCTCAGCGCCCGTATACAATTCCTCGATCATCGGCCGACGGGGGTCCCCTCATGAACTACCTCATCCTGTTATTCACTTTGCTTTTGCTGCGTCCTATTGATCCAGAAATTTTTTGGCCACCGGATCCTCCAGAGTGCGTACCAGAAGACCTAAATTGTTTATTGAAAGATGTCATAGCCGTTGAGGAAGATGTGCCTTCCGGCCGGGATTTGTTTACCCGGACACCCACTTGGGAACTGGGTGGCATAATGGAAGGTGAATGGTCGCACTACGATCAG
>SDBT01009279.1_pt1 | contig 15990 bp, 12 predicted proteins | sample 2277101 | NCBI WGS metagenome assembly SDBT01 (sample SAMN10404973, study PRJNA504765) | marine sediment metagenome | isolation source: marine sediment core GS10_PC15, 103 cmbsf | place: Arctic Ocean: Southern Knipovich Ridge | collected 2010 | reverse complement strand
GGAGGTGCCTGCTCCCAGTGCTGCCGCGGCACGCCGCGCGGGCTCGCGGTTCGTGATGTGCAGTGTGCGCACGAGTGCGGGGAAGTACCCTTCGGCCTCCTTCTCGCGGTTTGCGGACGTGGCTGGGCGCCCGGTGCGGACGACCTCGGGAAGCCTGGTCCACGCATCCCAGAGAGCATCGGTCTCCATCACCGCTCCCACGTAGTCCGGGCTCTCGCGCACCAGGAACTTCTCCGACAGGGGCGTCAGGGCGTATTCCCCCCGGGCCTTGGTCAGAAGCTGGAGGCCGGTGAGCGCGTCGAGCAGCCTGCCCATGCCGCGTTCCACCGCCCCGCTCGAGCGCGCGACCGCGGCAGCGGTCTCATGCCCCTGCGCTATGAGGGAGAAGACCCCGAGCCTCACTCCCGCGGCAAGCACGCGCGAGGCCGTGAACGACATGTTCATCTCCATCAGAGCCTGCGGGTCCAGCTCCTTCTTCACCTTGTCATCCATACTCCGCCTTCTTTGCCTGCCGCTGCCATGGCTCGCGGTACTGGTTCCCTTACCAGTACTTCATCGCGTCTTCGAAGAGTGCGGCAAGTTCCTCTTCACCGGCCGGCCGTGGTGACAGCTTCGTGACGCGGTGCTGTGGCAGCGTTCCACGGACCAGCCCGGGGATGTCCTCGCTGGTGTAGCCGACTGCCGAGAGGCCGTTAGGGATGTCAAACCTCTGCATGAACTCCAGCACCCGGTCGGCGAGGATCTTACCGGCGTCCTCCGGCCGGGCATGCGAGATATCCGCGCCCAGTGCCCCGGCGGCTTTCAGATGCCGCTCCGGACAGCCCGCTGCCGTATAGCGGAAGACAGCAGGCGCATTGAGCACCACGGCCATGCCGTGCGGCACGATCGGATGTGGCACCTCGTACCCCTCGGGCCTGTAATCCCGCACCATCCCGGAGACCGGGTATGACATGCCGTGTGCGAGGTGCAGCCCGGCGTTCCCGAACCCGATACCCCCGTAGGATGCGGCCAGCAGCATCATCCCTCGCGCTTCCTCGTCATCCGGGTCGTCGCACTCCCGCTGGAGGTACTTGCCCACCAGGCGCAGTGCCTCGAGGGCCCATGTATCGCTTATGGGGTTGGAGCCCTGGTAGGCGGGACGCATGTTGGGCCGCTCGGGAGCAGGCCTTTCGTTGAACGGGATGGCGGTGTAGGACTCGCAAGCGTGGGTCAGTATGTCCAGCCCTGTGCAGGCCGCCACCATCCGCGGCAGCGTCCTGGTATTCTCGGAGTCCAGAAGCCCGAGTGTGGGCTTGAGCTGCAGGCTGGCGATGCCGGTCTTGGCGTGCATCTCCTCGATGTCGAAGATCACCACCCCCGTTGTCTCGCTGCCCGTGCCCGCGGTGGTGGGAACGGCTATCAGGGGCTTGACCGGGCCGGGGACGGGCTTGCCCTTTCCTATTGGGGCGTTGACGTAGTCCATGAAGTCGGCCGGATAGGTGCTGTAGAGGTTTGCCGCCTTGGCGGTGTCTATGGTCGAGCCGCCCCCTATGGCGACAAAACCGTCGGACGGGTGCGCGGAGGCGAAGTCTATCATCTCCTTCAGGGTCCGGTCAGTCGGTTCGATCCGGACGCGGTCGAACACAGTGCAGTTGACCTTCTCCTCCTTCAGCGAAAGGAGTGCCGTGCTTACGGCGGTGGAGTCGGATAGGTTAGGATCTATCACCAGCAGCGCGTCCTTCACACCCATATCCGCCAGGTCCATGCCTATCTCTGCGGTGGAGCCGGGGCCGAACCGGATGTTGGACGAGCCCATATTGAACGCGGTTTCTTTTCTCATGAGAGGGTCTCCTCTCGCCAGGCTAGTCTTCTTTCCAGTATCGCTCGACGATTATCTTGTCCTCGGTGAAGAAATCGATGGCGGACTTGCCCTGCATCTTGATGTCGCACATCATCGAGTCCTTGGCGCCTCCGAAAGGCAGGAACGGCACCGGTGCAGGAATGCCCACGTTGATCCCTATCATGCCGCAGCGGGCCCGGAGCTTGACCTCGCGCGCGTAGTAGCCGTTCTGCGTGTAGATGGAGCATGCGTTGCCGTACTGGTGGTCGTTGATGATGGCGATTGCCTCATCTAGCGAGCCGGCCTTGAGGATGCAGACGACCGGCGCGAATATCTCGGTCTTGTGGATCTCCATCCCGGGCCTGACATCGGTAAAGACAGTGGGCCCTATGAAATGGCCCTTCTCTCGGCCGGGAACGCGGATGTCCCTGCCGTCGAGGGCGAGAGTCGCACCTTCGCTGATACCTGTCTCTATCATGCGGCAGATGAAATCTTTTGCCTTTGCCGAGATCACCGGGCCCATCACCATCGGCTCGCCGGCGACCGCCGGGTCGAGAGGATCGGCCACGATGATCTTCTTCGATTCCTCGATGAACCGCTCGGACACCGCCCGGTACATCTCGTCCCCGATGGGGACTATGACCGAAGCCGCCATACACCGCTGACCGGCGCAGCCGTAGCAGGATGTGCTCATGTTGCGGATGAGCTCATCCATCTTCGAGTAGTCGGGCATCACGACCAGGTGGTTCTTCGCGCTGCCCATCGCCTGGTAGCGCTTGTTGGAAGCAGCGCACTGGCTGGAAACAAGACTGCATATGGAGGAGGTGCCGACGAAAGACACGCCGTCGACACCCGGGTCGCCGACCAGGGATGTTGCGGCCGTCTTGTCGCCGTTGACGAGGTTGAACACGCCCGGGGGGAGACCGGTCCTGTCTATGTATTCGGTCACGAGCGCCATCGTCAGCGGGACCTGCTCGGAGGGCTTCATGACAAAGGTGTTCCCGGTCGATATCGCGTATGGGATAAACCAGAACGGCGCCATCGCCGGGAAGTTGAACGGGGTGATCGCGGCGAACACGCCTACCGGGACGCGTATTACCTCCCCGTCTATCCCTCCGGCCGAACCGATCATCTTGTCTCCGAGCTGAAGCATCGGCATGCCGCAGGCGGCCTCTATGTTCTGATGAACGCGCTTCATCTCGGCACGGGAATCGGGGAGGGATTTCCCCATCTCCTTCGCAAGCACGCGGCTTATCTCCTCCTCGTTCTCCACGAGGAGGCCCCTGAGAGTGTAGAGGTAGGAGACGCGCTTTGGCACCGGCGTCCTGCTCCACTCCGGGAACGCGGCGCGGGCCGCGGCGACCGCGCGGCCTGCTTCTTTCGCTGTGGACAGGGGCACACGTGCGATCGTCTCTCCCGTAGCGGGGTTCTCGACATCAAGGTGACCGTCGCAATCCGCCTGCGACCATCTGCCCCCGATGTAGTTGCGGACGACTTCAGGATCATTCATTTTGGCTCCTCCTGCCAGATATTGTGGAAGCGTTTCGTCCAGGGCCGCCTGGCGCAGCCGGATCAGGGCAATAGGTTAGCACCGCTGGGGGATGATTTCAAGGGCGCATGTGTTCTGCGCATGTGTTCTGCCGGATGTGTCCCGCGGACCGGGGTGGGGCAAGGGCTGCATGTGCCCCGAGCGCCGTGCGCGCGGGAATTGACCCGCCGCGGACGGTCTGGTAGTATCACGTCGGCGGGGGGCAGCGCAGCGGGCGAGGGCCAGCTGGCGTTTCGTCCCGGGGAAAGCGATGAACCGGTGCGTATCGAGGCGGCGTCCCGAGAAGTGAGCGGGCGCGGTGTAGCAGTGGACAAGAGGGGGTTATGATGAGACCTGTAGTAGGAGCGCAGATGTACACGGTCCGTGAGTCGATGCAGACGCTGCCCGATATCGCTGCATCTCTGGCCAAGGTGGCGGCCGTCGGCTATACTGCCGTTCAGTTGTCGGGTTTCGGCCCGGTGGACCCGAAGGAACTGGCGGTGGTGATAGGGGATTCGGGGTTGAAGGTCGCTGTCACCCACATGGGATGGGAGCGTTTCCTGAACGAGCTGGACGCGCTAATCGAGGAGCACAGGATGTGGGGCTGCAGCCATCTTGCGGTCGGTTCGCTCCTCAGTGAGTACTACAGCGTGGATGGCCTGCACCGTTTTCTCGGCGAGCTGGCGCCGGTGGGCGAACGGCTTTGCTCGGAGGGGATGGATTTCTCCTATCACAACCATAACCACGAGCTGGCACGACACGGGGATCGCACGTGGCTGGATATGCTGTACTCGGAGGCAGATCCCCGGCACCTCAAAGCCGAGCTGGATACCTACTGGATCCAGGCAGGGGGCGCTGATCCGGTCCAGTGGATACGCAGGTGCGCGGGCCGGGAGCCCATTCTGCACGTCAAGGACATGTGCGTCACCCCGGAAAGGGAGCAGCGAGACACGGAGATAGGCGAGGGCAACCTGAACTGGCCTTCGATACTGGAGGCCGCGGAAGAATGCGGGGTCGAGTATCTCCTGGTCGAGCAGGACGAATGCTGGGGCAGGGACCCGTTCGAATCGCTCGCCATCAGTTACAGGTACCTCAAGAAGATGGGCTACCGCTGAGCCCATCACGAAGTTCGTACGGGACATTCACGCCATGCTGGATGAGGAGGAAGACAGGGCGGGCGCGGACGGCTGAGCGGCGGCGGTCTCCCTGCCGTGCCGTGACGGGCCCGCACAGGGGAGAGGAGAGATACGGATGAAGGTCCTGGCGATAAACGGCAGCCCGAGGAAGGATGGGAACACCGCAAGCTTGATCGGCCGCGTGTTCGACGAATTGAAGAAGGAGGGGATCGAGACGGAGCTGTACCAGCTTGCCGGCACGAACATCAGGGGCTGCATAGCGTGCTACGGGTGCTTTGCGAACAAGGACGGGCACTGCGCGGTGACGAAGGACGACATGAACGGGTTGATAGACCGGATGGTGGAAGCCGACGGCATCATACTTGGCTCGCCGACGTACTTCGCCAACGTCAGCACCGAGATGAAGGCGGTCATCGACCGCGCGGGCCTCGTAGCGATAGCCAACGGCTACCTGCTGAAGCGCAAGGTGGGGGCGGCAGTCATCGCGGTCCGGCGGGCCGGGGCCGTCCACGTCTTCAATTCCATAAACCAGTTCTTCTTCATCAACCAGGTGTGCGTGCCGGGCTCCAGCTACTGGAACCTGGGCATCGGCCGCGAGAAGGGCGAGGTGGAGAAGGACGAAGAGGGCATGAGGACCATGCAGAACCTGGGCAGCAACATGGCCTGGATGCTGAAGAAGCTCCGGGGACCGAAAGACTGATCCATGCTGATCCCGGCGTGCCTCGTTTCGAGCAGAGACTATGAGCTCTGCATTTCTCCTGGGGGTAGGATGCGACGGCTGAAGAATGTGCGATACCACATCCTGCGTGATTACAGGGGGAAGGATATCAACGTCGATACCCGGTGGGATGACGAGGTCTCCGAGGACATGCGGGAGAACATGGTGGCTTTCACCCGTTTCCGGGGCCATCGAGAAACTGTGTATCCCGTGCCCTCCCGGCTATATCCAGACCATCACCCTGGATGATCGCGGCCGGCTGTGGGGCGCCTGGCATAACAGGCGGCATTTCCTCTTCTGCTACAACCCCGACACCCGTGCAGTCGATTTCACACGCAACGCGCTGCTTGTGGCGGCGCGGCGCTGCTCCTGCCGACCACACATCCTCCCGGCGGGCGCGATGTCAGCCGGCATCCGACAGGACCTTCTCGTAGTCCTCGTACATCTTCTTGAGGAGCACGGGCGGGTCCAGTCCGTACGGGCAGCGTTCCCTGCACTTGCCGCACTCTTCGCACTTCTCGATGTTGCTCATCTTCTCCTGCCATGTCCTGGTGAGGAACCCCTCTGCCGGAGCGCGCCGCAGCACATAGGACATCCTTGCGGCCATGGGGATAGGGATATCCGCGGGACACGGGAGGCAGTAGCCGCAGCCACGGCAGAAATCGCCGGAGAGCTCTTTCCTGTCTCTCTCGATCGACTCCAGGAGCTCCCCGTCCAGGGCAGGCGGAGATGCTTCCAGGGCAAGGAACTCTTCCAGTTCGCTCATCCGCTGGATGCCCCAGATGGGCACGAGGTTATCGAACTGCCGGAGGAATGCGAACGCCGATGCGGCATTGGTCAACAGTCCCCCGCACATGGGCTTCATCGCGATAAAGCCGACATCGCGCCTCTCGCATTCGCGGACCAGTTCCTGGTCGGCGGAGGAGGAGATGGCACCCATCGGGAACTGTATCGTATCGTAGAGTCCGGAGGCGGCGGCATCCATTGCCACAGGGAGCCTGTGGTTGGTGAGCCCGATGAACCTGGTCATGCCCTTCTCCCGGGCTTCCAGCAGGCCGGCGTAAGCGGACATGTCATCGTGGGCGTCCGGAAGTTCCCCGGGATTGTGAAGCTGAAGGATGTCCACATGGTCCGTCTTCAGGTTCTTGAGGCTGGTCTCGATGTCTGCGAGCAGGCCCGCCCTGTCTGTTGCCGGGCTCTTCGTCGCGATGATGATCTCATCCCGCATGTTGCTCAGGGCACGACCGATCTTCTCCTCGCTGTCGGTGTATGATCGCGCGGTGTCAAAGAAGTCGATACCGCGCTCGCAGGCCGTTCGAAGGAGTTTCCCCGTCTCCTCGAAGCTGACACGCTGGATGGGGAGGGCGCCGAAGCCGGTGCGTGCGACCCGGAGTCCGGTCCTTCCCAGCCTGGTCTTTTCCATGAGCTCTCTTTCGGGTAAGCCTCGTCGTCAGGGGGCACGCAGCCGCATTGCGTTCTTCAGCGGGCCGGAGCCCGCGGCGCAGGCGATAGGATAACCGGCTGCAAGGAGGCGTGTCAACCGTGCAGTCAGTACCGGGCGTGCAACGCGTTACCCGAGGCAGGGCTTTACTTCTCAGAGGAGATGATGGATACTTGCTTCAGTGCCTGCGTGCAGGCATGCGAGTGTGTGGGGATCTCCGGATCAGACGGGATCCGGACCGGAGAGCAGCGGCTCTAGCAGAGCCGCTAGACTTCAGGGGTGAGAGATGAGCATACAGTACACCTACTTGACCAGGGAAGGGCACGAGAAACTGCTGAAGGAGCTTGAGCTTCTCAGAGGGATGAAGCGAAGGGAACTGTCGAAGGCGATCAAGGAGGCCAGGGCGCACGGAGACATAAGCGAGAATGCCGAGTACGATGCGGCCAAGGACGCGCAGGCACTGAACGAGAAGAGGATCGCCGATATGGAGACCACTCTGAGCGGTGCGCGGATTATTGACTACGAGGATATTCCCGCGGATGAGGTGGCAATAGGTGCGACCGTCGAGCTCAAGGACCTGAAGACGGGAAGAGAGTTCCGGTACACCCTGCTCTCAGAAGCAGAAGCAGACTTTGACCAGGGCAAGATCTCCATAACCTCTCCGGTAGGAGAGGGGCTTCTGGGTCACAAGGAGGATGAGACGGTCGAGATCAATGTCCCCGCGGGGGTCCTGAGATACAAGATACTGAAGATATCAAGATGACGGCGCGGCAGGGGATGTCTCAGCCGCAGGGATAGTGGCATCGACAGGTCGGGATACTCTCGTGGATCCCGGAGCGGGGATGGGCTCCTCACCTTTCATAGTCATCCTCCACTCTTACCACGTCGTCCAACTCCGGCGTTGAGATCTCTATCAGCCTGCAATCCTCCAGGGCCTCCGCGCGGTGCTTCTTTCCCGGGAGCACTTCCACGATGTCACCTTCGGACAGCATCCTCTCGGAGAGTTCTCCGTTTTCATCCTCGAGCGTGAACTTTGCCTTTCCCCTGTCAAGGTACAGGGTCTCATGTTTCTGCCTGTGGTATTGAAGGCTGATCCGGTGGCCCTTTCCTATTACGAGTATCTTACCCGCATACCTGTCCGTGTGGGCCAGCCAGTACTCCCGTCCCCATGGTTTCTCGACGATCTTCACGATGGGCCCTTTCCTTCCTGTCATGATGCGATGTCAGGACAATGCCGGCCGGCAGGACTCCGGGGTTGCCCTGCGCTGGTACTTATGCATCTTCGATCCCTGCTTTCGCAAGGCGATGTCTCTTGCACAGATATTCATTCTCCCCGCGCGGCCCCGCCGGGTGCGAAACTCCCGGGCGGTGGGATTATTGCACCGGAGTTGCATGCGGTCAAGAGGGGAATGTGGAGGGGCCGCCGCGGGCCAATTGATAATATGCTTCTGCTGCCTTCTGCCAGGTGAACTCGGTCAGTACTTTCTTCTGCATTCTCTGCCCGAATACCCGGCAAAGATCCGGATCGCGGAGCAGTTGCTCGATGCGCTCCCGCAACGGGCCAAACCTGCTCTTCTCCAGCTTCTCGTAACCGTCTATCAAGAAGCCGTCAACTCCGTGCTCGACGATGTCTGCCTGCCCCCCCACGTTGGATGCTATGACGGCGCACCCTTCAAGGCCGGCCTCGATCGTCACCATCCCAAAGCCTTCCGCATAAGTCGGGTTCACGAATATCAGGGATCGCGCAAGCAGTTCATGGACCTCGCCCGGATCCATGAAGCCGCAGAATTCCACACGGTCCTCCAGCCCGTGGTCCTGCACGAGTTGCACCAGTGCAGCCCTGTAGTCGCCGTCTCCGACGATCTTCAAGTGCCAGTCCGGACGAACGTCCTTCAAGACATACAGCAAGTCCTGGGCGCCCTTCTCGTATACCAACCTTCCCACGAACACGATGCTTCCGGGCGCTTTCGTCGAGTGCGCCGCGTCGAAGGCCATGCTGCCGGCGTGGACACCGTGGCGTATCAGGTGGCAGTCGCGACCGCCCAATCGCAGCACAAACGCACCAGCCGCAGTGGAAACAGTGACGAGCTCGTCGGCCAGCGACAGGACAATGCGTCCGAAGGTCTGGTCGATAAGATAGCTGGCCAGGCGGATGAAAGGGCTCCTGACGCGAGTGAACGACGCTCCCTGTTCCGTATGGATGAAAGGGATCCTGCGCAGCTTCGCGTATATGCACCCGATCAGCGAGTCTATGAAGTAGCGCGTGTGGGTGTTGACGAAAAGGTAGTCGCGGGAAGACAGCATCCTCAGTGTCCTGATCAGGCTCCCGGGCCTGGGGATCGGGTACCTGCCTCCCAGCAACTTCCAGCAGTCCGTCCTGTAGACGTGCAACCCGCGGTAGACCTCGGACCCGGGGGCCCCTTCCGTATTGTTGCACGTGATGTCGACCTCGAGATGCGGGTACAAGGTCCTCATCGTGGTGTAGATCTGCAGTACGGAGTTCTCCAGCCCGCCTACATGGGGGCAAAAGTGGCTGACCATCACCAGTATCCTGTTGCTCATGGCGGAGTTGACTCTCCTGTGTGTGAGGACCTGTACGCTGCCGCCGGGCAGGATCGGCTTGACCCGTGCCAGGGATGGACTCACCCGATGCTATCCTTCATTTCTCACCGGCCGGGGCCCGGTCCGGCCGCACCGGTCATTGGAGCAGTACCCTTACAGCTTCGTCGATCCAGCCGGGTTCCTGATGGTGCTTCAGGCCCGGGCGAGGGAGGAATGTATGAGCGATGCCTGTCTCGTGCAGTCCGGAGGACAGCCTGGTCATCTCGTCGCTGTGGATAAAGGAGATGGCCCTCGCTCCGGGCCCAGCGCAGGCATGGTGCTGGCAGTAGCCCCGCCGGCATGCAGTCGGTATTCTATCACTCGCGCCTAACAGAACTTCTCGTATATCTGCAACGTCTGCTCGGTGACGATGGCCTTGGTGTACAGTTGTTCGACCATCTGCCGGCCCGTCTGTCCCATCTGCTCCCTGAGCTCATCGCTTGCCAGCAGCTCCACGATCCGTGCTGACAGCGACCCGTAGTCCTTGACGGGTATGATGAAACCGTTGATGCCGTCCTTGATGATCTCCGGCATCCCCCCGGCCTGGGTGACGATCATTGGCTTCCCTGATGCCAGGGCCTCCAACATGGTCAGCCCGAACGGCTCCGAGACGGTGGAGGGATAGACACACACATCGGATGCTGCATAGAGCCAGGGCATGTCCTCCAGCGGGAAGACATCGACCAGGACGTTATCCTTGAGATCGAGAAACTCGATCAGGTTGACCATGTACGCGATGTCCTGAGGCTGCGACTGGGTCCAGTCGATGATGTGCCTTGTCCCGGCCAGGATCAGGACCACGTCCGGGAACGTCGCCTTGACGAGGCGCAGGGCTTTTATGCTCACATCGCACCCCTTTGCCAGCCCCATCCGTGCAGGGTGGAAGACGACCTTCTTCCCCCGCAGCATCGGGTACTTCTTGCAGGCAAGCCGGGGGTCCACTTTCGGGGTGTAGATCTTCTCATCTATGCCGTGATGGATGACCGTGATGTTCCCGTGTGGATAGCCGGTTCCCATGATCTCCCGCTTGATGAAGTGGCTGACGGCGATGATGTGCGTCCACTTGATGTTCTTGGTAAGGTCCAGGAACAGGTTGTCGTCCCACACGTTGTGGGCCGTCAGGACAAGAGGGATCCCTTTCCTGGTACACAGCTCTTCGATCGCCCGCGCGTGCGGCTTGCTGAAGTAGTGCATGTTGTGAACGTGGACGCAATCCGGACTGGTCTCATCGATGAACTTGCTCAACACCGACTGCACCTCGTCAGCGATCCCGTCCAGGCCTCTCTGGCTCAGCCAGTTGAGGTCCATGATGGGCTCGCGGTGGATGCCCACTCCCTTGTAGGTATCCCGGGCTTTCTGGCCCTCGAATGACGCGGTGAGGAGGTTGACGCGGTGGCCCTTCTTCGCCAGGGTCGGAAGCAGTATGGTAAGATGAGTTTCTACGCCCCCGATTATCGGCGGGAACCCCCAGTGCAGCTGAGCCACGCTGAGCTTCTTTCTCTTCTTTGCCATAGTCTGCCCTCCTCGACGCCTACAGGTAGTAGGCGCGCTCATCCCTGGCGGCTCGCTTTTGTTCAAAGGTGTGCTTCTTCTTCCCGGTCACCTCGTGCAAGACGCCGAACACCTTGATCTTGATCCTCCTCCTGTTGGGCGAAACGATCTGTATCTGAACCCTGTGGCTCTGTATTTCGAAGGCCAGGAGTGCACCTCTCCAGTGCAGGTGGAAGAGGACTTTCCGCCATCGCCGGGGGAGACTGGGGTTGATGGACAGCACTTCCCTGTCCACCCTCACCCCGGCAAAACCGTTGACCAGTACCTGCCAGGTGCCGCCCAGGCATGCCGCGTGGATACCTTCATCAGTGTTACCGTTGACGTTGCTGATGTCGGTGTGGACAGCGGTGTTGAAGAACTGGTAGGCCCTTGCCGGGTCATCCACCTCTACGGCCATGAGAGCGTGCACCGGGAGACTGAGGGAAGAGCTGTGCGTCGTCCTCTCGACGTAGTATTCATAGTTCCGCCTCTTGGTGCTCGGCTTGAAGGCGTCGGACAGCAGGTACAGCAGCATCACCACATCCGCCTGCTTGACCAGTTGCGTCTTGCTGTAGTTCCGAGGAGTCAGCCGTCCGGTGATCACGGGCAGAGAGTTTTCATCCCAGTGTGTTATCTTGACCGGCCTCTTCTTGAAATACCCATCGAACTGTTCGATCACCTGGTTCCTGTTGGTGGTAATGGGGATGCCCGCCGCGACGGTCCTCCACTGTGAAGCTTCCTTCCGGGAAAGCTGGAGCTTCTTCATGAGGGATCTGAGCAGCGCCGGGTCGGACTTATTGAGGTCCCGGAACAGCTTACACGCGGTGAGAAGGTTCCACCTGGCCATCATGTTGGTGTATGCATCGTTGTTGACATGAGTGTGAAACTCGTCCGGGCCGATGACATCCCTGATCTCGTAGGTCTTCTTCCGCTTGTTGTACTTGACGCGGCTTGCCCAGAACCGTGCCGTCTCGAACAGGACCTCGTACCCGCATTTCTCGAGGAACTCCCGGTCGTGGGTGACGTTGTAGTAGTGATAGAACGCGTAAGCGATATCCGCCGTTATGTGATGCTGCATCTGTCCCGTGTGAATCCTTATCACCTTTCCGTCCAGGTCCTTCGCCCAACCCGGGGTCTCGTCCTCCCCCTTGCCCGCGGATTCCCATGGGAACATCGCCCCTTTGAACCCCTTCTCGCGGGCCTGGGCCCGGGCCGCGTCCAACCTCCGGTACCGGTAGTGCAGCATGTTCTTCGCAGCCCATGGCAGCGCGTAAAGGTAGAACGGGAGGATGAAGATCTCGGCATCCCAGAAGACATGCCCGCGGTAGCCTTCTCCTGAGAGGGTGCGGGCACCCACGCTGGCAATACCGCCATCCTCGGGAGCACATATCAGCATGTGGTAGATGTTGAACCTGAAGTTCTTCTCCACCTCCGGGTCGCCCCAGATGGAGACCTCGGCCACACTCCAGAGAGCCTCCCAGGCCCGTGTGTGTTTCCCGAGCAGGGACTTGAAGCTGGTCCAGAACGCGCGCCTGAACTTCTTCTCCGAGAGTTCCTTTGCCCGGTCAAGGTCCGCACCACGCGAGACCCTGTCCACGGAGAACACCTTCGTGAACACCACGGTCTGGTTCTTTCGCAGCTTCAGCTCGAAGATGTTGTCCTGCGCCACGGTCTTCTTCCCGCGGGTCTCGTAGTGAAAGCCGCTTCTGAAGATGACCGTGTACCGCTTGTCATACGTTTCTACGATGAGGTACCCCTCATCCTGAAACTGGCCCAGCTCCCGCATCCTGAAATGTTTCTTGCGTCCCTCGGTGACACCCCCTGTGTTGTACACCGAGGTGTCAATGCCCGTCTCGATGGACGCCGTGACACCGGCATCCAGCGACGTCAGCACCACCTGCATCACCCCGATGTTCTTGTCGGCCATTGACAGGAACCGCATGCTCTGAAGGTCATACCGGTGCCCCTTGCGGTTCTGGAATACGCTGTGACGGCACAGCACCCCGTGCCGCAGGTCGAGTGTGCGCCGGTGCTGGAGGACGTCCATGGTGGCGACACCAACCTTCTCTCCTTCAACGACCACCTTGAAATTGAAAGGATTCGGAAGGTTGACGAGCTCTGCCACCTGTGAACCGATGCGGTCGTACACGCCTGCCACATATGTCCCCGGCCTGGTGCCGGGCGGCAGTTCTTCCAGGACAGCCCGGCTTCCCAGGAGTCCGTTGCCCACCGCGAGCTGGCTTTCCCGCACGCCCTGGAGAGACTTCACCCAGCCTTCCTCCTTGATGAGCCAGGGGTATTCCCTGGTGTGCTTCTGGTAGTAGTTCCTCATCACTCGAACATCCTCTCGAGCGTCCCCAGGTCCACTTCGGCCAGGTCCTTGACCACCAGCTGTGCCTGTGCCAGCCGCTCCGGCTTGCCGTATCGGTCGATCCCCACGCAGGCCATCCCCCCGGCTATTGCCGCCTCGACACCCAGGACGGCATCTTCAAAGACTACGCACTCCTTGCAATTGCACCCCAGCCGATCCGCCGCAAGCTGGAAGAGCTGGGGATCAGGCTTGCCCCTGGTGATATCGTGACCATCCACGATCGTGTCCACCAGGTGTAAGAGATTCGTACTCTGCAGGACCCTCTTTGCATTCCGGCTGGAGGAGGCGATGGCGACCTTCTTCTGATGCGCCCTGAGCTGGTCGATCAACTCCACGGTGGAGTCATAGACAGGAACGCTCTCTCGCTCGATCAGCTCGAGCAGGTACTCCTGCTTCCTGGCAGCGGCTCCCTTGATCTCGTCGTCGCTCAGATCGGTCAGGATGGCCCGCGCGCCGTCCAGCCGGGGGATGCCGTCGACCTTGCTCTTGTAGTCGTCGAAGTCGAACGTTACCCCGTGCTCGGAGAACATCTGCTTCCAGGCCCTGAAGTGAAACGGCACCGTGTCGACCACGACGCCGTCAAGGTCGAATATCGCAGCTCTGAACATCCGGTCTCCCTCCTGCCGGGTAGAAGGCCGGCCCCATCGCGCCGGACTATCCATATGTTAGACGGGACACGTCGGTATGTCAATTCGCGCGGCGCTGGATGCGCGGTGCTGGATGCGCGGCGCTGGATGCAGCAAGTGCCGGCACCGCAGGTGGCAGACCGACCCATTGCCGCTTCAGGTCGCCACGCAATGCTGGCGAGGCAGGTAGAGGACTGATACTCGAAGTGGTACAATCAAGCTGCATGGTGCAATTGGCTGGTTCTGCTTCGAGAACGGGTCAGACCAGGGCGCTGTAGAAGTATTGGATGAGTCAGGGCAGGGCGTGTGGAAAGCCAGGGACACGGGGGAGGCGCAGCCCGGAGCGGAGGACCTGACGCGGCTGCTCATACGCGTGGAGTGATGATGAGGGCAGTGCGCACGGATCATGTACAATGTTCGCAGACGGGTACCGTGCCGGCATCACGGTCGGTGGGTCTGCTGGTGGTCATGAGACCACCAGCAGACCCGCTGGTGGTCTCATGACCATCTCCGACCTGGTCAGTCGAGCTGACGAAAGAGGCGTTGAGCTGTCTGCCAGGGTATCTCCGGCCACAGCGCGCAAGGGGGATTTCCGCGTCTGGTTCCGCTTTCCAGCTGAGGTGGGTCCTGTTCCCGCATGGGGTGATCCGTTTCTTGCAGGTTTTGTGATCCCCTGTATGTATGCGGCTGAAGATCTGCATGTTGACGCACCGGTTTCGCGTCGGCTCCTCGAATCCGTGTCAGCCATCCAGAGATTGATCTGCCGGTGGTATCCAGAGTTCCGGCAGATCTCGACCACCAGTCGAGAGACGCACGAGCGAATTGAACCGACGGACCCCCTGGGGACAGCCACTTTCTTCTCAGGTGGTGTGGACTCGGCGTATTCACTTCTAAAGCATCGGGCCGAGATCAAGGAACTGATCCTCGTCCATGGCTTTGAAAACCCTGTCGTAGAGGAAGATCTGTGGGAAATGACCCGCAGGTCGGTGGCTTCCGTTGCGCGAGCATTCGGGAAGACGCTCGTAACGGCCCATACGAATCTCAGGGCATCTGCGGACCAGCGTAGCGCACCGTGGGGCAGAAGATATCGAGGTTCATTCTTTGGCCTCTGCTACCAGGGGAGCATCCTGGCGGCGGTGGGTCTCTGCCTGCAGGAGAAGTTCAGCCGGGTCATCATCCCATCCTCGTATACTCACAATACGCTGGTCCCATATGGTTCCCATCCGTTACTTGATCCTCTCTGGTCAACGGAAAACCTGGATTTCTTGCATGATGGATGTGAGGCGAGCCGGTTTGAGAAGATCAGAAAGATAACCGCAGAAGCACCTCTTGCGGTCAGGAACCTGCAGGTCTGCGAACTCAACCTGCCAGGAGAGTACAATTGCTGCCGGTGCGACAAGTGCTTGAGGACCATGATCGCGCTGCGTCTGTGCGGTGCGCTGGAACAGGCAGACACCTTTCATCGGGCCCTTGATCTGCGCAGGGTCCGCCGAATTGGCGATCATGAACGCTGGCGAGCTGACTACGATGAATTGCTGAGGGAAGCACGCTCATCGGGAGAGGCTGATGTGGCCGGCGCTCTCGCCGGGGTTTTGGGAGAACGCTTTTCTTTGGATCACCTATGGGCCAGGGTTCGACACGTCCTGGGCAGAAGGGCGCTTCGTCAAGCACCATGGCTCCTGCGCTGGATACAGGGAAAGCGCATCAGATCATGGTGAGGCCGTGATACTCTCAGAGCTTGACAGACGTTGCTGAATTGAGCACACGCGGATGCTACAGTAGAATACTGACGTTGGAAGCGGTACAAGTAATGGGGGAGGTCAGTCGGAGTAAGTACACGAACGTACGCCCGCGGCCGCGCGACCTGCCCGTACGTCATGCGACCTTCACTCCTTATACAGCTGGAGCCGCTCCAGGATCGGCTCCAGTTGGATCGTGCGCAAACGCACGGCTTCGCCGATGACATCGACCGAGATGAGATGCTCGAAACCGCCCTCATCGTGACTGTTGACGTGCAGAGGCGCCCCCGCCCCGCCGGTAATGATATAGAGCACACTGTCCACCATCCGGGAATGGTACAGGTGGCGGTGCCCGGTGAACACCGCGTCCACGCGGTGCTTCACACAGAGCCGATGGAATCTCGCCCGAAAACTGTCGCCTGGTGCAGTGACCACGCTGGATGGCTCTGTCTCCCCAAAGAGGGGGCGGTGCATGAAGATG
>SDBT01009278.1_pt1 | contig 15990 bp, 8 predicted proteins | sample 2277101 | NCBI WGS metagenome assembly SDBT01 (sample SAMN10404973, study PRJNA504765) | marine sediment metagenome | isolation source: marine sediment core GS10_PC15, 103 cmbsf | place: Arctic Ocean: Southern Knipovich Ridge | collected 2010 | reverse complement strand
GAAGGCAGTCTCGAGCCGCGAATCGGCCGCTCGATTTCGAAAACTTCACCATCCACACTCAAGGAAACATCACGCCCGGATCCCTTCAATGGATATTCGACGTCGTAAAAGCTTATGCCGTCTCTGGTGACGAATTTGATATCTCCCGGTCGGTTGTCCGGATCAATCTTTTTCAAGGCAGCCCGCGCAGCCGGGGGAAGTTGCTCCCAGGATATTTCTTCTTCCTCCTTTATCTCCAGGATCTCCCCGGTTTCAGACAGGGTGACATCAATATCCTTGTTACCCCTCTTAATCTCGGCCTCATATACGATGATCCCGTCTTTTTCGTCGATCTGAATATGATCGTCAATTTCAGCGCCTTGAGCAAAAGTCTTGAGGGCTGCCATAACAGTCTTGGGCACTGATATCTTGTAAGAAACCGGCTTGGCTTGCGGAGCCGTCCGGCTCTGTATGACATCCGCTCCACTGACCGTCCAGGTATCTGTGACTTCAAACTCCTCCCCTTCGAGTCCCTGCCAGGCATTGAAGCGGACCTGGGTTCCCATCACAGTGACGTCCAGAAACGTTTGATGCCGATCAGCGTGGCTTTGACGGCCCGCATTACCGACATCTATTTCCCAGGTGTAAGAATTGCCCCCGTGGCGACCTCTTCCATAAGAATGCGTGTCGGCGCAGAAGGCGGCGGTAACCTTCGTATCTTCCATGAGTTTCCAGAAGCGATCTGTATTTTCCGGGTCCCCATCATTGTTCTTACCGCCACGCCCTTCCGGAAACAGGGGCGAATGATAGATGACGAAGATCAGAGGTTTTGTATTTTTCTTTAAATCCTCAACCAACCAGTCGTAAAGGGCGTCGCGGATATCCCCATCGTGATGCTTGTCCGTCTGTCCGTCATAATACTGGTTGAGTTGCACAAAGTGGGCATTCTGATAGTCGAACGAATAGATGGTCTCGACACCGTTGGGTGGGCCTGGATTGACCGTTCCTTTGAGATAATCATGGTAAAACTGGCGGAGCCATTCCACATCAGTACTGTCTTCTTGAGTCTCGTGATTCCCGACTGTTGGATACCAGACAACGTCGTCTCCAAATTCCTTTTTCAGGCCCTCGTAAAAGTCCACCGCCATGGTTATTGAGCCGTGCTGGAAATAATCACCCGCAGTGATATGGAAAGCGCCCTCATTGCCTACCCGATCGGTAATCTGATCGAGCGTATGTTCCCATTTCGGGACTTCATTGCGGGGATCACCGGTGACGGTAAACCGAAAGCTTACAGTTTCGTCGGATTTGGCACTTGCTTCAGGCTGCTGAACAGCGCAGAGAAGGCAAATCGCCAGAGAAGTTAGAGTTAATACTCTATTCCATATTCGTTTGGACATTGTTGGATTCCTTTCAGAACGATGTTGAACATCGGTCGGTCAATTTCATCATTCACGTAGTTTTCCAGTCTTTATTCAGCATTAATTGTCGCCAATAATGTTAAGAACAGATTTTTTTCATGGTGTTTTGCAGTTCCTACTTGTTTGGTCCAACATTAATAAGTTCGAATGCGTTTAGGATTCCTCTTGCTCCTTCTCTTCCCTTGCGGGCGCAGTCGGGGTAGAGTGGTCTTGATTTGTCTGCTTCGTATATTACCAGGACTTCTGAGCCGTCGGTTGAGAATTTGATTTTCGAGGGTATTAGTTCGTCGTCTGAAAGTACATGTTGGGGTGCGACGTTGTATGCGTTTTCGATGGCGGTGACGCCTTTGCCGGTTCCCGGAGGTAGATTTAATCTGTGCTGGCTTAGTATGTTTTCGCTTTTATCCTGGTTTGAGACTTTTGGTTTTGCCGGTAGTGCATTGGCTGTGATCGAGGGCATTGGGGGCATACCGCAATCACAATCGAGGCAGTTTCGTGTACTCTGCTTGCATGGTTCCCAGTGGTTGTGATAGCTGTGCAGTTCATAGACGCCTGCGGGTAGGCCTTTTATCAGTAGTATGATGTCACCGGCATAAGGTCCGGCCCAGTCCACGGCATAGACCCATGTGTTGGCAATCGGGTCGCCCTGTGCCTTTCCGTGTGGACAGCCGCCGCCTCCGAGATTTGCACGGCAGATTCCTTTTGCACCGATTCCCAATTGTCCTTCGCTTCCTGTCGTTAGGTAAAACTGTACTCCGGAACCGTTTATACCGGCAGGGTCAACTTTCCTGGTGCCAGCGAGTTTTGGGAACCAGACGCCGTCGTGCATGTACATGTCGGACCATCGATTTGCCGCCCATGGGATCCAGCCGGGTTTGGCGGTGCCTTGCCATATACCTTTTCGGTCACATGTTGGTACGGCCAGGTCTATTTGGAATATGAGGTTGCCGCCTTGTGTTTTGAATTTCCAGATGTCACCTTTTGAGATTCCGGCTTTGCCTTTTTCATCGATACGCCAGTAATAGTATATTCCTTCTTCCATCGATTCGGGATCGAAGGTTTCGTTACCCAGGGTGACATTTTTCTTATAGAGTTTCGATGAGGGAGTGGCGTTTTTGACCTGTTCTGCATCTGTACCGAAGTACACGTTGTGGGATTCTGCGCCAATGCCGGGTGTCCAACTGAGTTTTGCGGATGTTGCGACGGTTTTTAGATCGTTGTTGGGATTTGGATTCTGTGCTTTTCCGTCGAGAATTGTAAAGAACCAGACGTTGCCTTTTGTTGGAGTTGTTGCTTGGTCTTTATTTTTTTCGTCGATTCGCCAGTAGTAGGTTTGGCCGTATTTCATTGTGCCGGGATCGAAGGCGTTTTCTTTTTGGTTGCCTTTGTATTGCTTTGATTTGGTATTAGCTTTTTTGACTGCTTCGATGTCGGTTCCGAGATATATGTTATGCGAAGCGGCGTTTTTTCCGGAGAGCCATTTTAGTTTTGTCATTGGCGGGATGTTTTCACCTCGGTTTTCCGGATTTGGCAGAGCGGCGAGGTTTTTGCTTTGGCCTTTCCATGCGTAGAGTTCTGTTATTTCTTCTGCGGAAAGTGGCTTGTCGTAGATTTGCACATCGTCTATCCATGCATTTAGTGGGCGGTTCATTTTTGGAGCTCGATTGCCGAACACCAGTGGTTTTCCGATGGTTGAGTAGCCTTGGATTTTGCCGATTTTCTTTTTGCTTATCAGTTTGGCATCGACGTAAAGAAGCATTTGATCTCCGTCATAAACCGCGGCGATATGGGTCCATTTGTGGTTGGGGATTGAGTTTTTTTTCATTCCGACTTTGTGGTTTTTCTTGTCGCTGGTTTTTATCTGGAAGTTTACTTTTCTGTTGAGAGCGATCAGTGAATAACATCTGTTTTTGCCGGCACCTTTTTCGAGAATCGTGGCCTTGTTTTCGGTACCCGGAATGTATAACCATGTGCAGAGAGTATAGACCGATGGTGTTAGCAGTTTGTTGTCGGGTATTTCTACGCCGCCGCCTTCGAGTGACAGGGCATTTTTGCCTGCGACGCCGGGTATCCATGAGGTGGCACCGAAGATTTTGCCGTCGTTGCCATTGCCGCTCGAATCGAAAGCTTTTTGGCCGCTGTCTTCATCGAGCTTCCACGAACCAATAAGATTGGGATCAGGTTTAACGGTTTCTGCGGCGAATGTCTCCGGACATATCCCGGCAGTAACGATCAGTAAGGTTACCGTTACGGCGACAAGTTTTTCTCTGGTCATTTACAGACTCCGATTTTATTGGTTATTATTTTAATTCGAAGGCAAAGAGTTTCGCGTCCTGCATCTGGAATTTCAGGCGGACGGTTTTGCCCTGGAGAGTCTTTATGCTTTTGCCCGATTTGAAGGTAACGTTCTTATCGGTGAAGTCGCCCTTGATCGGGGTGCAGTCGTTGAGACCGAATCCGGGAAATACTTTTCCGTTTTTGTCGGTAATTGCTACTTTAACCGAGCCTGTTGCTTTTACATTCAGTGTGAGCTTGCTGCCTTTGAACTTTAGCGGCAGAGTTGTTGCGGTTCCGGTTGTCGATCCGGCATCGAGTGAGACAAAGCCGTCGAGTCGTTGTTTGTAGCGATAGTAAACTCTCTGGGTACTTCCGCCGTGCCCGCCGCCTTCATCGACGTACTGCCAAATTTCATCGCCGCGCCGGATCAGTCCGTAGAGGGTCAGCTCTTCTTCCTGCTCGCCCAGCGGGATGTACCAGTCTGTACCGAACCATGACCATGTCTCGCCGTCGCGGCTGATACCGAGGTCGATGTGTCGGACTTCGTCGTTACTTTTGTCATATCTCCAGACGAATGCCAGGTAAACATCGGGTGCCCATGGGTACTTGATCGCGCGGATACGGTAAACTTCTCCGGCCTTGGTGACAGGGAAGCTTTCGACGCCTTCGCAGGTAACGGACGGGAAGGGATAACCCTCGAAGTATGGTGTATTCATGGGATTGAAAGGCCAGGGCTTTAGGATTTCGTTGGTCCAGAAGCCTACGCCTGTTCGTCCACCCGCACGGGGGCATTCCTTGTTTTTAAAGCTGCTGTCACGTTTGATGTAACTGGCGTATCGACCACGCTGGTCGTCCCAGAAACATTCGCCTTCGCCGCCTGATCGAAGCGGAAGCTGGCAAACTTCGTTTCTCTTCCAGTTGATTCCGTCGGGCGAGGTGTAGAAGTACATGCCTTTTGTCGAAACGAATGAATTAACTTTGTACTTTTGATCGGCGGGAACGGCTGGGTTGAGGTCTTTGAAGAAGGATCCGTACATAGGTGTTTCGGGCATGATCAGGCCTTGCATCTTGAAGTTGAGGCCGTCGGTCGATGTTGCCAGGTATGTTATGCCGTGTCTAGAGCTGTAACCTTCCGGCAGGGCCATGTGAATTACGCCGTCAACGTCCCAGACGCTCGGCCGCAGTGAAGATCTTCTGATTCCGAAATCCTTTCCGATTTCCTGTTTGTTGCCGGGTTTGTTTAGCGTGAGTTCGATGTTCGATTTAGTATCGATGATTTTGTCGTCAATGAATACGTGCCTTCGACTGCCGAATTCAAGCGGGATAGAAACCGGATCGGGATCGAAGAGCAGTGGTGGGCCGTTGGCGACAGGTGGCTTTGGGGCATTCGGACCGTAATTATTTGAGAAGCTCTTCGGTTTGAAGTTGCTTTTGTATCGCGCAACTTTGGAAATCCGTATTTCATCGACGAGGCCGGTCATGCTGTTTGCGTTGTGGCGGTCGGAACCGACTGAAACGTTGAAACGATTTTGTCTTCGCTGCTCAGGTTTCATCGGTTTGAAGCCTCGCTCTTCATGTTCGCGGTGATCGGGTTTTTCCAGGTCGGGTATCGGCACCGCTTTATGGGGTACGGATACGAAAGCACCTTGGCTTTTTCCATCAATGAAACACTCCGATTTCGAACCATCTAATACTATCGCCACATGCTGCCATTTTCCCGCTGAGAGTTTGGTAGTATGGCCGGCTCTGGCGCCACTGTAATGATTAACTAATTGCAAAGCGCCATCGATCAATTTCAAAGATAATCCCGGCTCATAGGCCCGGCCCAGATCGAGGATCGTGATGTTACCGGCTACAGAAGAAAGATTTAGCCACAATTCTACTGTACAGGTACCAGATGCCAGAGCGTCGAGAAGTGCTCCTGAAGCTTCTGTTGGTCCCCAGAGATTGCTTGGTCTTCCGTCGCGTTCCCTTAGTTCCTCTTCGGAAACCTTGCCTGCGAAACCGCCATAGCATACCGCGTAATCGGAACCTGTAACTTGTAGAGCATTTCCGAATTTTCCGGGTACCATTTTGCCGCCGTTCATAAGACACAGGTCGGCTATCGCGTATTCGCTTGCGTCGGTGATTGTCGTATGGGGATATTGGCTTTCGTCGAACAGCCAGAGTGCGACGGTGTCACCGCTGGGGGGGATAATACCGGCTACCAGCAATTTCTCTTTGGGATTTAGAGGTTCGTCGATCTGCTTCTTGTAAAGCTTACCGTTGGTCAGGATCGTCAGGTTAAGTTCTCTGCCGTCGTCAAACTTGGCTTCGACATCGTAAACGCGCTTGCCGTCGTCGGTGCCGCTGTCGATTTCATCAATAATAGCTCCGTTGAGGTGGGCATTGACGGTTGCCTGAACCTTCGCCGGTAAATCAGATAATGTAAGTTCTTTGTCTTCGTCATCAACACCGCCGCCATCACCGTCATCTTCATCTTCTATTGTGGCAGCTATGACCTTAAGCTCAGCCATTTTATCTTCTGAATGAACAAGGCTGCTGCCACCGATAACGCTTGGTGCCTGGCCAGCCCAACTCCATTCGACCTTCAAAGAGCACACAGGTCTCGATCCTGTTTTGATATAAGTCACGGTGATCGGATATTTGTTTCCCTCGACCATTTGCATACTGCCGGATGTGGTTCCTTTTGAATCAACAACCACCTTGCCGTCTATCTCGATTGTACTGCTCTGTTTGCTTTGGAGATTGAAGGTTACATTTCCAGTGGCAGGAGCGACAATGGAACCTTCCCATTTTGCGGCCCACTGATTACCGTAGCCGCTATTACCACCCTGTCCCCAGTTCTGGCCAAGGGTGGTCAGTGTGACAAAGCTCTGCGCTTTTTCAAAATCCTCATTGCCGTACTGGATTCCAATGAGGCCTGGCTTATCGGCCGCGTTTGCCTGCATAGCTGTTGCGCCAGTGACAAAACATATTGCCATCGCAATAACGATTATTCTCTCTCTCATAACTTGCCCTTTCTTTTTATTGTTTCCAACTCATTAAAGATTCAATGGTCGCTTCATCGGGGCCACATCGATTGGCCCCGATGAATTACACTAAGTTTTATGCTATCATCTAAATTACTTCGACCAGGAAATCATCTTCAATTCGAACGCGTTCCATATGCCCCTGGAACCTTCTCGACCACTCCTGGCGCGGTCGGGATAACTGTTGTCGGCTGCCTCGTAGATTATAAGGACGTCCGAGCCGTCGGTCGAGAACTTAATCAGGCTTGTCGCAACCTCATCATCCTTCAAAACGCTCGTGACCTTTACGTTCTTGGCCTCTAACAGCGAAACAACGCCTTTGCCGGTTCCCTTAACTAAATCCCAGGCATTGGAGCCGGGCTGACCTTCTATCGGAACAGGATTTGCGCTTACGCTGGGCATCGGTGGCATACCGCTTACGTGGTCGTGACAGTTACGCGTTTGCTGCTTACTTGGCTCCCAGTGGTTGTGGTATGATTTGACCTCATAGACACCAGCGGGTAGGCCCTTGAGCAGTACCAAGCCGTCGCCGTTCTTTTGTCCGGCCCAGTCGCAGGAATAGAAATAGGTGTTGGCGATGGGTTCGCCTTCGGGAATTCCGAAAACGGGCAGGTCGCCTGCCAAACCGCCACGACAGAGGCCATGGCCCATGACAGCGCCGTTACCACCCTTGCCGTTATCAATGAGCACCTGAATGCCCGTTCCGAGTATTCCCTCGGGGTCGATCTTGTAAGACTCGTCTAACGGCAACCAGACTCCGTCATGCATATACATATCGGCCCAGCCCGGGTGGCAGAGTGTGAACCAGCCAGGTTTTACGTTGCCGGGACGAGGCTTCGTGCGGTTATACCACTGGGGAACGGCAAGATCGAGTTTGAGATCGAGCATCCCGACAGTGCTGAACTTCCAGATGTCGCTTTTGACGAGCTTGTCGCCGTGTACCTGGTCAACGCGCCAGTAATATGTGGTCGCCTCTTTGAGATTGCCGGGCGTATAAGTAGTTCCCTTCTGAGCTTTGCTAACAGCTTTGGTTCCTTTTTTCACATCTTCGAGTTTGTCACTGATATAAACGGTATGCGCCGTCGTAGTCCTTGCAGCTTTCCAACTGAGTGTCATCTTAGTCGGCTTCCACTGGGCCAAATCGATAGGCTTTGGAACGGTCGCCTTACCAGAATCAACCGTAAAACTCCACAATTTGCCTTTCCAGGGACTCTGCTTCCATGAGGCATTGATCGCGTCAACACGCCAGTAATACTTCTTAGCGAATTGCAATTCCTTAGGTTTGAAACTATTTCCAGAAACAATACCCTTATCAACTAATTTCGCCGGATCATCACCAAAGAAAACCTTATGCGATATCGCGTTTAATCCACCCTTCCAAGTTAGACTTGAATTAGAAGCAACATTTACGGCCTCGATCGCCGGACTCGGATCAGAGGCTTTTCCGTCAGTAGTAATGAACTGCCAGGTTGTTCCCTTGTGAACCTTGCCTGCTTGGTCTATGACATCCACACGCCAGTGATAGGTCTTATTAAAACCAAGTTCCGGATCGAATGTATTTTCAGTTAGCCCTTGCTTAACAGGCTTGGCAGAATCTCCAACAGCATCAAGACTCGTGCCAATATAAAGATTATACTTCTTGCCACCGCGACCTGGTTGCCAGGTGAGTTTGCTGTCGGCTTTTACATCTTCGATTCGATTGAGAGGCAATGGCGTATGTGCCTTTTTGCGATTGGTTGCCGTGACAATAGTCCTGTCCGATCCGGACAGATAGCGGCAGCTTACCGTATCTTTACCGCCAAAAGCTGTTATGTAGCCGCTTGCGATGTCTTTTTTAATATCAGCTGTCACATCACCCTTGATCACAAGTTCACCTTCTGTGATATCCATCGAATATTTGGATTCGGAATGACTGAAAGAAGCGCATTCTATAGTGCCGCCATAAAGATTAGTGAAGGACTGGCCGGCACGATCCCCACTATTTAGACACCTCAGTTCCCGGCCCACGCGAATTATCCCACCGTTCATGTTGATAGTCATCGGCAACTTGCCGCGGTTTCCTCCGAAGGTCAAGTTATTTATAAACTCTACTAATGAGTTTCCGCTGACATTCAGGTCGCCACCGCCTGTATCGCTGAGAAACATTCCGTCGGCCTTGATTGTACCGTCAACAACGTTTACGATACCGTGCGCCCGGCTTCCATTCGAACATCTCAAGATGCCAATTACAGTGACATTGCCCCTGAGAACGTTTATCGTCCCAACGCTGTTGCCTTTTTCGGCGAATCTCAACCAGCCTCCAATCGTAATGTTACCCCCTTCAATCACATCGAGGCTCTGGCGGTCGCCTCGCCATGCGGGACCGCGAATCTCACCGCAGGTCACATCCGAATCGATCACAGGCCCGCGTTCTGGGGGAGCACTAAGCACAATAATATCAGTCGGTCCTGGAATATTGCCGCTTTGCCAGTTGCCCGGCGTTGTCCACAAATCATCAGCCCCTTTACCGGTCCACTCGGATTGCTCGGCGCCAAAAGCTGATCCTACAATTAAAACTAACGTGATAATTGAAATTCGACTAATCATAATACACCTCTAATAAAAAAATATTGTTCATATTTTGACCTCCAACCTCCTCACATGAAGTGGCCGTTATCGTCAAAATCGTTTTAATTATACCCTTAAGGGTAGTAACAGTCCGCGAATAAAACCATAACTGGTTGTTTTTAAGTTACTTACCCGCGGATAAACGGGAAAATTCAATCGAGATCAGTATACTTGTCCCTATCTTTTAAAAAAATTATTGTTTGACCGGTTTTGCCGGTGGTAGTGTTTCGAGCCATTTGGTGTTGAACGCGTAATGGTTCCAACTGCTTACAACATGTATTATTCCGTTAGTTCCCTGGCATGCTGACATGTATCCCTGTGGTTCGGCCGATGTGAATCCGATAGTGCATTTTTTGGAGTTTCTTGTTTCGGCGTCTCTGTCGGGTTTGTCGTCGGAGATTAGCCGGATGTGTGGCCATGTTTTTCCGTCGTCGTGACTTAGGGCCGCGAATAAACCGGTGACTTCTCTAAAGCCCCCTGATGCATCTTTAATTTTCATATATTTTTCGTCGTCCCTTCCGCCTGTGAATGAGACGAGCATTAGTGGTCCTTCCCGGAGTTTCATGAGAACTAATCTTTGTCCTCCGCTGATTGGCGGGAATTGTGTGGGGGTCATTTCGTATGTTTTTCCGAAGTCTTTCGATATGCCCATTGCCATTTTGCCGTCGATTGCGTTGCCTCTGATCATACCGATCAGCGCTCCGTCGTCTCGCTGTGCGACGCCAGGGTGAGTTCCGTCGAGTCCACCGCCGGGATTGTACCATGAGATACCATTGTCTTTGCTCATCCAAAGTGTTTTTCTACCGTCAACGGTGACAGCGATTGTGCCGTCTTTAGCCCTGAATACGGCTTCTGATATCTGGTGATGTCTGCCGTGTCCAGGTGCGATGATTCTGGCTTTTGACCATGTAGCGCCGTTGTCGGTTGAAGTTCTGGTTACCATTGCAAGCGGTTCCCATGTCGAGTACGCGGCCAGTCCGAAGAAGTAATGAATTTTTTGCTCGATGTCGTCGTACCATAATGTTGGTGCGTGGTCGTTGCGGTCCGGAGCGTCAAAAAATGGGGAAGCATCCTGCCACTGCGAAGTGCCCCAGACGAGTCTGCTGCCAGCAACTGTTAGTTCGCGATCTTTTTCGGTATCGCATGAATACCAAACCGCGAGCAGGTCACCGTTCTGGCATTCGGTTATAGCTGGGTTGTGGTTGTGGTGTGAGAACATTGGTCCGAACTGCTTTGAACCGTCGGGGTTTCGGTGTATCTTTACGAATCTTTTTGGTCCTTCGAAATAGGGTTTTGTCGGGTCTGGAGCTAATAGAGCGGATTTCGGGTCGCGCTGGACAACGTCTCGTTGATTAAGGGGCGGGTCAGGTAATGCGAGGTGTTTCGTCTCCGGCATTTTTTCAATTACGACCCGAAATCCTATTAGCCAATGTTTATCTTCCGGCAGTGTTCCCATTCTGTTTGCCGAACGTGAGTAATATGCGAATGTTCCGTGACTTCCGCCGCGGAGTACTTTGAAATCTCCTTCGATGTAACCGACTGGGTCGGTCTGTTGTTTTTGGGTATATGGTCCGTACCAGTCGTAGCACCATTCCTCGACGTTTCCGTGCATGTCGTAGATGCCCCAGGGATTGGGTGTGGTTTTTGCGACGTGGAGTGGGACATATTCGGGATCGCCGTTTCTGCCCGGGTTTTTAATGTATTCGCCCGGGAGTGAATCGCCGGTGTGGAAATTGGAAGTTGTTCCTGCTCGGCATGCGTATTCCCATTCAGCTTCGGTTGGCAGGCGATAGGGGAGATTTTCCTTGTGGGTTAGCCAGCGGCAGAACGCGTCGGCGTCGTACCAGTTAACGTTGATTACGGCTTCGTCGTCTTCTTTTGAGAGTCGGTCATCCTTTCCCCGCAGGGCTTTGTGGTCGGGATCGAAGAGTTCGTATTGTAGGTTTGTGACTTCGCAGATTCCTACATAGAAAGGTGATGTGATTGTTACTTTGTGTTGGGGTATTTCGTCGAAATCTCCGTTTGGTGTCATTCCTCTTCCGTCGCGGACTTCTTTGGGGATTTGGTTGCTTGATTTGCCCATTTTGAATGAGCCGGGCTCAATTTTGACGAATTTCATTCCGAATGAGTTGGTGAATTGCTTTTTTGTGGGCATTTCGGCCGAATAGGCTGTAGCTGTCATGATCAAGAGGGATAACAGGGATACGGTTGTTTTCATGCAACAGCCTTTCTGGTTGTTTTTTTAGGGATTAATACGGCCCTGGTCTTGCTTTGTCGCAATTTTCGTCCAAAACAAGCCTTAAAGATGTTATAAACACGTTTGAAAAGCAGGTTTTTGTGCGAAAAAGAACTAATTTAAGGGAAGAAATATGAGGCTTTTTAAGACAATAGTGATCTTAACAGTGCTGTTTTTTGTTCAGGTTGTGGATGAGTCCAGCAACGAGATCGTCTATACAATTCTCGTAAACGGCAGTTCGTATAGGCCAAAAGTGTTCGGAAAAGGTACTTATACAGTCAAAGTGGGTGAGCAGTGTACAGACAAAATGAGGACGCTTCGGGGTATTTCATCGCTTGGGGCGGGTCTGAAAAAAGTGATAAAAGTAGAATTTTGAGAATACCTTCCTGGCTTAATGGTCTCCTGGGCCCTAAATGGCGATTTTGGGTTCGTTTTGGTGCTTTCAAGCACATAAGTTTTTGTAGATTGGCTTTGTTTTGCATAATTCGTCGCTTGAATCTCGTAGCTCGTCGCTCTGTAGCTGAAGTGAGATTGGGTTCGTTTTGCATATTTTGTGACTCGTGCCCCGTGGCCCGTGACCCGTTGGGCGAAGAAGTGTTGGGTGTGAAATTGGGTTCGTTTTGCATTTTTTCCGCCTTAGGCGGGTAAAACTCTTTGCTCGTATCTTGTGAAAAATGGAGGGTATTTCCTGGTAAAACTGCCTTAGGCAGGTAAAACTTTATGTAAGTCTTTGTTGTGTATGGAGTTAAGTGTGTTAATGTTAGAAAAGTGCAAAAATCGCGCATTTTTTGCAATTTATGAGTAAAATTGCGTCTTTGGCGGGTAACTAATTGTAGAGATTTCCGCTTTTCGGTTGTCGATGTTCGGTACCTTATGTACATAAGTGTTGGTAAATTGGGTTCGTTTTGCATTTTTTAAGTTCCTCTCGTTTCTTGAGAATCCACCCTGCACTATAAAGAATAGATACGGCCTGGGGCCGAGACTGATTTATTGTCATATTGGAGTTGGTTATAATTTTGCCTTTCCCTTTCCGCGTTATGTTCTTGATGTTAAGTATTTATTTAATTTTATTAATAGTTTATTGTATGGGTTGTTAAATGTCAAGGATTATTTTGGGGTATTTGGAAATATTTATTATGACACTGATTTTTGTTTAGCCACAGAGGGCTCAGAGGACGCAGAGAGAAGAAAAAAAAGGTATCCCGCAAAGGCGCTAAGACGCAAAGAAAAGAAGAAATTAAAAGGAAAATAGAACCACGGATTGGCATCCCGGCACGCCGGGACTTCGCTCTGCTCAGCTTAACACTGATTTTTGTTTAGCCACCCCGACAAATCGGGATTTCGCGTTGCTCAACTCGACACCGAGGACGCAGAGAAAAGAAATGGATCTATAATTAATTCAACTAGCTGATTTCTTGGAGGATTAAATTTAGTTTTTTATCAATCTCAGGTTTGGTTAAATCGCTAAAATCTGGTGAAGGTAGTGACTTTTTCGTATTGTAATTTTTCACTTTATTCATCATTCTAATTCTATTTAGCCTGGTAGGCGATTTCTCTATCAACGCAAAACGGGATGGACGTCCCATGCCATAGTACTTAAACGTATTACGAATCGCACTCCATCTTTCCATATTTCTATCGTATTTAAAACCTTTATCCTTTGCATACCTTATCCAAATATTATGACGGCGAACTTTTCTTCTAAAATGCCTTATTTTCTTATCTGTCCACTCACCCTTTGTATGGATATAATAATCCTCGGAAGTTTGACCAGCCTTATACTTTCGCGGGTCGTAATTATCATACTTCGCATTAAGCGGTCTGTACCGACAATCATTTATCTGCACTCCCCATTCACTACATTTGTCCAACTTTCGGATCATTGTTTCATAAGAAGTATCGTAGTTATATATCATGAAGATAGCGATTTCTTTTGGACAATATCCAGCATTACTAAGAACATCTATTTGTTTTTTTATAGAACGATGTTTCGCGAATGAACTATCCCAAGCAATCCTTACATTTTTAAATCCTGCCTTTTTAAGCAGATTTGCATACATTGGTTTTTTTAACAGTAATCTTCCATCAAAACCGCTTTGTGATTCATAGCTTATGGGCCTGCCACTAATCCGTATATTCGCAAGTCCTTCAAGCATTTCCATTATCTTGCCATGTGCAAGAAAGTTATTATCAAAGAAAATGACCTTGTTCTTACCAACAGCCTTGATTTCATCTACAAGCTCTTCGACCGGTTTATCGTACCGTTTAGGTTCAATCCGCCACGTTCCACAGAAACTGCATCGCCTAATGCAGCCTCGCATCGCATGGGTTACATGATGATCAACGTCACTTTCAAGCAATGAGTAATCAGGATTATATTTTTCAGCTTCTTCATGTAAACCAACATGGCAATGTGACCTGTATTCAGTAAGCTTCTTCTTGAAATACTGCCTTTTATGGTGAAGAGTAGCGTATATACCCCCAATAGTTATTTCTGCACGGGGAAACAAAAGCCTGTAGTGTGCGACGGTTTCCCAAACACATTTAGACCAATATGTAAATATTGAGGTAACAAATATTTTTGTTGGCACAAACCCTATATCTGACTTCTCTATATTACCACGAACAAGTTTTACATCGGCTCCTTGCTCTTTATATAAAGCTCCAAGCTTAAGCAAACCAACCGGTACAAAATTCCGATGAATCTCGCCCGCTTGATTCTTGCTCTTATTCGGGTACGGAAAACTCGGCTCTATTAGCAATATATTCATCATGCTTCTACTAAACCATACTTGATATCCAATGCGAAAGCAAGATTTTCAAGTTCATCCTGATACAATTCATATCCTACAGTACCGTCTTTCATCTTTGATGAATCACCCCACTCAACTTGAACGCAGGCACCCTCTGTGTTAACTATGTAAGACCTAATATATGTAAGGGGATCTTCATCACCTTTTCTTTTATAGTTATCCCATGTATCTATATATATTAGCAATGCTGCCATAGGTAGCACTCTACCATCAACAGGAAGCAAATTCAACTTCTTTAGCTCATTCCATTTCTTCCAATCATGCAACATTATTGCCAAAGCAGCAGGGGCCGCATGGGTAAGGACAAATGCTCTCTCATTACGAAAACTTGCTGCCTTACATTTTTCTGCGATATCAGCAAAGAAATCAAACCCACTCATGATAGAGTGACATTCTAAGTTTTCATAGATATTTATCCATTCAGTTAAAATATTGGTTGATTCTTCACCATCAAGACTGCCACCATCCCAATTGTCGTCATTATAACCTTGAGCTACATACGCACCAAAAGAACCCAAAATTCTCTTTGCTGCAATATACGGACTTGACACCCACATCCCATCATTTACTTTCATCTCAAGAGAGACATCCAAAAACTCATCTTGCCCAAAACTTTCCTTTATATGTTTTTCAACAACCTTTTTTTCTTTAGGCTTTCCAATATCGTGGAAAATTGCAGTTAGCAACCACGAATATTCTATACAAAGTTTTTTAGTTGGTCCGATACAATATCTTTCTTGAGCATTAAAAAAAGAATCATAAAATTCATTAATAACTGGACATCCTGACAGAAAAACTCTAAACGAATGAAAAATGTGATCACTGAATTCTGGATCGTTTAATTTTAGGAGTTTTTCAAAACGTTCAAGCTTCATAAAATATTTTATACTGTTTTTAAATGCAGGATGAAAAGATAATAATTGATCAATTGTTGAATGTACTAACTCTAAGGTCCTTTCCTTGTCATTCCCAAGTTTTTCTACAGTATTAATAAAATTATAAATGATTTTTTTGAAACATAATCGTGTGAGATTCTTATTTTGATTTAATATTGCTCTTGGAAACCAGCCATCTTCTAATGGTAACTCTTTTTGTTCTATACTGCTATCAAATTCACTTCTTACAATGGTTTGTATACCTATCCCTGGAATTATAATTTTAAGGCCTATGTTAGCTTCAATACAATAATTTTCAGTTTCGGGGCTTTCTTCGTAACCTTCTTCTTCTGCAATTATTATTACCCGAAGATTTTCCTGAACACAGAGTAATTTCCTCACTATTTTATTGTATTGAAATATTGGAATTGTCCCACTCAATATTACATCAATTGCTAAAAAACGATTCAGACTTTCATTGAACAATAAACAATAGGGAATCCAATGTTTCCCACTTAGCCATGATGGCTCAGACGTTGCGATTTCATAACCTCGAAACGAGTTCTTTATATAATCCCTAATTAACTTTTTAGTTTTCTTCATTTTTCTCCCTCTATCATATAAATCTAGCAAGTTGTCGGAGTTTCTTGTTTACTGCTATCTTTAGCAATTCTAATGTCTTTTTGAGTTCCTTAGACTTTTTGTTATAGGCAATTATTTGGCCAGCTTCCACTTGTTCGATCATTGGAT
>SDBT01009277.1_pt1 | contig 15991 bp, 17 predicted proteins | sample 2277101 | NCBI WGS metagenome assembly SDBT01 (sample SAMN10404973, study PRJNA504765) | marine sediment metagenome | isolation source: marine sediment core GS10_PC15, 103 cmbsf | place: Arctic Ocean: Southern Knipovich Ridge | collected 2010 | reverse complement strand
CGCTTGTTTCATGCGGGTTTGCAGGATCGGGCAGAAACTAGATCGGATCTCCGTAAAACCGCATGAAATGGGCATTTCTTCCGGTGGCATATGCCAATTCGGGCAAAAAGTGCGAAACTATAGGTTGTCTAGGAAATCATAAAATCTGAACACGGAATTTCAGAGAAAAGAAGGAAAATCACGAATGACACGAATAAACGAATAGCACGAATGATTTGTGACATTCGTGGTCACTATGCTTAACAATGCAGGAAAGATGCCTGCGCTCCCAGGGAACCGGCATGTTATATTCCCACCTTCTCACCTTCTCACCTTCTCACTTTCTCACTTTCTCACTTTCCCACTTTCCCACTTTCTCACTTTCTCACTTTCCCACTTTCTCACCTTCTCACTTTCTCACTTTCCCACCTTCTCATTTTCTCACTTTCCCACTTTCCCACCTTCTCACTTTCTCACTTTCCCACTTTCTCACTTTCTCACTTTCTCACTTTCTCACTTTCTCACTTTCCCACTTTCTCACTTTCCCACTTTCTCACTTTCCCACTTTCTCACTTTCTCATCTTCCGGCTTTCTGGCTCTCTCTGTGCCTCTGTGGTGAATCTTTTCCTCCTTTGTTCTGGGTGTCAATCCGTGTTTCACCCGTGGCTAATATTCTTCTTATCCAATTTAAAAACTCTCCGGGCGGTTTCGCCCATAACGTTTTTATGATCCTCATCGTTCAATTCCAGAAGTTCTATTTTGAGTTTCTCCAGAGCGTAGTTCAGAATGTGGTCGCCGCCCACCATAACTCTATCCGAACCGAATTTCTCTATCATCTTCCTGACCAGATAGTAGTTGCACCACGAAGGCTCAAGATAGAGATTCTCACATAACTCCGCCGCCACCATAGCCTCATGTGTGTAGACAACAGCCCCGGCGTGCGCCATTATGATGGGCAGATTTGGGAACTCCTGAGCGCGGGGAATAAGTTTGGATGGGCCAGCGAAGGGCACGCCAACTCCAGTGTGAACCATAAGCGGAACGCCAAATTCGGACGCTGCCTCAAAAGCAACTCGCCCATCCACAGATAGCGGATCTACAGCCATTTCAAAAGGATGGAGCTTAATGCCCACAAATCCCAGCTTATTCACGCACCTGTCTATCTCCGCGAAGTATTCATCGCGATCGATATGAGGCGAGAAAGCTGTCATACCGGCTATCCTGCCCGGATGGCGCGCCGCGGCATCCGCTATATCGTCGTGATATTTCTGGTAGCTCTCCGCCCCGATCAACGGCTGGACAATACTCACGTCAATGCCGTATTCGTCCATACCATCCATAAGCTCTCGTTCCGTAAATGTCCGATCAAAGACGCGCGATTCGCCTATATGCGCATGGGCGTTGACGATCATGAGGATCTCCTGTCTGCTATTGGTTGCTGATTATCAAATCTGTTATAAGGATAAAGCGAAAAGGGAAGAAAAGCAACAGCAAAATCCAGACAAACAGCGTGAAATTATACCCCAATAGCATAGAACGCCATCAGTTCCCTACTATGTTTCTATCATCGGCGTTACGCGACCGTATCAACGCCTGACTAACGACTACTTCCACTATACGTCTTGCTGACCCTGTGTAGATGCAACAAAAGGAGAAAATATCATGCAATATGCAAAATATACAAATACAATTTATGGGCATTCAATTCTTTTGCTGATTGTATTAGTTTTTCTGGCGGGATGTTCAGCACCTTTTTCTGATCTCCAGAGTGCAAAGTTAGTTGGCAAGGGTAAGGCTGAGATCACTCCCAGCTTTTCTTCAGTGTATTTCGAGGATATTGATACGCGGCATGTTCAGAATCACCTCGGCCTACAGACAGCGTATGGCATGAGCGACAAAGTTGATTTACGCGTGCGCTTTGAACGCGTAAAGATAGATAAGGAGGGAGAGGCTCCAGTTAATGTCATAGGCTTCGGCCCGAAAATCGGTATTGTAGAAGATACCCTCGCTCTGAATTTGCCTTTTGGCTTTGCGCTTCACGATAATGCAGACACATCCAAGTCCTGGGAATTCCATCCGACACTTCTACTCACTCTGATAAGTGGAAATCTGTTTGAAGTCAATACGTCAGCCAAAGCGCTGATTCCACTGAATCGTGAGAATGCCAAGACTTTGGTTGCATTTAACCTGGGTACAGGTATTAGCACGAATATGGAAAAATGGGCTATTCGTCCTGAATTGGGGCTTTTGCTTAATCCCGGAGAAGATGGTCATTTCATACAATTTAGCATCGGTTTGACAATTTACCCTTGAGCTTTGCCGCTAATGTTGATCTGTGACAGGAGCATTCCTGCAAGCATTAGAGCGCAGCCAAATAAACCGCGCAAAGAAAGCACCTCACCTAGTATTAGCCATCCACCTATTACGGCGAAAACCGTTTCCAGGCTTAGTATAATCGCTGCATGGGTCGGGTGTGCGTGCCGTTGAGCCACCACCTGGAGAGTGTAGGCTATACCTACCGATACAAGCCCGCCATACAGGATCGGGAGAGCAGCCCTCAACAAACTCTGAATGGTGATCGTTTCGATGATCACCGCAGTTATGAGGCTCAGGATAGAACAGGTGAAGAACTGGAAGAGCGCCAGCTTAACGGGGTCAATTCTGCGCGAAAACCATCCGATGATGTGAATGTGCCCCGCCCAGAAGAATGCGCTTATGAGTACCAGCAGATCACCACGTGAAATGGTGAGGCCCGCAGTGACGCTCAGAAAGTATAGACCAATCGCGGCAAAAACCGCCCCTATCCATGCGAAGATACTGGTATTTTGCCGCCACAGAAGCCCCATGAGAGGAACAATGATCACATAAAGCCCGGTGATGAAACCGGCTTTGCCTGCTGTGGTATAGATTACTCCTATCTGCTGTAGTGACGCGCCTGTAAAAAGAACTACTCCCGCAAGGCTCCCGCCGAGAATGAATATCTTTGCGCTGGCAGGTGGTCGATCATTCGCTGATCGACGTTTTTTCCGATTTATCAGTATGAGCGGAATTAGCGCAGTTCCACCAAGGGCGAATCGCACCCCGTTGAAGATGAATGGTCCCACATGCTCCATCCCGGCGCGCTGAGCCACAAAGGCAAATCCCCATAAGATTGCGGTGATGAGAAGCAGTATATCAGATTTTGTACGCCTTACCAAGTATCAAGCATCCAGTATCCAGCATCCAGCTAACTATCTGCGCTATTCAGTTCCAGCGTTCGGCGCAGAATATCCCAGTTCCCAATGCTATCCCTGACTCTGTAAATCAATGTATAGGTTCCCGGGTTATCTCTGAACTTTCTGAAATCTATTCTGGGGGAGAACTCCACCTTCTTTTGTGCTTTATTGGATATTTTCTTGCGATAAGTCAATGTTCCCAGCACTTTGAATCCCAACGGATCCAGCATCTTATATGACAGATCGACCCAATTCGGCACTGACTGACTATATTCTACCGTCACTTTATCCTCTACCAGAACTGGCAGCAGCGACCGCTCCAGCCGGGATTTTATCATAATAGTGACGGGGCGCTGAGAATCCGTCAGCGGATCGCCTCCGGGGATATGTTTCCACTGCCCGCCTGTACCCCAGGCAAGTTGTTTCACTGCCAGATATTTCGTGCCCACTACATCCATTGACACTCCTTCGTCATTCAATCTGGCGACGATCCTATCCAGCGTGTATCGGGATTTGCCGTCATAATCCAGGTCGTGTTGGGTCGCATCACTTATAAATATAAAAAACTTCTGAGCGTCATCTCTGAAGTCGATCTCTTCCAGAGTTGCGAGCAGAGCCTCATATCCTGATTCCGGGACATCACCACCGCCGAGGAACACCGTTTTATCAAGCCATTTCCTGAATTTCTTCTGACTCTGGGTCAGGCCAACTACTTCCGTTTTTCTCATTGATACATCAGTAAACTTTACCAGTCCCAGAGCGGCATCGAATCCTTTATCCTCAATAGGTTCGAGGAAATACTTTATATAATCCTTCACGCCTCGGACGTTATCACGCATACTACCGGTGGTATCAATGACGAAAACGATGTCAATTTTCTTTCTGGTCGCGCGCTTCAGGATGCCGCCTGCCAGTTCCGGGAGAATCTCCGAAAATTTATCTCCCTCCTTTCGCTGCCGCGCAGGTCCACCCGGGTAAAGGTATTGCTCACTCGCTCCTTTGGTGCCCGACCTGCTTCCGATTGGCCCGACTTCAGAACCTGAAAAGCCCATAGATCCGCTTGAACCGGCCAAACTTCCCGCATCCTGCTGTAAGCCCGATATTGCAGTAATATTTTCATCATCGGTGACGCGAGGAACAAGCTCTGGAGCAAGAGGTTGGGCGGAAGCCATCCCTTTCTTTTCGGGCGGTGTCCCCGGAGACATTGCCTTCTCGCTGGAAATAGCTCTGATGCCATCGCTGGCAGGCTTGTCCATAGACAGAGTGAATGCTTCTGGCTCTGGCGGCTTCGGCGTCTGGACTAGCTCAACCGCCTCTTCCTGTTCAACTTTTTCCTCAACAGGTGACTTTTCACGCGGTATCGTAATGCGAATGGGTTCCACCTCAACGAAGTCCACATATAAGCTGTCGAGAAACTCTTTGAATCTATCCTCAGGCGGCAAGACGATGAAGGCCAGTATAATGAACACCAGCAGATGCACTATTAACGATATGATCAGAAACTGCCTTGAATTCTTCATAACGGCTAACCATGAAGCTGTAGGAGTTTACAGGCGAAACTTGTATTCATTTAATGTAACGTCAGAATGTAATGGCAGGTTTAATTAGGTCAACGAAGTCTTTATGGCAGGATTCTATGAATTAGCCACAGATTGACACAGATTGACACAGAATTTAACCACTAATTGCACGAATTATCACGAATTTTCTGTCTTAATATTCGTGTTATTCGTCAATTAGTGTCATTCGTGATTTCTATTCTCGTTACGGTGATTTTATTTTACCCCATGTGGTAGGGAGTTTCTCTCCCGGGCTGACCGGTTTCAGAAGATCCTGAAAAAATACCTGTAGTTCGACCCAATGACTCCACTCGTTTGCAGTGCTTCCGCCGATCCACGCCCGAATGTATTGGGCCATTACCGGCTCAAACGTTATTGTTTTGCCTTCCGCCGTTTCCGGATATTCCTCATCGCCCGCGGTGGTGTCGAAAACTACCGTCTCCTCACCGAGAAAATCGCCCATGTCCGATACCGCAACTTTGTTGTCGTGATATGTTCTCCCATCAGACCAGAAATGCCAGAGCTTAATAGTATCAATAAAAAGTTCTTCTTGGAGATCAACCTGTACCCAGGTGGGGCCACCAATATAGGGATCCGATTCCGTTTTCCCATCGGTAAGCATCTCATATGCCCCCTGACCAACACCGCCGTTGCCGGTAACAGGCATTTCGAAAGCTAGATTTTCAAACTCATCAATCGCCGTAGCTGAATATACTAGCACCAGAATCCCGACCACCAAAAGAGATACAAAAACCTCGGTCTTTGCATATATGCTCATCATCTCGGCATCCTCCAGATAACACCGCCAATGTGTATTAATATCCACAAAAACTACCGATGAGTATATCATACAGCAATAGGATAAAGCTGTCAAGAGGTTTAATCATGCCATCCCCAATATAGTAAACCGGTAGGATGATGACGCGATTATCGGCATTTTGTAGCTTTCGCCACTTAAAAGTCGGAAGAGCCAAAGATGCCCCTCCGATTTTGGACTTGACAATAGGAATAAAGACAGTTAAAATTGTATGTGCGATACTTTTCGATAGAAGAGTAAGATTAGTATTCACTCTAGATACGGCATCGGAAGACATTTTTCAGTTTAATTAAAAGGTAAAAGTTGAGTTTTTACGGAGGTGAATGAATTGGCCCAAGAGGCAGATCGTGGAGTTAAACGTCAGATCGAGCTACCATTCAGCGAAGCGATACGGATCAGTTTTCAAAGCCTGAAGATCAGATTCTGGCGGTCAATGATTACAACAGCGGGGATACTTCTGGGAATAGCTTTCTTTGTCGCTACTCTATCCGGAGGAGTGATATCAGATGCTATGAGTGATATAAGCAAACGTGAGGTGATTACAACCACCATAGGTTCCGAGGCCGAGGGTGTGTCAGCGCAGCAAATATGGCTGGTAGTGATGGCTTTGATAGTTTGCGTTGTTGGAATAGCCAACTCCATGTTAATGGCTGTTACAGAAAGATTCCGGGAAATTGGTACGATGAAGTGCCTGGGCGCTCTTAACAGATTTGTGGTGGAATTGTTCCTGCTGGAGTCAGGATTCCAGGGCCTGGTTGGTGCTATTCTAGGTTCCCTGGTAGGTTTTTTGAGCATTATGTTGTTAAGTCTGAAGGACTATGGTATGAATGTGTTCTTAGGCTTTCCAAATTATTACCTCGGCGTTCTCAAGTATATGGGGATCGCATGTGTACTGGGTATGGTATTAGCTATTGTGGGTGCTGCCGTGCCGGCTTATAGAGCGGCGCAACTGCCGCCTGCCGATGCTATGAGATCTGATATATAGATTGTCTCTGTTGATCAGGCGCAGGTCTGTATCGAAACCATATTTTGGATAGATCTTGAAATAGTGAACTACAGGAGATTTGATTATGGCAGCGGACATCACAGTCAAAACTGAAGCCGTAGTAAAAGAATATAACATTGGCGGTACAATACTCCAGGCGTTGCGGGGAGTCGATGTTGAGATCGGGCGAGGCGAGTATATATCTATAATGGGCCCTTCCGGATCAGGCAAAACCACCCTGTTTAATATGATCGGGGCGCTAGATAGACCCAGTAATGGTACTGTGTATATTGATGATGTGAACCTTTCTGAATTGTCCCCGTCTGAAATAGCGTGGCTCAGATGCTGGAAGATCGGGTATATATTCCAGACATTCAACCTGATCCCGGTTATGACCGCTCTGGAAAACGTTACGCTGCCCATGATCTTCGCTGGAATTCCGGCCAAAAAGCGAAAAGAGAACGGAATGGAACTGTTGGAGAAGGTGGGATTGGGTGACAGAGCCGATCATAAGCCGAATGAGTTGTCCGGCGGACAGCAGCAGAGAGTAGCCATCGCCAGGTCGATGGCTAATGGTCCTTCCATAATCCTTGCCGATGAGCCGACAGGTAACCTGGATCTCAGAACAGGAAGGGATATTATAAACCTCCTGAAAGAGATGAACGAGAAAGAGCAAGTAACTATCATCTCCGCTACACACGACCTGAAGATGCTGGATGTGTCCGATAGGGTTATCTATATTAGAGATGGGATGGTAGAGCAAATCAAAAACAGAGATGAACTGGAAATCGAGATAGGAACAGTTGAGGGTGTGGAAGAATAAAGTAAAAGAAGGGAGTTAATACTTATGAGGAAAACTGTCTGGTTGGCGATTGCGCTGATACCGTTGATGGGAATTTCTGCTATTATCACTGCCCATGCTTCCGAAGGAAAAGAATGCACAGGGCGTACTAAGGTTGAGTGTCCTGGCAAAGTTAGAGTTGAGAACACCGATCATGGTTGTGGCCATGCCGAAAGTGAACAAGCTGAAGTTAAATGCACCGGTCATGCCGAAGTTGAGAACACCGATCGTGGTTGTGGCGATGCTAAGAAAGTGCAATCTGAGCAAGGTAAAGATAAATGCTGCGAAATGGCGAAGAATATGCCCAACGAGCAGCGAGCCATCCACTCGAAGGTCAGAGAAGATGACGAGAAAACGGCTCAAGCATCGGAAGAGACGTCAGCTACACCCACCACTGCCCAGGAAGTAAATGGCAACGAGCGCAGTTGGCCGATGAAAATTGTGTTTGCAGTTGGTCACGGTATTAAGGCTGCTGCCAGTGCTGTCGTTGGTGTCTTCTCCTGAAATCGTATAGTGTCTTACGATTGCAGTTCAGTCAAGAACTATCTATCCGACAACTGGAACTCAGGCTGCATGTTTTCAGAGCCTAAACATGCAGCCTGAGTAATTCATCAACAGTATCATTTTTGTTCCGCCTATCGGTGGTTTGGCTATCTCTCGCGACGATAGTCGGGACATTCCTGTCCCGATTGCCACCGATTGCCCCACCTAACCCCGAAGAGCCGCATTAGTTATCAGATTTGTCTTTGAGTCAAGTGAAATATTCACCTTTTTTTTCGAAGATGTAAGGAGAAATTGGAAATGTTGCGTGTAGGAATTGTGGGCGCTTCGGGCTATACCGGCAGCGAGTTGATGAGGCTTTTGGTAACGCATCCTGAGCAGGTTAAGTTGACTTGCGTCACATCCCGGACACTTGCGGGTCAATCTGTAGACCATGTCATCACCAATCTGAGAGGATTGCTGGATCTGAAATTTGAGAAACTGGATATGCAGAAGATGGCTGACCGGGTGGATATAGCAGTTTTGGGGCTTCCGCATACAGCTTCTATGGAGTTCGTTCCGGAACTTCTCGAATTGGGTGTGAAAGTAATAGATTTCAGTGCTGACTATCGGTTTAAAAGCGTGGATGTCTATGAAAAATGGTACGCGGAACACACAAGCCCGCATCTGTTGGAAGAAGCAGTTTATGGTTTGCCGGAGATTTACCGGTCAGAGATAAGTGACGCATCGCTCATCGCGGGTCCGGGATGCTACCCAACCGGGGCAATATTGGCTCTGACGCCAGCTCTGAAATCAGGTATGGTGGAATTGGAAGGCATCGTTATTGACTCCAAGAGCGGCATATCCGGCGCGGGCAAGACGCCAAAAGACGTCTCACATTTTACCAACAGACAGGGCAGCGTTACCGCCTACAATATTGGCGCGCATCGCCATTCTCCCGAAATTGAGCAGGAACTAAGCCTCGCTCTGGGAAAAGATATAAGCATCTGTTTTGTGCCTCATCTGGTTCCCATGAGCAGAGGAATCCTGACGACAGCATATCTGAGGCTGAGTAAACCCGTATCCACGCATGAGCTACTGGAGGTCTATTCCCGCTACTATGAGGGAGAGCCTTTCATCCGGATACTGGACGAGGGAGAAGTACCTCAGACTCAGGCTGTCCGAGGCAGCAACTATTGCCATATTGGCGTGACGGTGGTGAATTCGAATGTTGCCGTAGTAATATCAGCTATTGATAATCTCGTGAAGGGCGCATCCGGTCAGGTTCTTCAGTGCATGAATATTGTGGCTGGATTTGACGAAACTGCGGGATTGCTGGCGCCCGGATTTATGCCCTGAACTCAGAGCATCGCAAGAGGGATTGATCACGGAGGGGGAACTATGTATAGAAGTCTCCGCGCAGGCGTAATAGGCGTTGGAACGTTTGGGAGTATGCACGCCAGGGTGTATGCTGAAATGGAATCCGCTGATCTGGTGGCTGTAGCAGATATACAGGCTGAGAGGACACAGCATTTCGCCTCTCAATACGGCGCTAGAGGATACACTGATTACGATGAGCTTCTGGAAAAGGAAGACCTGGATATCGTAAGTATATGTACCTCCGATGAGCTTCATCTGAAGCCGGTTCTGGCGGCAGCGGCAGCCGGTAAGCATATTCTGGTGGAAAAGCCCCTTGCCATAAATGTGTCGGACTGTGACATCATGATCCAGGCGGCGGAGAGTGCAGGAGTCAAACTGATGGTGGGGCAGATACTCCGCTTCGATCCCAGGTACTATGTGGCGCGGCAGGCTATCGCAGACGGCCAGATCGGAACTCCTGTGCATATCTTTGCCCGGCGGAACAACCTCCTGACGAGTGCTTTGAGGCTGGGAGATCATACATCAGTTCTCTTTTTCCTCGGCGTGCATGATATTGATTTCATAAATTGGTGTGTTGAGAGTAAAGTCGAAAGAGTATATGCTGAATCCGTCGTCCGAACCTTCCCCGAAAAAAATATAGCCGACTCGTATTTGGCGCTGATAAAATTCCAGGATGGAACCATCGCATCGCTGGAAGTTTCGTGGATACTGCCTGCGTCCTTTTCCAAGCGGCTTGATGCGAGATTCGACGCAGTTGGCACAGAGGGAGCAATTTATGTAGATGGCTCAGGGCAGGCGGTGGAGATCTATCGTGCGGACGAGAGTTCGTGTCCCGATGTCATGTATGCTCCGGAAATCCGCGGGAAGTATACCGGCATCCTGCGAGATGAAATCGCTCACTTCGTCGAATGTGTCCAACAGGACAAAACACCAGCCGTAACAGGACAAGATGGAAAGGCGGCGGTAGAGGTCGTGTGCGCTATTGCCAGATCAGTGGAAAAGCAGCAACCTGTTTATCTGTAAAGTGAGGTCAAAAACTGATGCCCCGGACTATACACGACAAATTAGATTATCTTGCTCGATCAACGGGACGTGCTGAAGCGGAGATCGTCGCTGAAGCGATAGAGGAAGGGCTTACTGAACTCTACCGTAAGCAGATTGCCAATGCCTATATCGCTGGTGAATTGGATCGCGCACAAGCCATCGCAGAGCTGGGAGAGGAAGCCATTGAAAACCTCGACTATGCTCGGAGCGCTGTTGAAAAAGATGTCCAATGGGGGCTGAAAGGTGAATGAAAATGCTGTTGCTGACACGGGGCCGCCACTTCACCTTGCCGAAATTGGAGAAGAAGGCCAGCTTAATATCTTTGGGTTGGTGATCATCTCGGAGCAAGTTAAGACGGAACTAAAACAGCGCGACGTGTTCGATCACATAGCTACGATGTTGGGTAACCATCTTGTGGTTGAAAGTGTAACTCATTCGGAGTTAGATGCACAGCGAGTGGCGTTGTCGAGGTTTGATGTTCACCAAACCGACTTGAGTGTGGCAGCTTTGGCGGTGCGGATTGCGCCCGAATTAGTATTGACCGATGATCTCGAACTGCGAAAAGGCTTAGAAGTGCAGGGATGCCTGGTTGTGGGCAGTATCGGAGTGCTGATTCGCGCGTTTAAGGCAGGACGCCTCACAAAATCAGAATTGCAGACGTGCCTTGATCAACTATTTGACGGCAGTACCCTTTACCTAAGTAAAGGCTTCCGCACATACGTCCAAAAACTTCTGGACAATATAACCAGGCAAGAGAGCATATAGATTTATGCCTTTCTAGCCTCTGGCGTTTATATCATCACAATGCTAATAAAAGAAATAGGGGAATTTGAGCTAATTAAGAGGATGTCGGCTGGTCTTAATGCTACTGGTCGTCCTGTGATCGCCGGCATCGGGGATGATGCGGCTGTTTTGCATCCGCCGGAAGGGAAAGTGCAGCTTGTAACCACCGATATGCTGGTGGAAAATGTGCATTTCAGGCTTAATACTGCCAGTCCATTCCAGATTGGATGGCGGAGCCTCGCTGTGAATATCAGCGATATTGCGGCTATGGGCGGCGAACCTACCTATGCTTTTATATCCATTGGCTTACCGCGCGATGCTACAGTGGAGTTTGTGGACGAGATATACTCAGGCATGAGGAAAATCGCAGAAGCCTACTCAGTAGACATTGTGGGCGGGGATACTGTCTCTGCTCCTCAGCTTGTGATCAATGTAGCGCTGCTTGGAGAAGTGGAGGCGGAGAATCTCCTTCTGCGTTCGGGTGCGAAGGCGGGTGATGTTCTCGTCGTCACCGGCGATCTGGGTGGCTCAGACGCAGGATTGAATATACTGGAACACAATCTAACAGTAGAAGGGACGGAAAAGCATCTTACTCCAACTCCCAGAGTGCGCGAAGGAAGACTGCTCGCGAAGAGTGGGTATGTGACCTCCATGATAGACATCAGCGATGGTCTGGCGAGTGAGGTGCATCATATCTGCCAGGAGAGCGGAGCAGGAGCTAAAATCTATATGAAAGATATTCCGCTTTCCCATAACGTCCGTCGGGTGGCGAAGCTTATCAGTAAGAAACCACATGATCTCGCTCTATACGGCGGGGAAGATTTCGAGCTTCTATTCACCTGCCAACCAGACAAAGTACCTTCTTTAGCGAAAAAAATGCTTGAAAATTGCGATACATCATTGACTGCTGTCGGCCAGATCATTGGGGTGTCAGGCTCAATAACTATCGAGGATACGCTTGGTAATACTATTTCCCTGGGTCCCCGCGGCTACGATCATTTTGCTCCTTCGTCATAGAGCATAGTTGCTGCGCTGCGAACTCGTTGGACTAACTCAGCGTTTTGCCGTGTCTGTCCTTTCTCGCCAACGGTAGAATGAATGACAAAGGAAACCCGTCCCCCGGATGCTTCTGCAACCACCTTCAGTATGTCACGCGTCTGGAACACTCCCGAATCCAGAGGGTCAGATTCCGCATATACAATGATAATCCCAACCGGTTTCCCATTCAGCGCACATCTCCAACGGGTTTTCTGGTAATCCCCTAAGGGGAAAAGCCGGTCAAGAAAGAGCTTCATCTGCGCCGTTGGAGACCACATATAGATAGGCGTAGCCCATAGGATAGCATCGGCAGCGAACATTTTCTGGTAGATTTCGGTCATATCATCGCGCTGTATACACACTGAATCAAGTCCGTCGCCGTGCATACACGCGAAGCACCCCTGGCAAGGGTTGATTCGTAAGGAACTCAGAAACACTTTCTCCACCGCGCCGCCGGCTTCACGGAACGCATCAAGAGCTTCGTCAACCAGCACGTCCGTGTTGCCGCCCAACCTGGGACTACCGACAAAAGCTAAAAGTTTTGCTGACAAATTGAACCTCCGTAGCAGATGGTTTTTAGCCACCTTTGGCAGATAGTTTTCCACCAGGTTTATGATAATATTGGCGAATTTATCCAACGGGACTGGAAAGTCCTGTCTATCGGTAATAATGAAGTTCCCGCTGACCGATAGTCGGGGTTTTCCAACCCCGACAGAATAGCAATTCCGAATTCGCCAACAGTATTGAGAACACAGCCAAACGCAATAGTAGCAAGCTTCTGGTGGCATATTGAAAAACTAAGAACTGTTCTTTCCCCAGCGGCTCTGCGCGCTAACAAATTGCCTGAGTTCTCAAATACCGCGTGCTTTTACCCCGTGCAGGTAGGGGTGATGTATGTCTTCCATGTAGCTGATTAAGCGATCTTTCATGCTCTTTGTCTGCTCAACCCATTGACTTTTATCGACATGATTCCCGATAAGATTGTTTACTTCGATGGGATCTTCCTTGAGATTATAAAGAGCGTCGATGGAGTTGGATTTTGCACTGCCGCCGCAGATGTATTTCCATTCCTGTGTTCTTACCATGAAGGCGGGGCCGCCCTTTGCTTTCCATTCAGACACGCAGAAATCAGGTCCCGTATCTGCCTTTCCCTCGGTTAGAGAGCGTAAGCTTCTGCCTTCGGATGTATATCCCGGAACGTCCAGATAATCCAGAATTGTAGCGAAAAGATCGACGTGAGAAACAGGATTCCTGACAACAGCGCCACCGGGGATCACTCCCGGAAGTCGCATAAGGAGCGGGATGTGCGCCGAACCTTCATATAGCACCATTTTTGAATGCAGACCGTGGTCACCCAGCATTTCGCCATGATCGCTTGTGAAGACAACCAGCGTATTCTTCGCCAGTCCCAATTCCTCAAGCCGCCTCAGTATCCGGCCAGTCCAGTCATCCACCTCCTTAACAAGCCCATAGTAGTCGGAGATCATGTATCGTATGTGGTCTTTGTTTCGATAGCGTCTCATCTCTTCGGTACCTGCTCTGCTGGCATAGGGTGAATTGATCATGGGATCGTCGATGCTGTCTGGTGGTGGTATTTCCTCAAACGGATACATTCCATAGTACGGTCTTGGTAGCACTATAGGCGGATGTGGCGGGCCGAATGAGCATGTAAGGGAGAAAGGTCGATCTTTGACCCGTTCGAGCGCCCCGAGGACTTCGCCAGCGACAAACGCTGTTCTCGTGTATTCAGCCGGAACTTTCAGACACCCGTATGAACCAGCCTGGCTATTCAGCTTGCTTTTTCTGCCCTCGCGTGTGGATAATTGCTTCATCTCTTCGGGTGTTAATCCATATCGCCAGTCAATGGGATCCGGAGTATAGGGTCTCTCGGAGCTTCTGTCTATAAGCTCACCGTCCCGGATTTTCCGTTCAGGAACGTTTTTGTTGACGAATTCCACATAGGCAGCCTTCTGGCCGGGGATACCAGCTCCTCCTGAGTGTTTTCCCACCTGACGTACCGGGTTCTTATAGGTCGAAGCGAATTTGTATGGTGTATGCCATTTGCCATAGTATTCGGTATGATAGCCTCTCTCAGAGAGAATGTTATCGAATGTTGGGACAGAAGCAACGTCCTCACGATCGTAATCTCCATTTCCAGTGACTCGCACTGACTGGATACTATGTCCGGTGAGGATGACCGCCCTCGCTGGCACACAGATAGGGCAATTGGAATATGCGTTCTCAAAATAGACACCTTCTCTGGCCAGTTCATCGAGATGAGGCGTATCAAGAATTTTGTTGCCAGCCATGCTAAGAGCGTCCCAGCGCTGCTGATCCGTCATAATGAATAACAGGTTGATGTGGCGGTCGGATTCTGCTCGCGACCACACATTGGCACTCATGGACAGGCCCAGGGATGCTGCGCCTATGGTGTTTAAAAAATCACGTCTTGTCATCTTACTCTCCATACATAATTGATCAGCCTGTAACGTGTGGTACTCGATCGAATCTACACTCTATGGGTTAGCCAATCTCCATTACAAATTAAGTTGCCAGAGCACTACTTCACCGACAACTTAATTCTTAATATCATCAGAAAAGCAGCAAATTCAAGACTTTGACTCAATTTATGGGTGATGACTGGGTGACTTTTCCGTAGAACATGCCGCTGGCTTGTTTCCAAACGGGCTGGCAGCCGCGTTCTACGAAATGCCTGTCTCTTCGGCGACGAACGGTACTATTGAGAACTAAGTTGTCAGAGCACTACGGCGTTATGTATTTAGTATTTGCTCGATCTCTTCACTACGAATGCGCTCCACTGGTTTGCTCTTAAAGCGATCTATATCATCTCGTGTAATTGGTGACGTGCCACCCGCCTGTGTAGAGGTTATGGCTCCCAGAATATTGCCAAGCTCGCAGGCTTCGGACAGCGACAGATCGCGGAGAATGCAGTAAGCAAAGCCAGCAGTGAAGGCATCTCCCGCGCCCAGGGAGTCCACCAGATCGATCCTGTATCCCGGATCGTAAATCTTCTCGTTCCTGTCAGAAAGTGCGAACGCGCCTTTCTCGCCAAGCGTAACCACGCAATACCTGAGAGACCATTTTTCTATAATGTCCTCACACAGTCGAAAGGGATTGCTGATCTTCGCAGGATGGCTGGCGGTGTTCAGCATTTCGGCAATTTCATAAAGCTCATCTTCATTCAGCTTGAGTATATCCGCTTTCTCCAGCGAGTAAGTGACAGTATCCAGATTATAGCAATCTCTTCGCAGATTTATATCCAGTAGTTTGGTGCTATTATCCGCCAGATCAATAAGCTGCATGAGGGTTTGTCGAGTTCTATCTGCCCGTTGGGAGAGCGTTCCAAAGCACAGGCAGTCAGCCGTTGACGCCAATTCCTGAAGCGCATCGGTCATCTCTATATGATCATAGGCTACGTTTGGTATGATCACAAAGTCCGGGTTGCTATTCTCGTCGAAGGTGACCGGAACCGTGCCGGTAGGGTAATGAGCATCCCATTGCAGGTATTCTGTCTCCAAACCCAGTGATGATACACGGGCAAATGCTTTTCTGCCCAGTCTATCCTGACCCAGGCGGCTGATGACGAGTGCTCTGTCACCCAGCGAATTCACCCGATAGGCGAAATTACAGACAGCGCCGCCCAATAGGGTTTCAGTAGGTAGAATATCCCATAGAACTTCGCCGAACGCCAGAACAGTTTTCTTCATTTACACTCTCCAAAATCTACTGACATTTCCCACATTCAAAGAGAATCCCGTGTCAAGCGGATCGAGGAAGATGGGTTCATGAAAACGTATGCAAATCAAGGATTTCAGGGAACCACTGGAACCAGTACCTGTTTAGTGTTCT
>SDBT01009276.1_pt1 | contig 15991 bp, 15 predicted proteins | sample 2277101 | NCBI WGS metagenome assembly SDBT01 (sample SAMN10404973, study PRJNA504765) | marine sediment metagenome | isolation source: marine sediment core GS10_PC15, 103 cmbsf | place: Arctic Ocean: Southern Knipovich Ridge | collected 2010 | reverse complement strand
TGGATTGAAAATTTCACCTACGGGGTTATTGAGGGTGACAGGCTTGAATTGAAGCATTACAAATAAAGGTAAAACCAAGGTTCATACGAAATTCCCACACGCAACTTCTGTGGTAAAAACTTCGTCTATAAATAAACCAACGTCGTATGATGACTGTAGCCAGATTATTAATCGTCTTGTTTGCACTCTCCATAATTGCCTGTGAGAAAAACAATGAAAACGCAGCGGCCACTACTGATCATCTGATCGGAAGCTGGTTCAACCCGCAGTACAATGATTCAATTGTCACTTTTGAGAGATCTGAAGGACTAGTCGATAATGAATGTAGTTTTTCATTCAAAGAGGATAAAACTTTTATCGAACGTAAAAATGCAGGATGGTGTGGGACCCCACCCATTTCATATGCAGATTTTGACGGGATCTGGTCCGAAAATGACTCCATCATAGAAATCACCGTTGATTACTGGGGAGGTACAGCAGAATATACATGGAAGGTCTTATCGATTGATGAACTTACCCTGAAGATAATCCGCCTGGAAGAGGATTACAACCTCGAAAATCAGAATATCTAATAACCCCTTTTACTTCTCTAATGATCAGTCCGTTTATGGCTGATTAGTCCGTTAGGAATTGTTGACCCGCCAGAATTAAACTATTTCATGTAAATTTATTGATCCTGGACTGGGGTTGGCATATGAATCCAAAAGCTTATTTAATTATAATCACATTTTTTGCATTCATCGGATGCAAAATGCAGATCAGTTCGAATATTTCTGATAAAGAAGCATTTAATGCTGCCTTAGCAAAGGCAAGCCCAGGTGATACGATATTTTTATCGTCCGGGACTTTCAAGGATTGGGAAGCAACCATAAATGTATCCGGTGCTGAAAATAATCCTATAGTCATTTCGGGGTCAAAAAAAGCACCAACGGTTTTCAGTGATTCCATTACAGGAAATCCCTTTTTCCGAATTAAAGGACAGCATATTGTACTTACTAATATGGAATTCAGCAATACAAGCTTCAGATATCCCATTGTCGTTCTGGATTCATGTTTCCATTCCTGTATCAATAACTGCATTTTTAAGAACAATACTGCCATGAAGCAATTCAACCATATGGTGTCTGTCAGTGGGAATGGCAGTAATAACCATATTGTCCATTGTACTTTCGATAATATTGCCGATGGGCAATTGGTATCAGTCCGGGTTCGTGAGGAATATCCAACCAAAACGCTCATTGCACATAATACTTTTATGAACATCCCACCGAACAAATATGGGAACGGTGCAGAATCAGTACAGGTAGGTCAGGATGCCGTGAACTACGGAACTGCGAAGCCTGAAGTAACTGTAGAGAATAATACATTTATTCGATGCAATGGCGAAGCAGAAATAATCAGCAATAAATGCTCAGGCAATATATACCGGAACAACCATTTTGGAAATTGTAAAGGTGCCATCGTAATGCGCGGTGGCCACGAATGTGAAATTTCTGGAAATACATTCCAGGGAGGAATAATGGGCGTAAGGCTGAGTGGTACCAGGCATCATGTACATAATAATGAAATCAATAATACTGAAGTTGGCATTTTATTGCTTTACGGTACGGGGGTCGAATATGAACCAGCTTTTTATACTGCAGTATCAAACTGTGTTATTGAGAAGAATATCATTTTTGAACCCAAGAAGTGTGGTATATTAATAGGAGATAAAAAAGACGCAACCAGGCTCCTGAATAATGTTGGGAAGCACGCCATGTTGGATTCAGTCCTCAGGCATATTTATCCGCCAGTGAATAATAAATTTTTATCCAATACCATAACCGCCGATAAGGGTAAACATATCATCATTGATGATGCCCCTGATAATTTAATTGATAATAATATACTTCGAGAACCTTAAAAGATCTATTATGAAAAAAAGCATGCAATTCCTGGCTTTACTCTTACTGGTAGGCCATGGTTGTACAAACAAGCAGAAACAAACGGATAAAGATGCCAATCTGCAAGCTGGCCGCCCGAATATCGTGTTGATTATCTCCGATGATCAAGGATATCATGACCTTGGCTGTTATGGGGCGACAGATGTAAAAACACCTACATTGGACCGGATAGCTTCAGAAGGGGTACGACTGACCAACTTTTATGTTACTTGTTCTTTTTGTACTCCTTCAAGGGGAAGCCTTCTGACGGGACGTTATCCTCAGCGCAACGGGACCTATGATCTGTTCCGTAACGACAGGGTCAATGACGGGTATCTTTATCCGGCATATGAATACAGCATCTCTCCAGAACGAATTCTCGGTATGGATTTACGCGAGGTTCTAATTTCAGAGATCCTTCAGGAAGCCGGATACATAAACGGATGTTTTGGAAAATGGGACCTGGGACAATTGCAACGGTATTTGCCGCTGCAACAAGGTTTCAACCGTTACTACGGATTCGTTAATACCGGAGTCGATTACTTTACACATGAACGATATGGAGTACCTTCCATGTACGAGGATAATCAACCTACCATAAAAGATAAAGGCACATATTGTACTGATCTGTTTGAGAGGGAAGCCATTAAATTTCTGAAAGAGAATATAGACAAACCGTTTTTCCTCTATCTACCTTTTAACGCACCGCATTACGGATCAAACCAGCATAAAGAGGATCCACGGTACCCCGTACAGGCCACCCAGGAATATCTCGATATGTATCCGGAAGCATTCGAAAAAGGTGATTACAAGCGCCAGGGTACCATGGCTTCAATTACTGATATGGATAATGCCATCGGTAATATTCTGCAGGTGATCGAAGATGCGGGTAAGGCAGACAATACCCTGGTCATATTTCTATCGGATAATGGCGGAGGTGGTGGTAGTGTCAATGATCCGCTCAAGGGAGGAAAAGGCAATTTTTTTGAAGGTGGCATCCGTGTACCTTGCATTATTAAGTGGCCAGAAAAGATTCCTGGAGATCAGGTTATCGATAATTTCCTTAGTTCACTGGAGATATTCCCGACCATTATATCTGCTGTGGGTTTAGATGAACCAGATGACGTGATCCTCGATGGTTTTAACATGCTGCCAGTTCTCTCTGGAGAGGATAAAGATCTTGAACGCCAGGAAATGTACTGGGAAGCCAGGGATAAGGTTGCTGTACGCATTGGAATTTGGAAGCTGGTAGACAATATTGATGAAAAAGGTTTTTATGACCTTTCTAAGGATATTTCTGAAGAAACGGATTTAACTGATTTACTGCCTGATAAATTTGCTGAGATAAATAATATGTTCAAGGAATGGCAGCAAGAAATAGCCAATACTGAACCACGCGGACCATTTAAGGATTACTAGATCTGGAATAGTCGAGAATGCTGATTAACAATATATTGGGAACTTAATAAACAATTCAAAATGTCAAGATTAGTAAATAATTACTTTAATTTATGCTGCTTAACACTCTTTATTATAATATTTTCTGGGTGTCACACAAACCAGGAAATACTTTTTTTCGATGATTTTAATGACATAAAACGAGGCCCGTACTCTATTGCTGTGGGTGCACATACCGAGTATCATTATCTGCACGAGGCTGCCCCAAAAGGAAAATGGGAGGTTTCTACCTTTACCTGGCATAGGATGCTGCCTTGGTCAGTTCGGGCAAATGCAGAAGGTGACAATCAAATGGTGTGTGATGTAATCAATGATTTCAGTTCCTATACTCATCCAATGCTCTGCGCAGGCAATCGTTTTTGGGGAGATTATGAACTTTCAGTCAATCTGGATATTGAGAGCGACGAAAAAATGAGTGGCATCATTGCCCGGTATCAAAACGACAGGTGTTATTATGTATTCTGTCTCGACAATGGCAAGGCTCAAATTAGATATGTTCATCATGCCAGGGCCTTTCATGAACCTTATGAAGAAATATTGGCTGAAGAGGAATATAATCTTGTACCGGGCAAGAATATGACCATGCAATTTTCTGCGAGGGGAAACAAGTTAACCGGCACCATAGGCGATGTGCTTATTGAGGCAAATGATGACAGATATAAAAATGGTAAAGTAGCTCTTGTGTCAGATGTTCCTGTTAAGTACAATTGGGTAAAAGTCACAAGTACCCGAAAAGAAAAAGAGGAATTTGAATCTATGGAAAAGGAATTTGAAGAAGAAGTTCGGAAAGTCAAGGAAGAGATCCCTGGTATGGTGGTCTGGAAAAAACTTAACACAAAGGGATTTGGTGTAGGCAGGAATTTACGCTTTGGTGACCTGGATGGGGATGGCGAACCAGATGTTCTGGTCACCCAGGTAAAAAGGCATGGTCCCGGGGATGCCAACAGTGAGGTTGGATGTATGACGGCGATGACTTTTGATGGCGAGAGATTATGGCAGATTGGAAAACCCGACAGGGACAATGCAGAGTTGACAAATGATGTTGGGGTTCAAATCCACGACATTAATAATGACGGAAAAAATGAAGTGATTTACTGCAAGAACTTTGAGATAGTGGTTGCTGAAGGCTGTACCGGAAAAACCTTATATAAAACCCCAACCCCAAAGGTTACAAACAAGGATCCAAACGAAAGACAGAATATCTTCGACAGGATCCTGGGAGATTGTTTATTTTTCTGTGATCTGAGCGGAAAAGGATATGATGGAGATATCATCATCAAGGACAGGTACAAGCGGGTATGGGCATACAACAGCAATTTGCAGCTGTTGTGGTACAACTTCATTAATACCGGACATTATCCATATGCTTATGACGTGGACGGCGACGGCAAAGATGAAGTTGCCATCGGCTACAGCATGATTGATGATGATGGTTCTATTATCTGGTCACTGGATGAGGAGCTGGATGATCATGCTGATGGAATTGCTGTTGTCCGGTATAAAGATGATGAGGAACCTGTTATATTATGCTCCGCCAGCGATGAAGGAATATTCTTTGCTGACATAAACGGGAATATTATAAAACACCATTACCTGGGACATGTACAGAATCCTGCTGTAGCTAATTTCCGGGATGACCTGCCCGGCCTGGAAACAGTCTCTATCAATTTCTGGGGCAACCAGGGTATCCTCAACTTTTTTGATGCAGATGGCGAACCCTATCTTTCGATTGAACCAAACCAGTATGGAAGCATGTGCCTGCCTGTTAACTGGACAGGGAGGAGTGAAGAATTTTTCGTGCTCAATGCCAATGTTGATGAAGGCGGGATTTATGATGGCTATGGCAGGAGGGTGCTCGATTTCCCGGATGACGGGCACCCTGACATGTGCAATGCCGTACTTGACATCACCGGTGATTGCCGTGATGAAATTGTTGTATGGGACCATCATAAGATCTGGGTGTACTCACAGGATGACAGTCCCAAAACAGGAAAACTATACAAACCCGAAAGGAATCCTCTATCAAATTATTCCAATTACCAGGCAACAGTATCCCTGCCCGGGTGGGAAAATTAAACAGTAAACCATCGAATAATGAAATATTGCTTACTCATTCTAACATCACTGTTTCTATTTGAATGCGTTCAGGCACAGAATCCGCCCTATCCACAAAGTGAGGTGATAAAAGATATCAAATTTCACTGGGCGTTCCATAATAGATTGGCTTCCGGGAGTGATAACTGGCCGGTAACCTGGGCTGATGATGACAATCAGTACCTTGTTTGGGGAGACGGAGGTGGATTCGGGGGCACCAACAGTATTGGGAAATCAAGCATAGGTATTGCCCGGATTGAGGGGAACTGGCACAGTTACCAGGCCAGCAATATCTGGGGAGGTTACAATCCCAAAAACCAACATGATATTATAGGGAAAAGTTATGGAATCGTATGTATCAATTCAGTATTGTACATGTGGGTTGGAATGTTCCATACGAAAGAAGACCAGTTCGATGAAGTTAAAATTGCCCATTCGAAAGACCACGGGGCTTCCTGGGAGTTTACCGACTGGTCGTTTACCCGCATAGAAGGTATTATGATGCCCACGGTCTGCAACTTTGGTAAAAACTACGAGGGTGCAAAAGATGACTATGTTTATAGTTATCTGATTCGATTTCAATCGTATGAAGGGTCTGATGATTACCCGGACAAAGTGGATTGGTTAAACTGTCAAAAACCAGGACTAATTGATCTGGCAAGGGTTTCTAAGAATCAGGTGTTAGATCGGAATGCATATTCTTTTTTTGCAGGAATGGAGAATGGCCGACCTGTCTGGACAAAAGACATAAATCAGCGAAAGCCGGTTTTTGAAAATCCGGACGGTGTTGGCTGGTGTATAAACGTAAGTTTTAATGAGGGACTGCAACGTTACATGCTGACTTCAGAACATTCTGAAACCCACCGTGGGAATATCGGCATTTTTGATGCCCCGAATACCTGGGGTCCATGGACAACAGTATGCTACCAGGAAAAATGGGGAGAAGGACATATCCCCTTGAACACATTCTTCTGGAACTTCTCCAATAAATGGCTTAGCGAAGACGGAAAATCTTTCTCACTGATCTTCACAGGCAGAAAAGAAAATGACTCATTCAATGTAATCAGGGGAGAGTTTGTTACAAGCGATTAATCCAAACTAGAAAAGATTGACAGGGTTCAATCTCAGAAATTCCTGCCAGGGTATACCTCCCTCCCCGACAAGAATTGATTTTTCAGGTTTGAATTTTCTGCTAAAGGCATCCATACCATGCGTTTTACCGGGGGTACCGCTTTTTACCTCCAGCGCAATGATCCTGCCGTCATATTCAAGTATAAAATCAACTTCATGGTTACCATGTCTCCAGTAAAACAATTTGTAATGCTGAGTCATCGAATGGTTGAGCAAATGTGCTCCAATAGCAGATTCAACCCAACGACCCCAATTTTCGAGGCTGTTGACAATTACATTCATTCCGGATATCTGCTGAGCAGATATAAGCGCTGTGTTATGAACCTGAAATTTCGGACTTGATGCACGTTGTCTTATAATAGCCGGGCTGTATTTCTCCAAACCTCCAATTAATCCCGCCGTATCCAGTAAATTCAAATAATGGGCAAGGGTAGTAGTATTTCCTGCTTCCTGCAACTGTCCCATAATTTTATTGTACGATAATATCTGACCTGAGAATGTACACCCCAATTCAAACAATCTTCTCATGAGTGCAGGCTTATCCACCCTTGTAAGAAGCAGTATGTCTCGGGATATACTTGTTTCAATGAGTGATTCCCGGATATACTGTTTCCACCTTTCTTCCTCAGTTATCAAGCCGGCTCCCCCTGGATATCCGCCATACCAAACATATTGTTCAGGCGCAAATCCAAATGCCTCATGCATCTCCATATAGGTCCAATGTCCTACAAAAAGGGTTTCAAATCTTCCCGCCAAAGATTCCGTTAATCCTTTTTGAATTAGTAATCTTGAAGATCCGAGAATAATTACTTTCAGTCTGGTCTTATTTCTGGAATCTTCATCCCATAGTTTTTTCACTATTTCACTCCATCCCTGAATTTTCCGGATCTCATCTATTACTAGCACACCTTCCTTCTTTTCAGAATCAGGTAGCATTGCCCTGGCCGTATTCCATTGCTTCTCCAACCAGGAAAACTGATCTGAAAACACTGCAGCCGAAGAGGCATAATGATAAGGCAGGGAAATATGTTCAGATAATTGGTTCACCAAAGTGGTTTTCCCAACCTGTCTGGGACCATATATCACCTGGATATGACGCCTGGGTTCAGACTCAATATATTGAGAAATTCAAAATAAACCGATAAATTGGCTCTGATACTATTTATCGGTTGCTGGACTGAACTGGTTTTTAATCTGCGATTATTCCAGTGTTTGAATCTTAATATTTCTCCAGTAGACTTTTATTCCGCCACCCGAATGAATTTGCAATGCAATACAGCCTGATCCCCCACCTATCTTGTCATCTGTTAATGTGATCATCTCCTGGCCATTCAACCAGGTAGTTACCTTGTCATCCACGACGCGGATTTTCATAGAATTCCAATCTTCGTATTTCAGGGCCTTGTCTTTTTCCGGGTCAGGTTTTATTAACCATCCCCGGCCGTATGATTCATAAATCCCTCCGGTACTATGGCCCGGTGGGGCCACTTCTACCTGCCAGCCAGCAATTTTTGTTCCTTCAATTGAGGACCTGAAGAAAACACCACTGTTTCCATCTGCCCCCTGTTTGAATTCAAGTGTCAGCTCAAAATTCTCAAATTCCCTGTCGGTTCCAAGATATCCATATGCCTCATCCGGACCGCTCTCACAGACAAGCATGCCGTCTTCCGCATACCATAGTTCTGTTCCGTAAACGGTCCATCCGGTAAGATCTTTGCCATTGAACAGATCTTCTGTTTGTGCCCTGATTAAGCTGAAGGCAGAGATTAGCATAATCGTTGACAACATTAAGCTTCTCGCTATTACATTTAAAATTCTCATGATAAATTATTTAAAACAGTGTTAATCAAATTTAAAGTTTTTTTATGATTATCTTATATAAAGACTGAGCTTTCAAGTAGTACTGACGGTAATACCGGCAGCAGTGTCAGAACAGACAGCCCTGATCAGCCGGAGGTTCGTGACAGAAACACAGACAGAAACTGGACCGGTAGTCCCACTTCAGATGCCGTGGAGATGCTTGTCCCGGCAAACGATACCGAGATCATAATTTTCGGAGGCGAATCCATACTCGATGTAGTGTATACAGGTATAACCTTTATTGTGGGGGCGGTTCCCTGCCTCCGGAATGGGGACTGGGATTCACCTTCAGAACGCATACGTTGTCAAGCAACCAGGAGATTATCAAACCTGCTTTAACACTAGCATAGGAGGCATTTTTTTATCATCTTTATTGTACATATAAAATGGTGGTTAGAAGTATATTTATCGTATACCATTTATACTCAAGTTTTTCAATCCGTAAAAAGACAGCACTATGAATTTCAACGGATTTCAGAGATTTCGAAAGTTCATTCTTTCTTATGGCCCTGCTATTTTTATGATTGGTGCTGTAGTCGGAACGGGCAGTGTATCATCCCTGGTTGTTGCCGGTGCCGATCATGGTATGAGCCTTTTGTGGGCGCTTTTATTATCATGTGTCTTTTTCTGGATCCTCCTGGCAGCTATGAGCCGGGTAACCTTTGCATCGGGAAAAACTTTTATTTCACTTGCCAATGAGCATTTTGGAAAAGCTGCCGGATTTTATATAGTTCTGGCTGTTACAATAAGCCAGTTCACTGCCAACATTGGTGTGCTGGGAATTATTTCGGAAGCATTTGCCTCATGGACAGGGGTTGATTTCCTGTTATCTGCAATATTCTGGTCATCCATCGTTTACCTGATAATTTTCCTGGGAAAATATTCTGCGTTTGAACGTATCCTCATTGTTTTTGTAACTATCCTGGGACTTAGTTTTTTTGTTGATATGTTTTTTGCCCATCCGCCTGCCAAGGTTGTATTCTCCGGATTCATACCTTCGGTTCCAAAGGGCGGTGCCATGATTGTCGGCGCCATGGTCGGCACCACATTGGCCGGCAGTGTGGTGGTCATGCGGTCGTTCGTGGTGAAAGACAAAGGTTGGACTATGAAAAATCTCAGGCATGCAGAAAAAGACTCCCTTGTTTCCGGTGCTCTTATTTTTATTATCTCAGCAGTGGTGATGGCGACAGCGGCAGCCACTCTTCATGTACGGGGAATGCATGTGGATAAAGCCATTGATATGGCCTATACGCTGGTCCCGCTTTTCGGAAAATTCGCTGCCACACTTTTTGTCATCGGGATCATTGCAGCCGGACTTTCATCGGCTTTTCCGAATACTCTTGTCTCAATCTGGAGTATCTCTGATTTCTTTGGCCTTTCACGAAACCCCAAAGCCATTCATTTCCGGCTTATCGCTATCCTTTATTGTGCCGCTGGACTTATTGCACCTCTGTTTGGAGGCAAACCGGTTTTACTGCAGATTATGTCTCTTGCGATCCAGGCCATTTTTATGCCCTTACTGGTCCTCTTCCTCACAATCCTGGCAAATAAGGAAGCAGTGGTGGGTAAACATAAAAGCACAAAATTCGTGAATGTGATGTGTGTGATAACATTTTTGTTTTCTCTGTTTATGGCTTACCAGGCATTTACGGGCCTCTTGAATCTCGCACGGCAAATGTAATTTTAACACCATAAGGCAACAAACCCTCCTGTTTATTGCGGCCAGGGAAATATGGCTAGTGAAAGCAGTGTAATCCTCCAGTCAAGACTGACCCGGTCGGATAGCCTGGTCGATTCTGACCTGCCTGGGAATACCGGTTTTAGAAGATTTGAGCTGGCAACACCGGATGATTTCAGCTCAGGGTTGAAAACAGAAAGGATTGAAGCGCTTCCTGGAAAGGAAAGTGACAGGACTGTTGTTAATGTAATAGTAACCGGGATGAAATATGAAGAATTTCAGAACTGTCCTGAAAGAGAACCTGAAAGGATTCAGGCATAAGGGAGACAGGCACTGGCAGTATCATTCCATTCATCCATCCGGTTTCGAAGAGTTTTCATGTGGTGCATTGATAGACTCCGATTCCAGGACCGGCCACCTGCCCGGTGATCCTGTCTCAACCGATCCCGATGCTGAGGTTGTTCAGCCCTATGTACAGGGCAATGGAGAAAACTCCGGAGGATTCTTTTTTGTTACAGTAAAGACTGCTGATAATCAATTCAAAAACCATTTATAAGCCGGTACAATCTTTAACTGTCTATCATCCTGAACCAGCTCTTCTTCCTGATCAATTGTTAATATTTCCCCTTTTTTCAGGTTTAGTTTATCCATTGCTTCAACAAGACCATTTATTTCCCTTGTGCGGTTGTTGTCATTTAATTCGTAACATACCTGAATAGCCTGGTAAGAGTTATTCTTCTTAGTAATAAAATCGCATTCAAACCTATTCCTGAAATAGAACAACTCATGATTGTTCCTTTTTAACTGTATGCAAACCATGTTTTCCAATAGTCTGCCCATATCACCTGATATGCGAAAACCATTAAGTATGGCCATCGCAGTGTCAATCATGAATATTTTTTTATTGGCATAGATTTGTGATTTGGTTGAATAACTGAATTTGGGAATCTGCATAAGGAGATAACTGTTTTCTATATAACTGATGTAATCCTTAATTGTAGTTGAACTTCCCAACCTTAAGGTATTTTTCAGGGAATTGTAACTGAATTCTTTTGCCGTGTTACTTGCGATCTGGTACATGAGTTCCTTAACCGATTTATCGTTGGTTATATTATACCTGGCCAGCACATCCCTATAAATAATATTATTATATAGGGTTCGCAGATATTCAACATTTTCTGTTAAAAGGTATTCAGGAAACCCTCCCAGTGTAATGTATTGACTAAAAGCTGCTTTAAGGTGGCTCTTTTCTTCTGTTGTAAAATTATCTAATTTATGTACCGGTACTTTTTTATATTGGATGAATTCATGGAAGGAGAATGGGTACAGTGTTATTTGCAGATACCGGCCTGTCAGCCTTGTTCCCAATTCTTTGCTCAACATAGTAGCATTTGAGCCTGTTACATACAATTTTTTCTCCTCTTCCCGCAATCGGCGGGCAAATAGTTCCCATCCCTTAATATTTTGTATTTCATCCAGGTAATAGTATTTCCTTTCTCCATAAAGTTCAAGAAAAACCTCTGCCAGTTTCTGAAAATCGTTAACAGAAAAGTTTATTAACCTGTCATCGTCAAAATTCAGGTAATAACCTGGATTTTCATTAATTATTTGCTTCAAAAGTGTAGATTTCCCGCATCGCCTTACCCCTGAAATAATTACAACAAAAGGATTTTCATGAAAATCATCATATTTATTCATGATATCACGATCTACAATTCTGCCGGACTTTCTTTTTTTGTTCTGATCTATTACTATTTCTTTTATCTCAAGGCCTGTCATGATAACCAACAACTATTAATTGGCAACAAATATACAACATTTCCATTTGAAATGGGAAATAAATGACTTATTTTCCAATTTAAATAGAAACTATCTGATGGAGATAGTCATTATCAGTTGTTATACAAACAAACTTATTCATTCATATGGTTGTCCGTTTATAATCGCAAGACCATGGTTCATCTCATCGATCCCTGAAGAAAGAAAACCTGATCAGCTTTTCGGCAAACAGCAGGACAATAAGGCATAATGCGATTGTCATGATGGAAAGTGTTGCTATATATGAAGTGAGATCAGCAGTAGTCTCATTTAGAAATGAAGGGATGGAGATTAAAGCAATTCCCGAAATCATACCGATAATGAAAAACAGCCATGATAACTTAATATTTCTCAATACCGAATGTTTCCGGTCACGCTCTTTGTAAATTTCGATCATCAGTTCATCCTCAAAATCATGAAAGGGCATTTCTTTCCTGCTTTTTGAAAGGATATTCTGAAGCTGTATGTCTTCAAGATCAGGTTCCATCAGTACAGTAGTTTTTTTTCTGTTTTTAATATTTTACTTAATTCGCAGTAAACACTTTTTCGCGCCCGGAACAGGATAACCTTAACATTTGAGACAGACCATCCGGTCAGGTCGGATACTTCTTCAACGGAATACTCCTGGAGATAAAAAAGATTTAATGCGAGTGCTTCTTTTGAAGGTATATTCTGCAAAGCAAGATCGATGAAATATTTTTGCTGTTCTTCTTTAATTGATGCAAGTGACTGCGTTATATCTTCCACTGATACATCAGAAATATCTTGTAATTTATAAGGTTCCTGCTCTCTCTTCTTTAACTGTTTCAGGGCTTCATTAATAACAATGCGGCAAAACCAGGTGGAGAATTTTGAATTCCCTTTAAAAGATCTCAGTTTCCTGAAAGCGATAATGAAGGCCTCCTGAACCGCATCTTTTGCGTCAAATTCACTTTTCAAAACGGATACAGCAAGCAAAAACGCCATATCCTTATACTGCCGAACAAAATATTTATAAGCATCAATGTCACCATTCAATACTTTTTCAATATAAAGTCCATCCATTCTGTTATTTTTTCCGGGGCCTGTCTGCGAAATAAGCAATGATCATTGCAATGCCACCGAAAAGAACTCCTGAAATTATCAAAAATGGCCCGGGAACACTCATTATATCATTGTCGGGCATCAGAATCATCAACAAAACAGCCAGCGAAACTCCAATGCTTATTCCTGTTATAATAATTCCTAATTTCAACCAGGGAAAACGAAAAGTCACTTCCTGTTTTGAATAGATATCAGATACATCCGCACCTTTCTCAATAAGTGCCATCCGCTCTTTGTTTCTAGCTTGAAGATAGAAATACCATGCAAGAAGAACTGCTGCAAAGAATCCCAGCCAGGGTAAGGATTCGAATAAATACTTTGAACTGTTCATAATGGTGTCTTTTATAATTTTGTTTCTCCTTAGATACCAGATTACTGAAACAGGTTACAAATTATTTATAATATTTAAGAATTTTCAATCCTGAAAGTAGTGCAAAGTATTACATTATGTATGTCCGTGTAGGTCTGGCCAATAAAAAAGCCGTCCTGCAATGCGGGACAGCCTCCTTATTATAATATTTACGGGGATAATCCCCGCTGGTGAAACTAAAGCAGGTTTACTGCAACGGTTACACCGGCCATTACGATTGAGACCATGCTCATCAGTTTGATCAGTATGTTCAGGCTGGGGCCGGAAGTGTCCTTGAATGGATCCCCAACAGTATCACCAATTATGGCAGCCTTATGATTATCAGATCCCTTGCCGCCAAGGTTCCCGGCTTCGATATATTTCTTGGCATTATCCCATGCTCCTCCTGAATTAGCCATGAAGATGGCCAGTACAAACCCTGAACTCAGTCCACCTACAAGCAGTCCCATCGTTCCTGCAACCCCGAAGATCAGACCTGTCACGATAGGAATTACAATAGCAAGCATGGAGGGAACAATCATTTCAATCTGGGCACCTTTCGTCGATATAGCTACACAGGTTGCATAATCGGGTTCGGTTTCTCCTTCCAGTATCCCCTTGATTTCCCTGAACTGCCTTCTTACTTCCTCAACCATTTTCGCGGCGGCACGACCAACTGCATTCATTAACAGGCCTGAGAACATAAAAGCCATCATGGCACCGATGAATAATCCCACAAGGGTCTTCGGATTCATCAGGTGTACCTCAAACAGGCTCATGAAATCAGCAAATGAGAAATGTTGTAGTTCTTCGGCACTTTTGATTATAGTATTATTTGGGAAAATAAATTCCGTCCAGCCGGCATCAACGAACAATCTTTTAATCCCAACCTTAATTTCCTCGATATATGCGGCAAGCAAGGCCAGGGCTGTAAGTGCTGCAGAGCCAATGGCAAAACCTTTTCCGGTTGCTGCTGTCGTGTTCCCGAGTGAGTCTAGTGCATCTGTACGTTTTCTGACCTCCGGATCGAGTCCGGCCATCTCGGCATTCCCGCCTGCATTATCAGCAATGGGCCCGTAAGCATCTGTTGCAAGTGTGATGCCGAGTGTTGAAAGCATTCCCACAGCAGCAATACCTATCCCGTAAAGTCCCATACCCATATTCGTAAAATCGAATCCGGAAGCAAACAAGAAGGCAAATAATATTCCGACACACACTGAAAGAACAGGAATTACGGTAGAGGACATACCCACTCCGATCCCGGAGATGATCACGGTAGCCGGTCCTGTATTCGAGCTTTTTGCAATTTTCTGGGTCGGCTTGAATTCCGCAGAAGTAAAATATTCAGTTGCTTTCCCAATCACTATCCCTACCAGGAGTCCGGTTACAATGGCTCCCCAGACCCCCCAATAATTAGGCACATCCAGCATGTAAAGGACCACCCAGGAAAGGATCACAATTAGTATGGAACTGACATTCACACCCCTTCCCAATGCATTCAGCAGATTTCGCTGAGTGGCATCCTCCTTGGTGCGAACCATATAGATCCCTATGATAGACAAAATGATCCCGACAGCTGCTATCAGCATGGGGGCCAGAACGGCTTTGAACTGTAGTTCAGGATCCCACATAAAAGCTGCAGCACCCAGTGCACCAGTGGCCAGTATGGAACCGCAGTAAGATTCATACAGGTCAGCTCCCATGCCTGCAACGTCACCCACATTATCGCCAACATTGTCAGCAATTGTTGCAGGATTTCTAGGATCATCTTCAGGTATTCCGGCTTCCACCTTACCTACCAGGTCAGCACCAACATCGGCAGCTTTGGTAAAAATACCTCCGCCCACCCTGGCAAACAGGGCCTGTGCAGAGGCACCCATACCAAATGTCAGCATGGTTGTCGTAATGATGGACAGCTTTTCACCAGCTTCAACGTCAACAAAATAATTCAGCAGAATGAACCAGAGGGAAATATCCAGCAATCCCAAACCCACAACAACAAGTCCCATTACGGCACCACTCCTGAAGGCAACTTTCAGTCCCCTGTTCAGGCTTTTCTGTGCTGCATTAGCGGTTCTTGCTGAAGCAAAAGTGGCCGTCTTCATCCCCAGAAATCCTGCCAGTCCAGAGAAAAATCCCCCGGTCAGAAAGGCGAATGGAACCCATTCATTCTGAAGGTTTAAACCATAGGCAAGTATGCAAAAGATTATGGTCAGTACAATAAAGAATATACCTACAATCTTGTATTGTTGCCTGATATAGGCCATGGCACCTTTCCTGACGTGTGAAGCGATTCTTTTCATTTTATCTGTACCCTCACTCTCCTTCATCATCGTCCGGAAAAAGAACCAGGCAAAGAACAGTGCAATCACTGAAGCAATTGGCACAAACCAGAATAAATTACTCTGCATCATATAGCAATTCTTTTAATGGTTAGTAAATAAATAAACCTGCCGGGTTTTTCTTTTCCGTCAGGTTATAATACGCTGTTTTTTAATTATTTAGAAGCATCCAGATGCCGGCAAAAAAACCATTTTTATCGCGAAGGGATAAAGATAATCAAAAAATAAAGATAGCAAAGGCCAGTGAAGATATAAA
>SDBT01009275.1_pt1 | contig 15996 bp, 19 predicted proteins | sample 2277101 | NCBI WGS metagenome assembly SDBT01 (sample SAMN10404973, study PRJNA504765) | marine sediment metagenome | isolation source: marine sediment core GS10_PC15, 103 cmbsf | place: Arctic Ocean: Southern Knipovich Ridge | collected 2010 | reverse complement strand
GGACCGCAGACCGGCGCGACGGCCGGCCAGGTGCTCGCGCCCGAAAGCCTGGAGCGCGACAAGCGCAAGGATGAGGACGACGAGGACGAGGATACCAAGAAGTCGCTCACGCCGGAGCTGGCCTGGGAGCTGGCGCGCGCTCGATTTCCCAATATTACCGCGAACCAAGTCGGACGCCTGGTCAGGGCGGCCATTCATAAACGGGCGCTCAGCGCTTAGGAGACCATCATGGCCTATTCAAAAGGGATGACCCGCTTCCACAAGGGCGACGACAAGAAGTACTACATGAACAAGGCCGGCAAGTATTACAAGGCTGGCGACGGCAAGATGTACGAGATGACCAAGGCCGAGATGTCGGGCATGGACGATCCCGGCAAGCAGCCTGGTGATCAGCCACACATCAATCCGCACCCCGACGACAACAACGACAACCCCGGCGACGATAAAAAGGGCGGCTACCGCAAGTCGGCCGCCATCACCGTGGACGACTTCGAGAAGTCGCTCGCGCAGCTCGAAGCACTCACCGAGGGCACCGACGGCGTGAGTCGTCGCGAGGAGCTGCTCCAAAAGGCGATGACCGCGGACCTGGAGGACGGGGAGCGCGAGGAGCTTTTCAAATCGCTCGGCGGCGAGGTCGCGGTCGATGACGATCCGGTGATCGTTGATGACATCACTAAGTCGCTCGCCAACCCGGGCGCGGGCGTCCAGGACGCGCTGGACATCAGCGAGTATCTGGAAGGCCAGCACGATGCGATGCTCAAGGCGCTCGGCGCCGTCGGCGACCGCCTTGAAGCCAACCAGGAGGGCCAAAACCGGTTCAACCTGGTGCTCGCCAAGGCCATCCACCAGAGCGGCCAGCTCATCAAGGCGATGAGCGAGCGGCTCGGCGTTATCGAGCGGCAGCCCGCTCGTCAGCCCAAGAGCATGGGGGCCAACGCTCCGGCCGGCGGGCAGACCCTGGAGAAGGGCTTCGGCGGCGGGGCGCCGGCGAGCGATCCTAGCGCGCTGTCCAAGTCGGACATCCTCGACACCATGGAGGAGATGCACCTGCAAAAGGGTGCGCTGGCTCCCTGCGGCGAGGACCTGACGCTGGCGACTGCGAAGTACGAGCAGACCAACCAGCTCAGCAAGGCGCTGATCAGCGACATCGTCGCCTATCGTCAACAGAGCAACAACGCCCACTAGCGGGGCATTCACCTTAGAAGAAAAGAACATCTTTTCTGGAATGCCCGCTAACGGGCGGAGGAGTTAGAAATGCGCAACATGGTCTCATGGCGTGACTATGCTGGCGTCGAGGGCTTCGGCTACACCGTCCAGGACGATGTAGACGACCTGCAAAAAGCCCTCACGGCCGGTCAGGACATCAACCCCCCGGGCTCGTTCGCTTCGGGCGACGGCTTTGCGCTGCGGGTCGAGTCGTTGGAGCGCACGCTCCGCAACACGACCTACAAGATGCAGCACATTCGACTGTGGCGCGCCATTCCGAAGATGGCAGCCTACAACACCGTTGAAGAGTACAACATCATCACATCGTACGGTGAGAACCCGGATGCGGGCTTCATCGATGAGGGTGATCTCCCGGAAGAGGACGACTCGACGTACGAACGCCGCTTTGCAGTGATCAAGTACCTAGGCACCGTCCGACGCGTGACCCACGTCATGAGTCTGGTGAAGCCAGCTCATGGCAACGTGATCGCGCAAGAGACCGTCTCGGGTACGATGCATCTGCTCCGCATTTTGGAACGCGCGCTGTTCTTCGGGGACAGCAACCTGTCCGGGCTCCAGTTCGACGGGTACGAGCGCCTGATGCTCGATAACTCGCCGGCGACCAACATCATCGATCTGCGCGGGCAGCCGCTCAGCGAGGACAACCTCATCGATGGTTCGCTGACGATTCAGGACGCCCCGAACTACGGCACGCCGACGCATCTGCATCTGAATCCGAAGGTGAAGGCCGACTTGGTGAAGACCTTCTTCCCCAAGGAGCGCTACAACCTGTTCGCCGATGGCAAGACCAGCGGCGGCATGGTCGGTTTGGATATCGGTGGGTTCACCAGTCCGGCTGGCGATGTGCGCTTTGAGGCGAACACCTTCATCGACGACGGCGGGGCTCCGACGGCGGCGATTGGCAACGTTGCCAAGCGGCCGGCGGTGGTCACTGAGTCTACTGCGCTCGCAGCTGCGGGAACAGGTTCCCAGTTTACTGCGCAGGATGCTGGTGACTACACCTACTCCATCCAGCCAGTGAATCGGTTCGGTCGTGGCGTAGCTCTGTCACCCGCGGGTGGCGCGCTCGTTGTGGCAGCTGGACAGAATGTGACCATTGGGGTGACCCCCTCTGGTGCGCCGTTTCCAGACTGGTATGAGGTGTTCCGCTCGCAGGCGGATGGTACTGCGCTGCGGCGTATTTTGCGGACGCCGAATGCGGCTGGCGCTGGCGAGCAGACGCTGACCGACACCAATTCGTCACTGCCGTTCACCACGAGCAGCTTCATGTTCCAGCAGAACGCTGAGTGCATGATGGTGAAACAGCTCGCCCCGATGGTTAAGATTCCCTTGGCTGTTGTGGATTCCAGCGTGCGGTGGCAACAATTGATCTACTTGACTCCCGTCCTTTACACCCCAGGAAAGGTCGTTCTGTTCAGAAATGTAGGTCGCCAGACGGATTTCGTTGGGGCGCCTTAACGGGTAGTCCCGGACTGCTCTTGACTTGATAGGGGGTCTGGGCTCCAAGTGGACCCAGACCCCTTTTTCATTTCAGGAGAGCGATCCATGTACCTAGAGAACGTCTACCCCCACAAACGGAACACGAACGTCACCGTCGCCGGCCAGATGTATCGAATCGGCCCCGGTGGTTTCATCTGCGGCGAGAACGACCGCGAGCCGCTCGACGTTCCCGACGAGATTGCGTCGCTCATGCTCCAGGGCAAGGCCTGGAAGAAGCTGAGCTGGGACCCGAGCGACCCCGAGAACGAATCCTTGTTCATGCAGCCGCTGGGCGCGACGACAGCTCCCGAAGGTGTCAAGGGTCGTCCACCGCGAGATATGAGCATGGTGGACGTCAATCAGCGGCCGCAACCGATCCCCCGAGACCAGATCCCAGGCCAGCCCATCGGCGGCGCTGTAGACCGGGAGGGTACCAACCTCAGCGGTTTTGAGGGGACGCCCCCGAGCGACCAGCATCTGGCGAAGTCCGTCAATTCAGACCAGAACGCAGAGGCGACCTACGTCGCGAAGGACCCCGAGCCCGGGACCACCCACGCATCCCAGGCTCAGACCGTGGCGGGAGACACCCCCGTTGGCGATGGTCGGCCGGCGGACTCGACGCCGCAGTGGGCAGAGCCGTCCGAAGGCGAGTACTGGCCGGACCCAGTTCCACAGATGCCGAAGGCGTTCCTAAAAAAGATGGCTGATGCGTATGATGTCAAGTACGCCAAGAACATCGGCAACGAAAAGCTCATCAAACGTATCAACGAGGCGATGTACGTCGAGGAGTAGGCCATGAGCGTATTGGAATGGCGCGGGGGATTCCCTGCAGTTTTCAAAGGCACGGTGACTACCGCCGGGGCTGTCACTGGGGATGACGGCGAGGATATCCCCGCGGGTACTCCGATTGTCCTTGGGAAAAATCTGGAAAAGGTTCAGTCAGATGGACGTCAGGGCCGTATCCTCCCCAAATGGATTGAGGTTCGGAATCTGACCAGCACTCCGACCACTGACGTCATTCGGGTCTATTTTACCCAAAAGCACTTCGACGATGATGTCCATGGCCTTTCTCTTCTCCCTGGAAATGGTCAGCTATCGGCATGGTCGGCTCCAGCCGAGGTGGTTACAGGCATTTGGTTGCGGGCAGAAATGAATACCCCTGCGTTTACTATCATCGCCATTTCTCGCCGCGGGTAAGGGGCCGAGGTACAGCCTGCAATGTTGCTGAATACATTTGCAGTCGATGGGCGTGAAGCGAAGTCCGGTAAAAAGATCCCGGGTGATTTCGCGGGATCACCGAAGAAGGCCACGATCAATTTTGTCACCCCGTATTCCAGCGTCGCCTACGCGGTAGCATTCGATCCGGTCTCCTCATCCGGTGTGATATTCACACCCAATGCTGAGAACAAAACCATTAACGGCTTCGATATAAATCTCGGAACAGGCAACATCGCGGACCTCGTGGAGATCCTCTGGCAGGCGTCTCTGATTGCGGAGTAAGTAAATGGCTCATCGCGTAGACACACTACAGCTTGATAACCTTTCGGCTGACCCCAGTACGCCAGCGGATGGTGAGCACTGGTACAACTCGACGTCGTCCAGGGCCAAGGTACGGGTCGGCGGGTCCAGTAAAGAGATCAGCCACAAGGACGAGCTAGACACCCACGAGGGGACCGCGAACCCCCACGGGACCACGCTAGAGAATGCCCGAACGGCTGGCGCGACCCTCAGTGGTCCTATCGACATGGGGGGCAGCAAGATCACCAACGTTGGGGCCGGGACAGTCGCGACCGACGCTGCCTCGCTGCAGAACGTGGACGACAAGATCGCAGCGAAGCTCCAAGGGTTCGTCTGGCAAGATCCGATCATCGATGATGATTTGGTGACGTCCCCAGGATCCCCCGTGGCTGGCGATCGCTACATCATCGCCGGCATCGGGGGCGCGTGGTCGGGGTTTACGATCGACGATATCGCCGAGTTCGACGGTAGCGTGTGGTCAAACCAGACTCCGGCCGAGGGGTTTGCGGCTCGAATCTTGGATGAGGATCAGTTCAAGGTTTTCAACGGGACGGCTTGGGAGTTCTTCGGTCTCTCTGTAGACCACGGAAATCTCGTAGGCCTAACAGACAATGACCACAACCAGTACCTGCTCCGGGCCGGTGGCAACGCCATGTCGGCCGATCTCGACATGGGGACCAACGCGATCACGAACGTTGGAAACGTCGATGGGGTCGATGTCTCGGCCCACCAGGGGCGTCACGTTCGCGGTGGTGCGGACGAGATTGATGGCGATGTGCTGGACATCGATTTCACACCCTCGAGCTACACGCCAAGCGTGGCCCCGGCGGAGGTCACCAATGTTGACGAGCTATCGGCACATCTCGCAGGTATCGATGATGCACTGGGGTCGGCAGGGCTGGTTACCAAGTCGGGTCTGGTGCTCAATGCTACCTTCACGGGAAATCCCAAAACAGCAACCGTGACATTCTCCTCGGCATTCGCCGACGCCAATTATACCCCCGTCTTCATGGTTAATGGCACCACGTCATTCAGCCCCCGGGCTACGAGCATCGTCGCGGGTAGCTTTGTGATCAACATGGGGGCCAACAACATCAATGGCCTGGTAGATGTTCGGTGGGTCGCGATCAAACACGGTGAGAGCTGATGGCCCAACGGGTCGATAGCATAATACTTGATCCGTTGACCGCGGATCCGTCGAGCCCATCCGATGGGGAGCTTTGGTGTAACTCCACCGACAACAAGGTCCGGTGCCAAGAGGGCGGGGTAACGAAAGACCTTTCGGTGCATTCGTTTTCATACAGGGCCAGCGGTCTCTTGGTCCCTAATAGTTCTGATTGGACGGTCAACGCCGCCGCGGGTGGCGATCAGGACTCAAACGATGCCTCACTTCCAGTTCGTAAATACGACAGCGCAACCGAAGAGGGTGTTGGGTTTCTTGAACGATCGCCCATCGGATCGCTCAAAATAAAGCTCACGCTCGACCTACGGGCCGAGACGGCCCCAGCGGCAGCTCGTACGGTCGGCCTAAAGCTATACGCAAGACAGCTTGGCGGCACTTGGGCTAACCTGGTGTTAAACGACCTCAGTATCCCGACTGACGAAACATGGCAGACCTTCTCCCAGATCATAACGCTTGCGGCTTTGTCGGTCTCGGCTGACAAGACAATCTTGTTCGAGCAGACTCGAATCGATCCAACGGCCGGAACGAACCTAGAGGGCGACCTCACACTTTGCCACCTCAGTGGGGAATTCGTCTGATGGCTCTCGATTTCGGAGGCGGGGCCGGTGACGATGTGGATATTGGAAACCCGTCAGTCCTGCAGCTCACTGGGGCCTGCACCCTGATGTGTTGGGTTAACTTCGACGTCAACTTGCAGAACATCGACATCATATCCAAGCAGACATCCGGTGCTCGTGGCTTCTCACTCCAGACCGACGACGATCCACCTGACGATATGTGGGGGATTTTCTATATTGCAGAAACAGTCTCCCTCACAAAAAGCAGCGGCTGGACTGCTACGCCTTTGGTCCCGGGGGTGTGGTACCACTTAGCAGGCCAATTTGTCCCCTCCACCGCAGTGCAGATTTGGCTAAATGGGGTTTTGAGCGGCGAGAAAACGACAGCCATTCCTGCGACGATGTACGACCCCTCTAACAATGTCACATTCGGGGGTCGTCCTGATGATTTGGCCAACCTCAACGGTAAGAAGGACGATGTAAAGATCTTCGACAGAAACCTCAGCGCAGCTGAAATGATGATGGCCTACAGGGGCATCCATATAGGAGAAGGCCTGTTGGGGCATTGGGGCTTTGACGAGAAATCTTCTGGAACCACTGCGTCTGGCGCGGGCTCAATCATCGACCGACACAACAACGCTAATCACGGGACTCCGAACGGCACAGTCCAGTACGCCGAATGGGCCCCGTTTGCTAGGGTGTAATGATGAACGTTCTCAACAGAACCACCCTGGAGTACATCAAGAGCGCCAATGAGGCGATATACCCGACGGCGTCCTGGATTCATGACCCCGATATGTCTTCCGTATCAGGAGTCCCCTCTCGTTATTGGAAAATCGTTGGGGACGCAGTTCAGGAGATGACTGCCGCTGAAAAGGACTCCAACCATCTGACCACTGTCCAGCAGGAAAAGATGGCTGAAATCGACGTACACACCACAGAGCTGATCCTTGGGGGGTTTGAATACCCTGCGTCCTCGGGGGGCTATTTCTCTCTGAGCATGGAAGCCCAAAGCAACCTAGAGGGACTGCACCAAGTACGGGACGACACATCTATCGCTTACCCGGTAGAATGGAACCATATAGACAATGCAGACAAACTGTCGCTAGCAGATTCCGATGCAGTGTCAGCCTTCTACCTGACGGCTCTTGGCGTTGTTCGAGGCCATCGAGATTCTGGAACGTCTCTCAAAGACCAGGTACGGGCTGCTACAACCGTTGCCGCTGTCGAGGCAATAAGCGACAACAGGACGTAACCCATGAAGGTCCAGACAGGCGATACGGAGCGCATCACCGTCGTAGTGCTCCAGAAAAATGGCAACCCCGCTACTGGGAGGACGACCATTCGCCTGCGCATTCTTCGCCTGTCCGATAACCAACTCTTTGACTTCAATGATTCCACATTCAAGGCGTCTGGGCATACGACGCTGGACGCCACGATGGCTGAGGTGGACGCGACCAATGCGGCAGGCGTTTATGACCTGGTGGGTGGCTTTGATACGAGCGCGATCACCAACGCGAACGCGAACGATACGTACATCCTGATCCCGAATCAGACGAGCGGCAACGATGTCCTGCCTTGGCCAGGACAGATGAATGTGGGGTTCTGGGCGGACGATATCGGCAAGATCGACGACTTCGCCACGACAGCTCCGGGGGCGGCCGCTACCGGGAGCCTACTGGACCGTGTCACCAACAAGGATGGCTCCAAGACCTACAACCAGTTGACGGATTCGTTGGAAGCGAATCGGGATAGGCTTGGGTAATGGGTAACATTGGCGGTGCAGGTGGTGCGGTACCGGATCCAATTGTCCCGGCCGACGGGACTCAGAATATCACTGGTCGTCTTTCGGTTCGGGCGTCTGGAGGCCCAACGAGGAGCTTGCAGCTCGGAGATGTTGCATCGGCGAACGGAACAAACACTACGGCGGTTGGGGACAACTCCACCGCCGACGATCTGAATGATACGGCGGTCGGTAATTTCTGCTCAGCCACAGGCAGTTCGTCAACCGGTCTTTGTAAAACCGCTGCTGTCCCTGGCCTTGCGGGTGTTGCCGCTGGGGTTTTTACAGTCGCGTCCGGTCCAGGATCTACGGCGGTAGCGACTGCAGCTCTCGGGGGAGGGGTAGGTGCAAGCGCTTTCGGTAACGGCTCTTGTGTTCCAGTAGATGATGGAACCGGTCTGGGGTCTTTGACTGTAGTGTTGGCGCCTGGGGGGCTTGCATCAGGGAATGGTGCAACAGTGTTGGCCGGACATACCAACAGCATTGCAGATGGGACGGACTCTATAACAACCGCCCCGCAACGTAAAACCGTGGGTCGTGTCGGTGGAACACCATCACAAATCATAGAACTACAGGTCAGCGGTGGAAGCTCCTCATTCGGCGCTGCCCCACCAGCAACACAGCCCAGCGCTATCGCCGATGTCCCAACGGGTGGAAGCGCGACAGCTGCAGCCAACGCTACGGCCATCAATGCAATTCTCGCAGCCCTTAGGGGCGAAGGATCCATAGCACCATGATCGATCTCACCACCGACCACAACCCAGGCGACAAGTACTCAGGTGCAGGGCCCTACACCCATGTCAAGGTGACTCGAGTATATAGGGACGACAGCGCCATCAAAATGCTGATCCTTGAGGTGGCGTTCGGCTCTGACTCTGGAGGCAACTTCTTGGAGAACGTGGACAAATATAATCGTGCGCCTGTGACCATCCTAGACGCGGATTACGATACCTACAAAGCCCTGGCGACCAACAACCCCGAGACCATCGGGGCCGCAGAGGATCGATGCCGCGAGCAATGCCTTATCGACCTTGCGCTATACCCAGGGACGATAGTTTAGAGGCGTGTAAGTGTACTACTACTGGAGCAGATTGCGGGATTTCCCGCTATTCGTAAAGCTGAACAACGCTGACGGAACCGGTGCGACTGGCAAGACCCCCGGCGTACTGATTCAGCGCGATGCTGACAGTTTTTTCTGGAATGGCGCAGCCTTCGCCGCACCAGCAGTAGTCAACAACATGACCGAGGCGAACTCTACTGACCTGCCTGGCCTCTACACGTTCACCTTCCCCAATGCGACGTTGAATGTCGCCGAGACGTACCGGGTCTACTACCAGCACACCGTGGCCCCCATAGGCTTCGACCACGAGATCCACATCTCGACGGATGAGATTTTCATCCCCTCAAGCAACCCCATTGTGCCCATCCTAGGGGACTCGATTATAGGCAGGCTGGAGGCGATGGAGGACCCAACGAAAGCCGTCGCGCTCGCCAATGCTGATGCGGTTTGGGATGAGCCCCTGGCCGATCATCTGACCGTGGGTTCCACGGGGGAAGCACTCGACAAGTGCGCAGCTCTCTTGGCAGGATCACGGCAGGTGACCCTCCACGTTGAGGACAACACCACGGCCCCCGTCGCTACCGCCCAGGTAGACATCTTCGATTCGACCAACACGACATTCATCGGTCGAGTGTTCACCGACGCCAGCGGCGACGCGGTGATAGCGATCAATGATGGGACTTTCAACCTGCGGGTCTTCGCGAGCGGATTCACCTTCACGGTTCCAGAAGTCATCGTGGTGACGGCCGATGCGACGTTCACCATCGTGGGCACCATCCAAACCAACATCTTTGTCCCCAGCGCGCCCAACTTGTGTGTGATTTTCGGCACCTTGGTGAACGCGTCTGGCCAGGATCTCATTGGCGCCAGCGTTCAGGCATTTGCGGTCACCGACCCATCGCAGGTGGTGGGCGGACTCCAGCTGTCGGACCCAATCGCCGAAGCGACGACGGACCAGGACGGGTTTTTCCAGATTGAGCTGGTGCGCCTGGCGAGCGTGCGCTTCACCATCGAAGAGGCGGGCCTGGACTTCGTGCGCGTTGTTCCAGACCTGGCCAGCCAAGACCTAACGACGTGGCCCCCGTGATGGTAGGCTAGCGACATGCCGCACGTGCTCAAATACCCAGTCGAGCTGCTCATTCAGATATCTGACGCCAACGCGCAGATCGCTTCAGGCTTCGCGTTCATCCAGATCGACCGGAGTACCAACGGCAAGACCGGCAACTTTGAGGAGATCACGGTACTCAACGAGACGCGGCCGCCCCTGGTGACGGACAAGACCGAGTACCCCTTCACGGATGAGACAGGCAGCCCGCAGTTCTTCTATCGCTTCCGTCTCGCCAACGCGGCCAATGACAATTTCACCAACTTCTCGCAGCCTTTCGCCGGCGGCCAAGACCCCGCACTCGATGTCATCGACATCCCAGAGCTGAAAGAGCTGTACCTGTTCGGTATCGACTTGAGCGATGATGCCGGTAGGCCGTTCCCGGACACCATCTTCGAGCACTACATCCGCGCATCGGTGAGCTGGTTGGAGCATCGACTCGACATCCCAATCCGGCCGGTCGAGTTCGTGCAGGCGGGCGCGGATATCATCGCCGGCGAGCAACACGACTACTTCCGTGAGGACTACGACAAATATATTTGGGTCGAGCTGGATCGCTTCCCTGTCATCCAAGTCACAGAGGTCAAGCTGGTGCTCCCTGGCGAGGCCGTGGTTCAGATTTTCGAGCGTGAATGGCTCCACATTTCGCGTGAGACGGGGCAGCTCCAGCTCGTGCCCGGTACCGGCACGGCCGGCACCATCCTGCTCGGCGCGAGCGGTGCGTGGATCCCGCTCATCTACGGCAACAATCGATACATCCCCGACGTGTTCCGCATCACGTACAAGGCTGGCTTCGGCAAGCCCGACCCTGGCGCCTTCGACCGCGCCCTGGGCAAGACGGGTCCGGTGAGCGTGCCGCACCCCGAGCTGGACAGTACGCCGGAGGTCATCAAGGACATCGTCGGCATGTACGCGGCTATCCAGGTCTTGCACATCGCCGGCGATCTAATCGTAGGCGCGGGCATTGCCAGCAAATCGATTGGGATCGATGGATTGTCACAGTCAATCTCGACGACTAGCTCGGCAACCAATGCTGGTTTCGGGGCAAGAATTTTGGGGTATCAGAAGCAGCTAAAGGAGCAGTTGCCTGCGCTGCAACGCTACTATAAGGGTCTACGCCTAAGAGTAGCGTAAATCAATACCTACGTTGACATCGCGTTTTGGTACCTGTTATTCAGGTTCGCGATGGTAACTGTAAAAGCACCCCCTAACGAGAATCCTCCTCTATGCACTTGCGGCTGTGCCGCACCTGTTACCTGGCAGCCGGGTCGAGGGTGGTCTAGATACATCAGAGGCCATCACCTTCGGGGTAAGCCTGGGACACGACTTGGGGCTGTTACAAGCGAAGAGACCAAGCGCAAGATGTCCGAGGCTCAGCGTCGCAGGGTCAAGGGCAAGCGGCGTCGAGATAGAGAGCCTTTCGGTCCGGGTGTCTATGCAACACACGAGTACCGAGAAACACGCCGACGTCTCATAGAAGGTAGGCCTTGCGGTAAGTGCGGTTCGTCTGAGAATATCCACGCGCATCATGAGATCCTTGGAGATGATGAAAGTCTCGTTCCGTTGTGCCGTAGCTGTCACGGTAAAGAACACCACGGCCACCCTGCGGCCAAGGGCAAACTCCCACCTTTTGATGAGAAACCCCCTTTGTGCAAATGTGGTTGTGGTACGCCCGTCTATTGGAAGCGAGTACGCGGATGGGGTACGTTCATTCGCGGGCATGGCGGCGCCAAAGTTCCTGCAGGTACCAGAAAAAAGGAACCCCCTCTATGCGGGTGCGGCTGCAGTGAGTCAGTCAAATTTCGATACGGTAAGGGCTGGAACAAGTATAAGCGCGGGCATGGTCAACGCGTGGAGGGGCATTACTCAACAAAGAGGTAGTCCCTAATGGGTGGCGCGACTGTTGTCATGAATCTCGATGCTGGCGTCCAAGGACTGCCGGCGGGGACGAAGGAGTCCGGCACCCGAGTCGATTTCGAGACGACCGACTTCGACATTGTTATCGAGACCAAGGGTTACCGCATCGCTTGGTCGCGCGCGTGCTTGTGTCCGTGCGAACCAGTGAACAAGCAAACCGAGCAGCCCGATCCCAACTGCACCATCTGCAAGGGCTCGGGGTGGTTTTACTTCGCGCCGGCCGCCGCCACTGTGGACCCGCTCAAGGTGGGTAAGCTCAACACCGTACAGACACGACTGACGCAGGATGCGGGAGTGATCCGCGGTATCATGAGTGGCCTCGCCGGTACCAAGGTGCCCTACGATCCGATCGGCGCGCGGCTCGAAGGCATGAGCAACTGCACGGTGCGCGCAGCAAACAAGCTCGGGTACTACGACCGGATCACTAACTTGGACAGCACGATTGTCTACAGTGAAAGCTTGGATGCGATTGCCCCCACGCTTCCGCTCAAGTCGCGGTACCCCATCGTCGAGGTCAACCTGTTGCGCAGCGCCACCCAAACGTTCACCGGCACAGCAAATCCAACGGCAACCAACGGCGACTTCTCCATCAGCGCCAATGGTGACATCCTTTGGAACAACGCCAACCCCAACGCATTGATTCCGTCGGCCGGAAGCAAGCTCGTCATCCACTACCTGTGCCATCCGACCTGGCTGGTGATTGAGCACCCAAATACGCTGCGCACCACACCGGTGAAGTCCAAGGTCAAGAAGCCCCTCACCCCCCAGGGTGATCCCATTCCGCTTCCCGTTCAGGCGGTGATACGGTTCGAATTCCTCCCGGAGCTGGACTGATGGCAGGCGTACTTGAAACCGTAGTTGAGGACGTCGTTCCCAAGGCGTTGCTGGCAGCTCTGAGTGAGGAGGCCGTCGAGGCTGTGGTCGGCGACATCGCCAACAGCGCGCGCAACCACTGGATCGGTCTGGCGCAGAGCCAACTGAGCACGAGTCGCAACGACTACGTCAATGCCATCCAAGAGGTGCAGTTCAAGCCTGGGCTGGCGGTGATCACGCTACTGGGTCAGCCAGCGAACATGATTGAGAATGGCAGCGAATCGGTAGACATGCGCGATACGTTGTTGGGTCCGAATGTTCCAGAGGCTCCCTTCGGTCAGAAGGGGAAGCGCCGCGCCAAGGCCGGGCACTTCTACCGCTCGATCCCGTTTCGACACGGCACCCCGGGCACCGGCGGCAGCGTCGGCAAGGCGATGGGCGATCCCTACCAGGGCATGGTGAAGGACGCTAAGAAGCTCGGGCGCCGGGTGTACAATCAGGCGAAGAAGCTCAAGGCCGGTGGCCGCCTCCCCGCTGGGCTGGCACCATTGCTCAACAAGAAACTGCATAAGACGGACATCTACGCCGGTATGGTCAAGCTGCGAAAGACGTACAAGAAGGCTACGCAGAGCCAGTACATGACCTTCCGCACCATCAGCGAAGCGAACCCGTCGGGCTGGATACGGCCGGCAATGGAAGGTAAGCACTTCGCTCAGAAGACGGCTGACTTCATCGCACGGCTCGCCCCGGTGGCGTTCCAGAGCTACGTCAACGGGCTCGGCAAATGATCCAGCGATTCCTCTTCGACGCGCTCACCGACGGCATCGCCCAGATCACGGCGGATCTGACCATCCTCGATCAGCTGTTCGACGAAGTCTACGAGCTGGGTGAGGCCGAGCTGGCGGCGATCAAGAAGTTCTGGACGAACACCACCGACGCCAGCCATGGACCGCCTACCGTCATCCACGGTTATGCGCCAAAGGATGTGGTGATCCCCGTCTACGCGATCGTTCTGGAGTCAGAGACGGAGAGCCTGACCTGGCTCAACAACGACTCGGGGCAGGTGGAGGATATCAACGACCCCGACTTCGGGGCGGACATCAAGGGTTCCATCTGGAACCACAGGTACGGCATCCACATTTACCATGACCACCCGGACGTCGTGACGTACATCTACGAGATCGCCAAGAGCATCCTGCTCGCCAGCAACGACTTCTTCTCGGACAAGGGTCTGTTCGACATCGACATCAGCGGCGGCGACATGATGCCGGATCCGCGGCTCATCCCCGAGAATTTGTTCGGCCGCAAGGTGACCTTCGGTTGCCAGCGCTGCTTCACCCGCCTGGACAAGGAGTCCAAGGTCGGGAAGGCGTTCAAGGTCGGGGGGATACATATTGACAGCGGGGCCAGTTCTAGTGATGTTGGGGGCGTCAAAACCCTGGTAAAGATTCTGGAAGAGTAAAATGGGGGCCAGATGGCGAAGCGCACAAAAGACGAGTTGAAATCTCCGGGGATCACCGACGGGGGCGCCCCCGGCAGCGCGACCGAGACGGCTATCCATGACCAGCCGACGCTCGGCAGCGCGCCCACGCCTGCGGAGGCTGAGGCTGCCGTAGCCAAGGCGCAAGCGAAGGAGGACGCACCGGCACCCGAGCCCAAGCGCCAGCTCTCGTCGATACCGCTGCGGGTCTTCGCTCAAGTCTCCGGCCTCAAGCCAGACCAGTTTGTCCCCTTCGCGGGCTATGCAAAGCGGGAGGAGATGCTCCCCTGTCCAGTTCCAGAGTGGCACGAGCGGCTCAAAGCCTTTCGCAACAAACCGACGAGGTAACACCCTATGGCTCCATCCGCGATATTCTTCAATGGCGTTCTGATTAGCGTACCAGGCTCGTACTCCGAGGTGGACGCAACCGGCCTGGAGCAGGTGGGCTTGGGCGCCACAGGGATCGTCGCCATGCTGGGTACGGCCGAGGGTGGCCGACCGGCGAGCACCATCAACGAGATCAAGGACATCATTCGGATCAACAAGCCGGCGGCGGTGCGCACGACGTTCCGGTCGGGCGACCTGCGCGAGGCCGGCGGTATCCTCTTTGAGCCGGGTCAGGACGCGGACATCCTTGCGGGCGCGCAGCAGGTCGTGGCCATGAAGGTGAATCCAGCCACGCAGGCGGCGGCCACCTTTGCCAACGCACAGGGTGACGCTGTGGACATCACGGCGGAGGACTTCGGCGCGTTCACGGATCAGATCAACGTGTCCATCGCGGCCGGCACCAACCAGGGCAAGCTGATCACCATCATCTTCGAGGACATCACCGAGGCGTTCGACGACATTGGCGGCGACGACATCTACACGCTCGACTACGAGGTCGGCGCAACGACCTGGGACACCATGACCGCCAGCGTCTCCGGCGCCGGCGCCGTGACTTGTGCGGCGACTCGCGCCGAGCTGGGGCTGGACGGCGACATCGCCACCCCGCCGGCAGCTCCTGGCGCCATTCAAGTCGTATCCGCAAATGCTGGCGACACCACGCAGCAGGTCACCGTCTATGGTCTAGCGAGCGTAGGTGGCGCAGCTCAGTCCGAAACCCTGACGCTCAATGGAACGACTCCGGTGGTGGGTACGCTTCTGTATGCCGCCGGTGACGTCTTGGGCGCCAAGATTGTTGGGACCACCGCGGGAGCCGTGACGGTGGACCCGTCTGGCGGCGGCGCGGACATCATGGTCATTCCGTCTGGCGTAGATCAGGTGCAGGGCCTGGTGGTCGGCCAAGTGATGTTCGTATCGAACGGCGTCGTGACGCTGGTACTCGATGCGGCTGGCACTCCTGACGTCATCGTCGAGGGCAAGAATGCCGCAGGCGCCTCCCAGCTCGAATTGCTCACGCTGACGGGCACGACCCCGGTTGTGGGCTCCAGCGCGTTCTCCGAGATCACGGCGATTGTGTTGGGCGACGTAGCGGCAGCTCGCACGGCGACGGCGTCGGCGACGGCGGCAGCTAGCAGCGCCACGGTCCAAAAGACGGTCACGCAGCTCGTGGACTTCTTCAACGCCAAGAGTTATTCCATCACGACAGTACTTACCATACTGAGCCGCGGGACCAGTCAGCGGAAGAATTGCCCCAACTCTTATGGTGGAAGTCTCAGGCTCACCATTTTCAGGCCCTGTTTGGAACAGGATTATTGCCAAGACCCAATGGTCGATCAAGCGTCGCTCAGGCGTTACCTTGTGAGAGCTTTCAACGACCCTGAGCTCGCGAGTGTTTTTAACCTCTCTGGAGCCAATCAGAATGCCGCTTTACAGCTACCAGTGCAAGAGCAAGGAATGCAAGCACAAAGTAATAATATCAAGGGGACCGC